>Ga0190275_10000532_pt1 | contig 32717 bp, 34 predicted proteins | sample Popmic550T_FD_133745 | JGI IMG/M metagenome (GOLD analysis project Ga0190275, IMG submission 133745) | Populus adjacent soil microbial communities from riparian zone of Yellowstone River, Montana, USA - 550 T | ecosystem: Environmental > Terrestrial > Soil > Riparian zone > Trees stand | place...
ATGCCCGAGGGGCCGATCGCCTCGCTCGACCGCAAGGTGGTGCCGCCCAAGCGCGCCGAGATGAAGCAGTCGATGGAAGCGCTGATCCACCATTTCAAGCTCTATACCGAAGGCTTCCATGTCCCCGCCGGCGAGGTCTACGTCGCCACCGAAAGCCCCAAGGGCGAGTTCGGAATCTATCTCGTCGCCGACGGCACCAACAAGCCCTACCGGGTCAAGATCCGCCCGACCGGCTTCTCGCACCTGCAGGCGATGGACTTCATGACCCGCGGCCACATGCTCGCCGACGTCACCGCCATATTGGGCTCGCTCGACATCGTCTTCGGGGAGATCGACCGGTGAGGTATCTGGGCGCCGCCCTTTTGGGCCTGATCGCCGGCTGCAGCGACACGTCGGCGCCGAGGGACCAGGCAGCCGACCGCGCCGCGGCGCGGCAGGAGAGGCCGGGGCCGGCCCCGGTGACCGACCCCTCCGCACCGACGGTCGCCAAGCTTCAGAGCCGCGGCTTTGTCAGAGTCGACGATGAACCGGCCGATGCTCCCGATTGCGGACCGGCCTGCGTCATCGATGCGTTCAGCGCCATCTACATGGGCAAGGATCCGAGCCGGAATCCTCCCGACCGGCAATTCATGTGCCCGGTGGCCAGTGGCGAAATGGAAACCTGGCGTTGCCAGCCTGCGGAGCCGGAGCTTGTCTGACATCCTCCCGAACTCGATCCCCGACATCCACGGCGTCCGCGCCCGCTGGGGTTCGTTCGCCTTCACGTCGGAGAACGACAAGCAGGCCCGGCTCTTCATCGACCGCTATCCGCCCGGCCGGCAGCAGAGCGCGATCATTCCCTTGCTCGACCTCGCCCAGCGGCAGGTCGGTGCGGAGACCGAGACCCAGGGCTGGCTTCCGATTCCGGTGATCGAATATGTCGCCGCCTATCTCGGAATGCCCTACATCCGGGCCTACGAGGTCGCGACCTTCTACACGATGTTCAACCTTCGCCCGGTCGGCCGCTTCCACGTCCAGGTCTGCGGAACCACGCCCTGCATGCTGCGCGGCTCGGACGACGTCTTCGAGGCCTGCAAGGCCAAGGGGATGAAGAAGGGTCAGACGACCGCGGACGGCCTGTTCACCCTCTCCGAGGTCGAGTGCCTCGGCGCCTGCGCCAACGCGCCGATGGTCCAGATCAACGACGACAATTACGAGGATCTGACCTTCGAGACGACCACGAAGGTCCTCGAAGCGCTGGCCCGCGGTGAGTCTCCGAAGCCGGGGCCGCAGGGCGTCGCCCGACGCACCAGCGATCCCGAAGGTGGAGTGACCAGCCTCCAGGCGATGGTGAGCGAGAATCACGATTACCGGGGGGAGTGGTCCTGATGGAGCAGTTCCTTCCCATCGCCGTCGGGCTCGTCGCCCTGGTCGTGGCTTTGAAATTGTTCAAGGGCATGGTGAAGCTGGTGGCTCTGGTGGTCATCGTCGCGCTCGTGGCCGCGCTTTATTTCGGAATGGGCGCCTGATGCTCGACGACAAGGACCGGATCTTCACCAACCTCTACGGCTTCCAGGATTGGGGGCTTAAGGGCGCACAGGCGCGGGGCGATTGGGACGATACCAAATCGCTGATGGCGCTCGGCGAAGACGCGATCATCGACGAGATCAAGAATAGCGGCCTTCGCGGGCGCGGCGGCGCCGGCTTCCCGACCGGAATGAAATGGTCGTTCATGCCCAAGGCGCCGACTCCCGGGCGGCCCAATTTCCTCGTCATCAACGCCGACGAATCCGAGCCCGGGTCCTGCAAGGACCGGGAGATCATCCGCCACGACCCGCACAAATTGATCGAAGGGGCGCTGATCGCCGGCTTCGCGATGCGGGCGCGGGCCGGCTACATCTACATTCGCGGCGAGTTCATCCGCGAGGCACAGACGCTCGAGGCGGCGGTGCGGCAAGCCTATGACGCGGGCCTGCTCGGCAAGAACGCGGCCAAGTCCGGCTACGACTTCGACCTCTTCGTCCACCGCGGCGCCGGCGCCTACATCTGCGGCGAAGAGACGGCGATGCTCGAGAGCCTCGAGGGCAAGAAGGGCATGCCCCGGCTGAAGCCGCCCTTCCCGGCGGGCGCGGGCCTCTACGGTTGCCCGACGACGGTCAACAACGTCGAATCGATCGCCGTCGTCCCGACCATCCTCCGCCGCGGCGCGAGCTGGTTCAAGGGCATCGGGCGCGAGAAGAACGAAGGCACCAAGCTCTTCCAGATATCGGGCCATGTGAACAAGCCGTGCGTGGTCGAGGACGCCATGTCGGTGCCGTTCCGCGAGCTGATCGACCGCCACGCCGGCGGCATAAGAGGCGGCTGGGACAATCTCCTGGCCGTCATTCCAGGCGGCTCGTCCGTGCCTCTGGTGCCGGCCGAGCAGATCATCGACGCGCCGATGGATTTCGACGGGCTGAAGGACCTCGGCTCCGGCCTCGGAACCGCCGCCATCATCGTCATGGACAAGTCGACCGACGTGGTGAAGGCGATCGCCCGGATCTCCTATTTCTACAAGCACGAGAGCTGCGGCCAGTGCACGCCGTGCCGCGAAGGCACCGGCTGGATGTGGCGGGTGATGGAGCGGCTCGTCGAGGGCAATGCCGAGATCCACGAGATCGACACTCTGTGGGACGTCACCAAGCAGGTCGAGGGCCACACCATCTGCGCCCTTGGCGACGCCGCCGCCTGGCCGATCCAGGGCCTGATCCGCCATTTCCGGCTCGAGCTGGAGCGGCGGATCGTCGAGCGCCGGGGCCGGACGCTGGAGGCGGCGGAATGAGCGGGCGCCTTTGGATTTGCGCCGCGCTGAGTGCTTCGAGCTTTCCGGCTGCGGCGGCGGAAGCCGTCCAGCCCAGTGTGGAAGCCTGGGCGGCCTGCGCCTGGAGAGAGGTTCCCGTAACGGCGCAGAATTGGGTCGACGATCAAAAGGGAAAGCGGGTCACGACGAAGCCAAGTCAGAATCCGCTGGCGACCCCGAGCGACGTCTTGAACCTCCGTCTAAGTGCCGCTTGTCCGAATTTGCTTCCTAAGCATTTATCGCAATCGATTTTCTCGTCGGCGAAGAATATCATGCGCTCGGCCCTGGAAAAAGCGAAGCCGGCCACACTGGGGCGGGAAAAACCTAATATTAAGGCGTTTTTCTGCGAGTATTACATGGACGGGCAGCTTGCCTTGACGGTGTCGTCCTTCGAAAAGTCCAAGGGCTTGGATGGCGTGAAGCCAAAATGCTTCAGGGCGCAGAGCGACGGAGGTCTGATCGATGCGTAAGATCGGTATCGATGGCTTCTGCCTCCTTCTTTCCCTGGCGCTTTCGGTCTGGGTACTGACGCCGGCGCCGCTTCGCGCGCAGGCCAGCGGATCGATGGAAACCGGGTCGCTGATCGCCAACCGGCCGGCGGGCGGCTACGGGACGAGCTCCAACGAGGCTCGACTGATTTCCCGCAAATTCGCCGAATGCTCGATCCGGCGGGGAAGGCTCAGCGCCCAGCGCTATCTGGCCGCGCCGATCGGGAGTTCGGAGCAGGCGCGGCTGCAACGGCAGGTCCTGGTCGACGACTGCCTCGGGGCAGGACGGCTGAGCCTGCCGCACGAGGTGATCCGGGGTGCTCTGTTCGAGCAATTGTATCTGCTCGAATACAAGGCCCCCCCGGCCGTCGATCTCAAGGCCGTCGCCGCCATCGATTACACGGCCGGATATTCGGCCCCCGTCTCGGGACCGGCGATCAACGGCATCGCCCTCGCTCAATTCGGCGACTGCGTCGCCAGAGCGGATGCCGAAAGCGCCCGAAGCCTGCTGACCAATCTGCCGGACAGCAAGGGGGAGTCGGCGGCGGTGCAGGGTCTCATGCCCCGTCTGGGCGCCTGCATTCCAAAGGGGCGCAAGATCAGCTTTTCGCGCTCGGTGCTCCGGGCGTCCGTCGCCGAAGGGCTGTACCGGTTGACCCGGGCGGCCGACGGCGCGGCATGGGGAACGAAATGATGCCCGTTCCGATTTCCAGGCCCGGTTCCGGAGGCGGCGGATCGCGCCGGATCCTCCTGGCCCTCGCGCTTTCGGCGAGCATTTCGTCCCAGGCCGGAGCGGCGGAATTCTCGAGCGATGAGTCGATAAAGAGCATGTATAGCTACGGGTGGTGCGTCGTTCAGGAGGAGCCTTCCCAATCGAGGCTCGTCATGACCGTGCCGCCGGGCTCGGCCCAGGAACGCGCCCTGCTCCGGAAGATCTCGACCGACCGCTGCACCAGCGGTCAGGGACAGGTTTATCATATGGACTTCCAGCCGCAGATGCTGAGGGGCGTCATCGCCGAGGTCGTGCTCGACGCGGACGGTCGCAAGGGCAAGCTCGCGCCGCCGTTCACCGGGCTGACCGCCGAGACGATCGCCGCTCTCGACGCACGGGGGCGCAGCGCGCTCAGGGCGCTCGATCTCGCCGGCTGCATCGTTGCGGCGGCGCCGGACACGGTGACCGCCCTCATCAAGTCGGCCCCGGCCTCCTCCAAGGAAGCCCGCGTATTCGAGCAGCTCGCACCGCATCTGGGTCCGTGCCTTCCCAGCGGCGCGCAAATGACCCTCGCCAAGCCGCAATTGCGCGGATTTCTGGCGGAGGCGGCCTATCGGGCAGCCTATGCGACCGCAAGCGAGGCCAAATAAGATGATTGGGACGGAAACGAAACGGAGCCGAAAAGGCCCCCCCGGCTACCTGGGCGCGTGCCTTGTCCGATGGCGCCGAACGAGGCGCCTGCCGGTCGCCCTGGCGCTGGCCGCGGTCGCGCTTCCCACGCCTGTGGCCGCCAAGCCGGCGGCGGGCGTTTCCGCTGTCGATATCAGTACTCTGCATATTTTTGCCGGCTGCATGGTCGATCGGTACCGGCCGGCGGTCCGCAAGCTGCTGGCCCTGGACTATCGCAGCCGCGACTACGACCATGTGCTGGACACGCTCATGGACGAAGGGTCGCGCTGTCTTCCCTTCGCCTTCGGCAAGCTGAGCTCGGCCCGGGTCCTCATAGCCGGCGCTTTTGCCGAGAAATTGCTGCCGACGACGCTCGACGGGTCTGCGCTCGCCGACCGGGTCGCCCACGATCCCTCGAAGCCGGCCGTGGGGGCGCGTGACGAGGGCGAATATCTCGCCTTGTGCGCCGTCCGGACGATGCCGGAAGAGGTCGCCGGGCTGCTTTCGACAAAGCCGGCGAGCGAGACGGAGCGACTCGCCGTCGCGGCGATCCGTCCGCGGCTCGGACCGTGCCTTCGCGCCGGCGCGGCGGCCCGAATCAATTCGGCCGGGCTTCGGGCGGTGCTCGCGCTCGCCGCCTATCGGCTGGCCTCGCAGCCGGCCGCCCAAACCCGGCCCGTGGGGAGCTGAGCCGATGCCGATGGTCAAAGCCGACGGAGTCGAGATCGAGGTCCTGCTGGCGGATCGTCGAGCGGCGGGGCGGACAGTTGGAGGCGGCCGAATGACGAAGTTCATCCTTTCCGCGGCGGCTCTCATGCTGTGCGCGACGATCCCCTTCGCACCAACCCTCGCCAAGGTGGGCGACGGGGCCTGGGCGCAATGCGTCTGGGCGACCGCGCCGGAAGCGGCGGAGGCCTGGCTCGGCATGCCCCGTCCCAAATGGATGACCCGCTACGATGAGCCGAGCGTGCTCCTGGGACACAAGTTGCTGGCGACCTGCGACAACAGTGCCGCCAATCCCATGAAGCCGAACCGCATGCCGAACTGGGGGGCGCTTGCTGGCGCCATTCGAAAGGCGAAGCCCAAGGGACCGGCGACCGCCACGAAGCCGGCCCAGCCGGTAGCGCTTTGCCAGACGAGCACTGACCAGGCCGGCGTCCGTCGCGTCTTCCTCTACGAAGTGGTGCGGCGCGGCGAGAGCGCCGAGACGATCGCCTTTCAGCAATATTATGCGAACGAAGGCGACTTGCCGCTGAAGCTTCCGCAGGATCTCAGGATGGTGCCGGAGGCGGGAACGAAGACGGAGCGCAACTGCCGGCTGATCGGCGACAAAGGCGAGTTGAAAGATGCCTAAGGTCAAAGTCGACGGCGTAGACATCGAGGTCCCCCAGGGCGCGACCGTCCTCCAGGCGTGCGAGATCGCCGGGAAGGAGATTCCGCGTTTCTGCTACCACGAGCGGCTTTCGATCGCGGGCAATTGCCGGATGTGCCTCGTCGAGGTGAAGCCGGGGCCGCCCAAGCCGCAGGCGAGCTGCGCCCTTCCGGCAGCGGACGGGCAGGAAATCTCGACGATGAGCCCGCTCGTCAAGAAGGCGCGCGAAGGGGTGATGGAATTCCTTCTCATCAACCACCCGCTCGATTGCCCGATCTGCGATCAGGGCGGCGAATGCGACCTCCAGGACCAGGCGATGGCCTATGGCCGGGGCCACAGCCGCTTCGCCGAGAACAAACGCGCGGTGACCGAGAAATATATGGGGCCGGTCGTCAAGACGATCATGACCCGCTGCATCCAGTGCACGCGGTGCGTCCGCTTCGCCGAGGAAGTGGCGGGAGTCGAGGAGATCGGGGCGATCGGGCGCGGCGAGAATATGGAGATCACCTCCTATCTGGAAGGCGCGGTGACGTCGGAGCTCTCCGGCAACGTCGTCGACCTGTGCCCGGTCGGAGCGCTGGTCTCCAAGCCCTACAGCTTCGAGGCCCGGCCCTGGGAATTGAGGAAGGTTCCGGGGATCGACGTCATGGACGCGGTCGGGACCAACATCCGGATCGACCATCGCTTCCGCGAGGTGATGCGCGCGCTTCCCCGCCTCAACGAGGAGGTCAACGAGGAGTGGGCGCACGACAAGACCCGCCATTGCGTCGACGGGCTGATGCGCAACCGGCTCGACCGGCCCTGGGTGCGCCGCGAGGGCAAGCTCCAGCCGGCGACGTGGGAGGAGGCGTTCGAGGCCATCGCCGGGCGGCTGCAAGGCGCGACCGGCGATCAGGTCGCGGGCATCGCGGGCGATCTCCAGGACCTCGAATCGATCTTCGCTCTGAAGACGCTGCTCCAGGCCTACGGCTCGAGCCTTCACGAATGCCGGCAGGACGGAGCGAAGTTCGACGTGTCGAGCCCCGCCGCCTACCGCTTCAATCCGACCATCGCCGGAATCGAGACGGCGCCCGCCATCCTCCTTGTCGGGACCAATCCGCGCTGGGAAGCGCCGCTCGTCAACACCCGAATCCGCAAGGCGGTGAAGGCGGGCGCGAAGGTCTACCGGATCGGACCGGCGGTCGACCTCACATATCCCGTGATCGATCTCGGCGACGATCTCGCGCTCCTCGGCAAGCTTCCCGAGGAGGTTGGCGAGGCCTTTGCCGGCAAGGAGAATGCCGCGGTGATCGTCGGCATGGGCGCTCTGAAGGGCGAGGGCGCCTACGCCGCCGCCCGGGCCGCCGCGGCGACGCTCGGCGCGAGCTTCGGGCTTCTCCACAACGCGGCGTCGAGGGTCGGAGCCCTCGACCTCGGCTTCGTCACGGACGGGGGCGTAGATGCCGTCAGGGCCCGGGCCGGCGGCCTCAAGGCCCTTTTCCTGCTCGGCGCCGACGAGCTGGAAACCTCCGCCTTCGCCGACACCTTCACGATCTATATCGGAACCCATGGCGACCGCGGCGTTCGCCACGCCGACGTCATCCTCCCCGCGGCCGCCTATACCGAGAAGCACGGCATGTACGTGAACCTCGAGGGCCGGGTGCAATTGTCCGAATTCGGGGTCCATCCGCCGGGCGAGGCGCGGGAGGATTGGACCATCGTCCGGGCGCTGAGCGACGTGCTCGGCAAGACTCTGCCGTTCGACACGGTCGCGCAGCTTCGCGCCGCCATCGCGGCTCAGGTGCCGCGGCTCGGGATCGCCGGGCTGAGCGCCGTCGATCCGCTTCCCGCCTTCACCGGTGTCGCGCCGGGCGTGAGCGGGGGGATCGTCTACCCGATCGAGGATTTCTATCTGACCAATCCGATCGCCCGGTCCTCGCCGACGCTTCAGCGCTGCTCGGCCGAGATCCTCCACGGTCAAAGCTTCCAGGAGGCCGCGGAATGAGGATAACCCGTCGCCCCAGCGAAGGCTGGGGCCCCAGCGTCGCCCAGCCACCGGTGCCCTTCACCCCACGGGATCCCAGCCTTCGCTGGGATGACGGTGGCTTGCAATGACCGCCTGGATGCAGAGCACCTGGCTGGGCTACGGCGCCGGCTGGTTCCTCGCCACGCTCGTCTTCATCCTGATCATCGCCTTGCCGCTGATGCTGGCGGTGGCGATGGTCATCTACGCCGACCGCAAGATCTGGGCGGCGATGGCGCTCCGCCGCGGTCCCAACGTGGTCGGGCCGCTGGGATTGCTGCAAAGCTTCGCCGACGGCCTCAAGGTCTTCCTCAAGGAGACCATCATCCCGTCGAGCGCCAATCGCGGGCTGTTCATCATTGCTCCGATCCTCACCTTCACCGTGGCCCTGGTCGGCTGGGCGGTGGTTCCGTTCGGACCCGGCATGGTGCTCGCCGACATCAACGTCGGCCTGCTCTACCTCCTCGCCATCTCCTCATTGGGGGTCTACGGAGTGATCATCGCCGGCTGGGCCTCCAACTCCAAATATCCCTTCTACTCGGCGCTCCGGGCGGCCGCCCAGATGGTCAGCTACGAGGTGTCGGTCGGCTTCGTCATCGTTCCGATCATTCTCTGGTCGGAGACCTTCAACCTCTCGGGGATCATCGAGGCTCAGAGGAGCCACCTTTGGATCCTGAACGGCTTCGGCTTCAACCCGCTCTTCCTTCCGCTTGCGGTCATCTTCCTCATTTCGGCCATGGCGGAGACGGCCCGGGCGCCGTTCGACCTCACCGAGGCGGAGAGCGAGCTCGTCGCCGGCTACCAGACCGAATATAGCTCGATGAGCTTCGCGCTCTTCTGGCTCGGCGAATATGGCAACGTGTTGCTGATGTGCGGAATGACCGCCGTCCTGTTCTGGGGCGGCTGGCTTCCGCCGATCGACTGGGCGCCGCTCTACGTCATCCCCGGCATCTTCTGGTTCCTGGCCAAGATCATGTTCTTCTTCTTCGTGTTCAGCTGGGTGAAGGCGACGGTGCCGCGATTCCGCTACGATCAGCTGATGCGGCTCGGATGGAAGATATTCCTTCCCATCTCGCTGATCTGGGTGGTCCTCGTTTCGACCTATCTGATGCAGGCGCGCTACGGAGCCTTCTGGTGATCGGCGCCGTGCTTCTCGCCCTGATGCAGCCGCAGGCGGCTCCGGCGACCCTCGTCCAGCTCGATTGCGAGCTGGCGGCGCGCGGCCGTTCGGGCCGGAGGGAAGTCTTGCCGGCCGCGATCCGCCTGGGAGTCGCGGGCCGCCGGATCGACTCCGTTCTGCTCGACGGCCCAACGCCCTTTTCCTCCTACGTGCCCGTCGAGGGCAGCCGGAAGCTCCTCCACAGGCGAGACCAGTATCGCGGCAGGTTCGAGAAGGCGACGATCCGGCTCCGCCGGACGGGAATCGACCAGGTCGACCTCATGCTCGAGCCGAAGGGCGGTGCGGCCGGGACCTATTCCGGCATTTGGACCCACATTTTCCTGGTGGGGCAGCGTCCCGTCGCAATCGAGGGGACGATCGCTTGCCGGACGCTTGCCGGAACCCTGGCGGGGAACAGCTGATATGATCGTCACCCACTGGATAAAGAGCCTCGCTGCCGCCTGCGCCGTGGCGACAGGCGCGGGCGGGGCCTCGGCCAAGAGCGCGGCTGAGCCGAGCGGTCCGCACCGGTTCGAGTGCGACATCGCGCTGATGGTCATGCCGCAACGCCAGTTCACGGCGCCGACGCCGGTGACGATCAGCTTCGTCGCCGATCGCGGCGCGCTCAGGGACATTCGTGTCGTCGACGAAGGCGGAATCCTCTTTCCCGGCGGCAATTTAAAAATTGTCCAGAAGCCCGACGCGACCTCAATGGAGGCGGTGGCAATGCCGGCCGAGCGGCCGGGCCGATGGAGCGGGACGATCGAGAAGAAATCGTATCGCCTGAAGTTGACGAGCGGCGCGATCGAGGAGGCCGTGACGATAGGCCTCGGCCGAACGCCGTCCAAGGGAAGCGGCCGCTACGGCCTGGTATGGAACGCGACCAACCTTCCGGAGGGGTTGCCGAAGCCGATTTCCGGAACGGGTGGCGGTAATTGCGCGCTGAGGCCGGCGCTGGAGGCCAAGCGATGATCGCCCACTGGATCAAGTCGTTCTTCCTCTGGGAGTTCGTGAAGGCGCATTGGCTGACCTTGAAATATTTCTTCAAGCCCAAGGCGACGATCAACTATCCGTTCGAGAAGAACCCGCTCAGCCCGCGCTTCCGCGGCGAGCATGCCCTTCGCCGCTATCCGAACGGCGAGGAGCGCTGCATCGCGTGCAAGCTTTGCGAAGCGGTGTGCCCGGCCTTGGCGATCACCATCGAGTCCGAGCCCAGGGAGGACGGAAGCCGCCGGACCACCCGCTACGACATCGACATGGTGAAGTGCATCTATTGCGGCCTGTGCCAGGAAGCCTGTCCCGTCGACGCCATCGTCGAGGGGCCGAATTTCGAATATGCGACCGAAACGCGGGAGGAATTGCTCTACGACAAGGCGAAGCTGCTGGCCAATGGCGACAAATGGGAACGGTCGCTCGCGGCCAACCTTGCCGCCGATGCGCCCTACCGCTAAGCGCCGGGCCGGAATCGCATGTCCCTGTTCAGCACCCCCTCCGTCATCCCGGCGAAAGCCGGGACCCCAGGTCGAGAAGTCTCAGTGGGTCTCCCCGAGGCCCCGGCTTCCGCCGGGGTGACGGCGTGTGCCATGGCGACTCCGTCATGATCGAAGCTTTCGCCTTCTACCTCTTCGCGACGCTCGTCATCGCCAGCGGCGTGATGACGATCCTGTCGCGCAACCCGGTCCACTCGGTGCTGTGGCTGATCCTCGCCTTCTTCAATGCGGCGGGGCTGTTCCTGATCCTGGGCGCCGAGTTCATCGCGATGCTGCTGGTGATCGTCTACGTCGGAGCGGTCGCCGTGCTCTTCCTGTTCGTGGTGATGATGCTCGACGTCGACTTCGCCACCCTTCGCGCCGGGGTCGCGCGCTACTGGCCGTTCGGCTTCGGGCTTGCCCTGGTCCTTCTCGTCGAGATCTTCTTCGCCGTCATGGCGTGGAACGCCGGGGCGATCGGCGCGGGCGTCCGAGCCGCTCCGACCGATCCCGGCATACCGAACATCGAGGCCCTCGGCCGGGTCCTCTACACGCGCTACCTCTACGTCTTCGAGGGCGCCGGGCTGGTCCTCCTGGTGGCGATGATCGGCGCGATCGTCCTGACCCACCGCACCCGAAGCGGGCTTCGGCCGCAGAACGTTTCCGAGCAGAACCGCCGCCGGCCCGAGGATGCGGTGGTCAACATGAAGCCCGGGATAGGGGAGGGGATGAAGCTGTGACGGCCCACCTCGTCAGCCCACCTCGTCATGCTGAACTTGTTTCAGCATCCAGCTCTCCGCCGCCAGGGCGGGTGACCGGCTGGACCCTGAAACAAGTTCAGGGTGACGACCGTACCCGTACGGAGGACGGCGCATGATCGGCCTCGGCCATTACCTCGCCGTGAGCGCGATCCTGTTCGTGCTCGGGGTGTTCGGCATCTTCCTCAACCGCAAGAACATCATCGTCATCCTGATGGCGATCGAGCTCATCCTGCTCGCCGTCAACATCAACCTCGTCGCCTTCTCGGCCTATCTCGGCGACATGGTCGGCCAGGTCTTCGCGATGTTCGTTCTCACCGTCGCCGCCGGCGAGGCGGCGATCGGCCTCGCCATCCTCGTCATCTACTTCCGCGGCCGAGGCACGATCGCGGTCGACGACATCAACCAGATGAAGGGGTGAGGATGAAGGCGCACCCCGTCATTCCGGCGAAGGCCGGAACCCATGAACACGGATTTGATCAAGCTGGCATGAACCTGTGTTCATGGGTCCCGGCCTTCGCCGGGATGACGGCATGATCCAGCTCATCGTCTTCCTGCCGCTCCTGGCGGCGATCGTCGCCGGGCTCGGCAACCGCCTGCTCGGCAATACGGCCGCCAAGCTGATCACCACGGGCGCGCTCTTCATCGCCTGCGCCTTGTCCTGGCCGATCTTCCTCGGCTTCGTCGGCGGCCATGGCGAAAGCCAGCTCTACCCGGTGCTCGACTGGATCCATTCCGAGCCGATGAGGGTCGACTGGAGCCTCCGGGTCGACGCCCTCACTTCGGTGATGCTGGTGGTGGTGACGACGGTCTCGGCGCTCGTCCACCTCTACAGCTGGGGCTATATGGCGGAGGACGACAGCCAGCCCCGCTTCTTCGCCTATCTGTCGCTCTTCACCTTCGCGATGCTGATGCTGGTGACGGCGGACAATCTGGTCCAGATGTTCTTCGGGTGGGAAGGGGTGGGGCTGGCCTCCTACCTGCTGATCGGCTTCTGGTACCACAAGCCTTCCGCCAATGCCGCGGCGCTCAAGGCCTTCGTCGTCAACCGGGTCGGCGATTTCGGGTTCAGCCTGGGCATCTTCGCCACCTTCCTGGTGTTCGGGACGGTCTCCATTCCCGAGATCCTCGCCGCGGCGCCCGGCCAGGCGGGCTCGACCATCGGCTTCCTCGGCCAGCGCTTTGATACGATGACCGTGATCTGCATCCTCCTGTTCATCGGAGCGATGGGCAAGTCGGCACAGCTCGGCCTCCACACCTGGCTTCCCGACGCGATGGAGGGCCCGACCCCGGTTTCCGCGCTGATCCACGCCGCGACGATGGTGACGGCCGGGGTGTTCATGGTCTGCCGGCTGTCGCCGATGTTCGAGACCAGCCAGACCGCGCTCACCCTCGTCACCGCGATCGGAGCGGCCACCGCTATCTTCGCCGCCACGGTGGGTACGGTTCAAAACGACATAAAGCGGGTCATCGCCTATTCGACCTGCTCGCAATTGGGCTACATGTTCTTCGCGGCCGGGGTCGGCGCCTATGGCGCGGCGATGTTCCACCTCTTCACCCATGCCTTCTTCAAGGCGTTGCTGTTCCTCGGCGCCGGCTCGGTGATCCACGCCATGCATCACGAGCAGGACATGCGCTTCTACGGAGCGCTTCGTAAGCACATCCCGATCACCTTCTGGGCGATGACGATCGGAACCCTCGCCATCACCGGAGTCGGGATCATCCAGATCGCGGGCTGGTCCGGCTTCGGCTTCGCCGGCTTCTATTCGAAGGACGCGATCATCGAGAGCGCCTTCGCCAGCGGCACCGGCATCGGCGGCTTCGCCTTCGTCGTCGGGATCACCGCGGCCCTTCTGACCAGCTTCTACAGCTGGCGGCTCGTCTTCCTGACCTTCTTCGGCAAGGCACGCTGGGCGGCTTCGGAGCATATCCAGCATGCGCTCCACGGCGATCATCACGATCATCCGGACGAAGAGGATGCCGGCCACGACACCCGTCCGAACGAGGCCTCGCCCGGCCAGGCGGCGCAGGGCACCGGCGGCTACCATCCGCACGAAAGCCCCTGGACGATGCTGGTCCCGCTCGGCGTTCTGTCGCTGGGCGCAGTGTTCGCCGGCCTGCTGTTCCACGGCCCCTTCATCGAGGCCGAGCATGGAGCGCATTTCTGGGGGTCGAGCATCGCCTTCGACACCCATCTCGCCCATGCCATCCACGAAGTGCCTCTGTGGGTGAAGCTCGCCCCCGGGATCGTGATGATCGTCGGCTTCCTGATCGCGCTCCAGGCTTATATCCGGCACACGGACATTCCGGCCCGCTTCGTCGGACAATGGGGGATCCTCTACAATTTCTTCCTGAATAAGTGGTATTTCGACGAGATCTACGACGTCGTCTTCATCCGCCCCTCGCTCTGGCTGGGCCGGCTGTTCTGGAAGCGCGGCGACGAGCAGATCATCGACCGCTTCGGACCGGACGGCGCCGCGACGGCGGTCCGCTTCGGCAACGTCCTCACCGCCCGGCTCCAGTCCGGCTATCTCTACACCTATGCGCTGGTGATGCTGATCGGCCTCGCCGCGGCCGCGACCTGGGCAATGGCACGATGAGGCGGAACATGTTCGTCGCCCCAGCGAAGGCTGGGGCCCCGTGGGGTGAAGACCTCACGCGCCTTTCACCCGCTGGGGTCCCAGCCTTCGCTGGGATGACGGGGGACGCGCGATGAACGAGATTCGATACACCAGCGAATACGTCTTCCCGATCCTCTCGGAGATGCTCGTCATTCCCCTGGCGGCGGCGATCATCTGCCTTTGCGTCTCGGCCAACAGCGCCCGCCGGGTCGCCTTGTTCGCGACCCTGGCGAACCTGGCGCTCGGGATCCTGCTCTGGTGGGATTATCAGATCGCCGGCGGCCAGTGGCAGTATCAGGAGCTGGCGCGCGGCCTCTTCGGCCGCTTCTCCTACGCGCTCGGAGTCGACGGGATCGCGGTCATGCTGATCGTTCTCACCGTCTTCCTGATGCCGATCTGCATCCTCGCCAGCTGGAAATCGATCCAGAAACGCGTTCCGGAATATATGGCCGCCTTCCTGCTCATGGAGACGCTGATCCTCGGCGTTTTCATGGCCCAGGACATTTTCCTCTTCTACATCTTCTTCGAGGCCGGCCTGATCCCGATGTTCCTGATCATCGGCATCTGGGGCGGTGCCGAGCGCATCTACGCCAGCTACAAATTCTTCCTCTACACCCTGCTCGGCTCGGTTCTGATGCTGATCGCCATGCTGTGGATGGTGGATTACGCCGGCACCACGGCCATCAACAAGCTGATGGTGACCAACTTCCCGGCCGAGGCCCAGACCTGGCTGTGGCTCGCCTTCTTCGCCTCCTTCGCGGTCAAGATGCCGATGTGGCCGGTCCACACCTGGCTCCCCGACGCCCACGTCCAGGCGCCGACCGCCGGCTCGGTGATCCTCGCCGGAGTGCTCCTGAAGCTGGGCGGCTACGGCTTCATCCGCTTCTCGCTTCCGATGTTCCCGGAAGCCTCGGCGCAGCTGGTCTGGCTGGTCTTCGCGTTGAGCCTGATCGCCATCGTCTACACGTCGCTGGTGGCCCTGGTTCAGCGGGACATGAAGAAGCTGATCGCTTATTCGTCGGTCGCCCACATGGCCTTCGTCACCATCGGCCTGTTCGCGTTCAACCGGCAGGGGATAGAGGGCGGGATCATCGTCATGCTCAGCCACGGCCTGGTGTCGGGCGCGCTCTTCCTGTGCGTCGGAATCGTCTACGACCGGCTCCATACCCGCGAGATCGACCGCTACGGCGGCCTCTCCAACAACATGCCGGCCTTCGCCCTCCTGTTCATGCTGTTCACCATGGCCTCGGTCGGGCTGCCGGGGACGAGCGGCTTCGTCGGAGAGTTCCTGGCCCTGGTCGGCGCCTATGAAGCGAGCAGCCTCGTCGCCGCAGTCGCGACCACCGGGATCATCCTCGGCGCCGCCTATATGCTCTGGCTCTACTGGCGGGTCGCCTACGGGACGAGCCGAAACGCCGACGCGGCGGCGATGCCGGATATCGACAAGCGCGAGATGGCCTCGCTCGGAGCGATCGCCGCGGTGGTGCTGTGGATGGGCGTCTATCCCGAGCCCTTCATGTCCACGATCCGCCGCGACGTCGGCTTCCTGCTCGCGCGAATCGAACGGGCCAACCCGCCGGGCGACGCGCAGCCGACCGGAGGCGCGCCGCGTCCGAAGGCGCATTCGTCCGAACCCCATTCGCCCGCGCTGGCGCCGGTACCCGAGGGGCCTGCCCCCGAAGGCCACAGCCATGCGCCCGGGGAGGAGCATTGATGACCTTTCTCGTCATCCCGGCGAAAGCCGGGACCTCAGGACAAGAAGTCTCCACGGGTCTCCCCGAGGCCCAGGCGTTCGTCGGGGTGACGGGCAAGCCCGCCGGGGTGACGGGCAAGCCATGACCGCCTCGCTCCTCTTTACCCTGCCCGAGATCATCCTCACCCTGGCGGCGCTGGCGCTGATGATGGCGGCCGCCTGGATGGGCGACGGACACGCGCGCCTGCTCAGCTGGCTCGGGATCGCGGCTTTGGCCGGAGCGGCCTTCGCTCTGCCCGGCGTTTCCGCCCGCGGAGGCACTGCCTTCGACGGCCTGTACATCGGCGACAGTTTCGCCGCTTTCGCCAAGGTCCTGATCTATATCGCCGCCGCCGTCTCCCTGGTCGCGGCGTCGGGCTGGTTCAGCCGCGACCGCGACTATCGGGCCGAATATCCCTGCCTGATCCTGCTCTCCGCGGTGGGAATGGGCATGATGGTCTCGGCGGGCGACCTGCTCACCCTCTACGTCGGACTCGAGCTCCAGAGCCTCTCGGCCTATGTCCTCGCCAGCTTCCAGAGGCGGGACAATCGCTCGGCGGAGGCCGGCCTCAAATATTTCGTTCTCGGAGCGCTTGCCAGCGGCATCCTGCTCTACGGCGTGTCGCTCCTCTACGGCTTCACCGGCTCGACCCTGTTCGGCGAGATCAACATTGCTCTGGGCCGCGACGGAGTCTCCACCGGCGAGCTGTTCGGGATCGTCTTCGTCCTCGCCGGGATCGCCTTCAAGGTCTCGGCGGTGCCGTTCCACATGTGGACTCCCGACGTCTACGAAGGCGCGCCGACACCGGTGACCGCCTTCTTCGCCTCGGCGCCGAAGGTCGCGGCCATGGCGCTGCTCACCCGAGTCGCCATCGAGGCGATGGGGCCCGCCACCTTCGAATGGCGCCAGATCGTCATCTTCATGGCTTTGGCCTCGACCATCCTCGGCGGAGTGGCGGCGATCGGCCAGCCCAACATCAAGCGGCTGCTCGCTTATTCGTCGATCAACAACATCGGCTTCGCCCTCATCGGCCTCGCCGCCGCCACCCGTTACGGCGTCGCCTCGGTGCTCTTCTACATGGCCGTCTACACGGCGATGACCCTGGGCACCTTCCTGATCGTGTTGAGGATGCGCGATTCCGACGGGCGTCCGGTCGAGAGCATCGCCAGCCTCTCGGGCCTGTCGACCACCCGGCCCTGGCTGGCCGCGGGCATGGCGATCTTCATGTTCAGCCTTGCCGGGGTGCCGCCTCTGTTCGGCTTCTGGCCCAAGTTCCTGGTCTTCGACGCGGCCGTCAGGGCCGATCTCACCTGGCTTGCCGCGGTCGGCATCGCCACCTCGGTGATCAGCGCCTTTTATTATCTAAAGATCGTCAAGACGATGTATTTCGACGATCCGGCCCCGGCCTTCGCTGAGACGGACGACCTGCCGGAGTCGGTTTTGATAATGCTCGCGGCCCTGTTCGTCTCGCCGCTGGGCTATATCTCCATCCCTTATCTGGGAAGGTTCGCGGACAACGCGGCGAGCGCCCTGTTCTAAGAGGCCGGGTTCCGACGCCAGACTGGACCGGCGGTAACGCCGCCCGCCGGTCCAATCCATTCAGCTACAAGCCGCGCGAAGGGACGGGATGCCTCCCCCCGGCGGCAAATGCACCGTGCTCGCCGCGGCCCGCTATGTCCTACTTCGGAAAAATACCTATGTCGGCAATGGCCGCGAGCCTTTGCGGCCGCTAGTCTGGCAAGAGCGACACATGAGCATACGGCGAGCCTATATCATCGAGGACGAGAAGCTGCTGCGCGATCTCGTGCGGCAGTCCCTCGCCGAATGCTGCGCTCATGTGGAGGAATATGAGTCCGCCGAGTCGTTCCTGGCCGGGCATTCGGACCGGCCGGCGGGCTGCATCATCGTCGACATCAATCTTCCCGGGATCAACGGCCTCGATTTGCTGGAAGTGATCGCGAGGGGGCGGGCCGCCTATCCGGTCATCGTCGTGTCGGGCAACGGCAACGTGCCGCATGCGATGCGGGCGGGCCGGCTCGGAGTGGTCGATTTCATCGAGAAGCCGTTCCGGGTCGAACAGCTGATCGCCGCGGTCGAGAAGGGCTTCGCGCTCCTCGAAAGCCAGCCCATGTCCCGGATTTCGGCGCTCGCCACCCTGACCCGCCGGGAGAAGGAGGTGCTCGTCGCCTTCGTCGACGGCGCCCCGAACAAGATCGTCGCGCACGATCTCGGCCTCAGCGTGCGAACGGTCGAGCTCCACCGAGCCAATCTGATGAAGAAGCTGGGGGTCAGGAGCCTCTCCCAGGCGCTGCTCATCGCCAAGGACGGCGGCTATGTCTGAGCCGAGGCCGGCTTTCCGATGACCGCCGTCCGCAACGTCGTCGAGACCGGCTCGACCAACGACGATCTCGCCGCGCTTGCCCGCGAGGGTGCGCCCGAGGGCCTCTGGCTGCGCGCGGGACGCCAATCGGGCGGCCGCGGCCGGCAGGGGCGGGAATGGCATTCGCCGCCGGGCAACCTCTATGCGAGCACGCTCGTCCGTCTCCGACCGGCAGATCCGCCGGCGCCGACGCTTGCTCTGGTGGCGGCCGTCGCGCTGCAGGAGACGGCCGCCGCTTTCGCCGTCGCCGGAGTGGCGATCGAGATCAAATGGCCCAACGACCTTCTCGTCGCCGGCGCCAAGCTTTCGGGCATCCTGCTCGAGCGGATCGGCGACGCCGTCGTCGTCGGCTTCGGGGTCAATCTCGCCGACCATCCCGCCGATACTGTGCGTCCGGCCATTAACATGGGCATGCTGGGCGGCGCACCCGACCCGGCCCGGTTCCTCGAAGCCCTTGCGGCCGGCTTCGCCCGCTGGGTCGAGCGCTGGCGCGACGAGGGGCTCGAGCCGATCCGGACACGCTGGCTCGCCGCCGCCCATCCGCTCGGCACGGCTCTGTCGACCCACTCCGCAAGCGGCGCTCGGGTAGAGGGTGTGTTCGACGGGCTGGACGAAAGCGGCGCGCTCCGGCTGCGACTGGCGGACGGGACCGTCCAGGTGATCCACGCGGGCGACGTGTTCCTTTTTTAAATCCTCCCCCGGCATCTCCGAGAAATTTCGGGGAGGAATTAAGGATGACCCGCCCCTCGCCAACCCGGCCACCCCCCGCTAGACAGCCCCGATGCTGCTCGCCGTCGACGCCGGGAACACGAATATCGTCTTCGCCTTGCTGGAGGAGGGGGTCATCCGCGCCCGCTGGCGGATCGCGACCGATCCGAGGCGGACGGCGGACCAATATGCGGTCTGGCTCCACCAGCTGATCGAGCTCGAGGGGCTGCCCCGCGACGTCGTCGACGCCGTCATCGTCGGCACGGTGGTACCCCGGGCGACCCACAATCTCGAAGTGCTCGCCGCCAAATATTTCAAGGTCGAAGCGCTGATCGCCGGCCAGGCGGGGGCGGAGTGGGGGATCGAGCTCGACGTCGCCGAGCCCCGAAGCGTCGGCGCCGACCGGGTGCTCAACGCGATCGCCGCCCATGCCCTGCACGAAGGCGATCTCATCGTCATCGATTTCGGCACCGCCACCACCTTCGACGCGGTCGATTATTCCGGCGCCTATAAAGGCGGGATCATCGCCCCGGGCATCAACCTTTCGCTCGACGCTCTGGTAACGGCCGCGGCGAAGCTGCCGCGAATCGCCATCGAGGCCCCGACGGACAATATGTCGGTCATCGGCCGGACCACCGAGGACCAGATGCATATCGGCATCTACTGGGGTTATGTGGCGATGATGGAGAGGCTGGTCGAGCGCATGAAGGCGGAGATCGGCCGGCCGGTGAAGGTCGTGGCGACCGGCGGCCTGGCCACCCTGTTCGATCGGCACACGAGCATCTTCGACGAGATCGAGCCGGATTTGACGGTTCAGGGCCTGGGATTGTTGTACAAGCGCGGCCGAAGCGCCACTTAGCGTCATGCCAGCGAAGGCTGGCATCCCAGCGAAATTAGCCGCAGAGCCATTTTCTCGCTGGGGTCCCAGCCTGCGCTGGGGCGATGCCCCCTACGAAGGAATGAAATGAAACCCGGCAAAGAATTGCTCTTCCTCGCGCTCGGCGGCTCGGGCGAGATCGGCATGAACGTCAATCTCTACGGCTGCGACGGCAAGTGGATCATGGTCGATCTCGGAATGACCTTCGCCGATCCGGCCTATCCCGGGGTCGAGCTGATCCTGCCCGATCTGACCTTCATCGAGGAGCATCGCGACGATCTGCTCGGCGTGGTCCTGACCCACGGCCATGAGGATCATATCGGCGCCATCCCCTATCTCGCCACCGATCTCGGAGTGCCGCTCTACGCCACGCCCTTCACCGCCGGCCTCATTGCCGGCAAGCTCGAGGAGGAGGGGCTCAGCAAGCAGGTCAAGGTCAACATCGTCGAGCTGGGCGGCGATTTCCGGCTCGGGCCGTTCGGCTTCCGCTACGTCCCGCTCGCCCATTCCATTCCCGAGGGCAATGCGCTCCTCATCGACACGCCCTACGGCAAGATCTTCCATACCGGCGACTGGAAGCTCGACGACGCCCCCCAGCTCGGCGACCCGAGCACCGAGGCGGAGCTTCGAGCGATCGGCGACGAGGGCGTGCTCGCCTTGGTCTGCGATTCGACGAACGTCTTCCAGGAATATGCCTCCGGCTCGGAGGCGACGGTGCGCGTCGGCTTGGACAAGGTCGTCGGCGAGGCGGAGGGGAGGGTGCTCGTCACCACCTTCGCGTCCAACGCCGCCCGCCTGAAGACCCTGGGCCATGTCGCCGACGATACCGGCCGCCGGGTCTGTGTCGCCGGCCGCTCGCTCGACCGGATCCTGAAGGTCGCCAAGAGCGTCGGCTATCTGACCGATTTTCCCGAGACGATCGACTTCGACACGGCGATGAAGCTTCCGGCCCGCGACGTCATGATCATCGCCACCGGCGGCCAGGGCGAGAGCCGCGCCGCGCTCGCCCGGGTCGCCTTCGGCCAGCACAAGCTGAGCGTCACGGAAGGCGACCTCGTCGTCTTCTCGTCGAAGCAGATACCGGGCAACGAGATCGCCATCGGCCGGATCCAGAACGAGCTCGCCTCCCGCGGGGTCAAGATGATCACCGACCGGCAGGCCGAGGTCCATGTGTCCGGCCATCCCGGCCGCCCCGAGCTCGCCGCCATGTACCAGTGGATCCGGCCCGAGATCATCGTCCCGGTCCATGGCGAGATGCGCCACATGTCGGAGCATGACCGCTTCGCCCGGGCCAATGGCGTTCCGCGCGGGATCGTCCAGAAGAATGGCGACGTCGTCCGTCTCGCGCCCGACGGGCCCCGGAAGCTGGGCGAGGAACGGGTCGGCCGACTCATCCTCGACGGCGACGTCATCCTCGCCGCCGACGGCCCGACGATGAACGAGCGGCGCAAGATCGCGAGCTTTGGGACGATCACGGTGGCGCTTGCGCTCAACGACAAGGACCGGCTCGTCGGCGACGTCCAGGTCGCGCTCGAAGGCATTCCGGTCGAGGAGGATCGCGAAGCCTTCGTCGAGGAAGCCGCCGACGCGGCCTCGGAGGCCGCGCTCAAGGGTGCCGCGAGCGAAGACAGGCTGCGTGAGTCGATCCGCTTGGCCGTCCGCCGCTGCGCGACCGAATGGACCGGCAAGAAGCCGGTGGTGGACGTCCTCATCGTCCGGGTGTGATTCGGTGAAATTCCAGTCCATCCTGGCCATCTACGTCCTGTTCTGGACGCTGAGCCTGTTCCTCGTCCTGCCCTTCGGCGTCCGGACGCCGGAAGAGGAGGGCGTCGAGACCCCGGCCGGCCACGCCCCGAGCGCGCCGCACCGCTTCAGCTTCGGAACGGCGGCGCTTCGGGCGACGGCCGTGTCGGCGGCGGCCTTCGCCCTGTTCTACGCGAACTACCGGTTCGGCTGGGTGACGATCGAGATGCTGGACTGGAGCCGGTGACCAATTCCGTTACCCCAGCGAAGGCTGGGGTCCCAGCGAGTGAGGGGCTCCGCCCTTTCCCCTCTCCCGTCCTTACGGGAGAGGAGGGGCCCAAGCCGAAGGCTTGGGAGGTGAGGGTCTGTACACCGGACTCAGCGAGACCCTCACCTCCCACCGCTTCGCGGTAGGCCCCTCCTCTCCCGCGAAAGCGGGAGAGGAGCTTCTACGGCTTCGGCCCAAGCTGAATGTCGATACGGGCTAGCTCCGGATCCGCTCGATCGCCTGGGCGAGGGCCACGTAGAGCTTGCCCATGTCGCTGGACAGGATGGTGACGCCCAAGGAGGAGCCGTCGCGGTCGGCGAGGATTCGGCGGAGCATCGCTTCGAAATCGTGGATGTAGCGGTTCACCTGCTCGCGGAATTCCGGCTCTTCCTCGTAATGGCGGGCGATCTCGCGGGCGTCGTTGCGGTCGAGCAGTCGGACCGCGCGGCGGGTGAAAATGCCGCGGTCGCCCTTCAAATAGGCGGTCCAGGCGCTGTCGGTGACTTCGTTGGACAGGATCTTGGCGACGTCGATCGCCGTCGAGTTGAGCGATTCGATGAGGAGTGCGACCCGCCGCGAGAAGCTCTCGCTTTCCTTCTCCTCGCGCTCGGCGCGTTCCTCGTCGATCCGGGCCTCGATCGCCGCCGCCGTCTCGCCGAGCGAAAGCATCTGGCGGGTAAGGCGCTCCGACGCCCGGCGGGCGGTCTCGATCGCCCGCTCGGAGACGGCGGAAAGCTCCGCCATCTGCCGCTCGACCGTCTCGCTCACCGCGCGCTCGAGCGCTTCGCGGCTCGCCTCGCCGAGCGCCGCGGCGCTGGCGGGGATGGCGGCGGAGATCGCCTCGCGGGCGCGCTCCGACGCCTGTCCGGCGGCCTCGCGGACCCGAAGCAGGGCTTCGATCAGCTCGGGGCCGGTGTCGGCGGCGATCTTCTGGGCCGCCACCTGGGCTTCCTCGGCGGCGGCTCCGAGCGCCCGCAACTGGGCCTCGGAGGTCGCCGACCCCTCGCCGATCCGGGCGAGCAGGGCCTCGACCGCCTCCTGCTGGCGGGCCAACGCGGCTTCGCCGTCGCCGAGTCGGGCAGCGGCGTTACCGGTCATGGCCTCGATGTCGCCGACGATCGGAACCATCGCCTCGACCGCCTCGCGGGTCCGGCCTGCCTGTTCCTCGACATTCCTGAGCGCTTCCGGAAGGTCCTCGCGAAGCTCGCTCGAAAGTCCGGTCAGGGCCGTGCCGAGGCTGCCGGCGCTCTCGACCAGGTCGCTCGCCTGCTTCCGGCCGGCGCCGAGCTCTTCGAGAAGCGCCGCCGTCGCGGTCCGTACGCCGGCGACCGACTCGCCGGTATCGGCGGCGATCCTCTGGCCCGAAGCGCGCGCGTCTTCCGCCGCCTCGCCGAGCGACCGCAATTGCGCCTCCGCTCCGGCCGCGCCTTCGGCGACCCGGGCGAGGAGGGTTTCGACGGCTTCGCGCTGGCGGCCGACCGACTGCTCGCTCTCGCCGAGGCGGGCCGCGGCGGCGTCCGCCGATCTTTCCACTTCGCCGACGAGGGGGGCGATCGCCTCCGCGGCGTCCCGAGCCCGGCCGGCCTGGGCTTCGACATTGGCGAGCGCGGCGGGAAGCGAGTCGCGAAGCTCCGCGGAAATGCCGGCCAGGGCCGTTCCGAGGCTCCCAGCGCGCTCGGTCAGGCCGCTCGCCTGAGCCTGCCCGGTGCCGAACTCCTGGAGAAGCGACCCCAGCGACTCCCGAACCGCCGCCACCGACTGGCCGAGCCGCTCGCTATGATCGCCGCCGCTTCGGCCGAGCCGGTCGAACCCGCCGTCGAGCTCGGCCAGCGCCTTGCCGAGCCCGGTCACCAAGGCATGGCTGGCGGCGTCCTGGGCCGAAATATGCCCCGCCAGGGCTTCGATCTTGCCGCTGATCGTCTCGATCCGCTGGGAGAGGCTTCGCGCCGAATCCTCGCCGGCCTTGTCGAGCGCCGCACGGCTCTGCTCGATCGCCGCCAGCGTGGTCTGGCCCTGAAGCTCAAGGGCCGAGCGCGAGGTCTCGACCGCTTCCGCCGCGCGGCTCATCGCGGAGTCGACCGCGGCCGTCATCTTGGCCGAAGATTCGTCCATGCTGCCGGCGGCGGCGGCGCTTCCGCTCTCGATCCGGGCGACATGGGCCGACATTCGCTGCGCGGCGCCTCCGAGCACTTCGTCGGCGTCGCGGCCGCGCGCGGCGAGGGAGGCGAGCTGGGCCTCGAGCGCGCTCGCCTGGCCGTGGGCGTTGAGACCCGCTTCCTTCATCGCGTCGGCGACGGCGCGCGCCTGCTCCTCGGCCCGGGGCAGATCGTGGAGCAGGACTCCGATATCGACCTTGGCGGCGTTGGCGGCGGCGTCGAGCGCGGTCGCCTTCTGGTCGAGGGTCGAGGTCTCCTTGGCGAGGTAGTAAGTGACCCGGCCGAGCCGGTCCGAAGCTTCGTCGCCCAGCGACATCAGCCGCTCGGCCTCTCCGCGAAGCCGGGTATGATTGTCCTCGATACGGCCGGCGACGATCTCGAGCACGCTTTCAAGCGCCCGGCTCTCGGCGGTCATCGCCTCGACCGCCCGGTGGAAGCGCTCGGCCTCGCGCCGGGAGGTCCGGCCGAACGCCAGCCAGAGCAGTGCCAGAAGGGCGAGCGGGCCCGCCAAGGTTGCGGTCCAGGCGATGCCGTTGCCGAGCGAGAGGGAAGGGCGGGTCTGCCAGAGCCAGAAACCCACCGCCGCGACCCAGGCGATCGCAAGCAGGATGAGCAAGCCACCGAGCAGTCCGGCCCGGGCGGGGCGCCTGGCCCGCAGACGCTCGGGTGCCGGGTCGGGCGCCTCCGCCTCGGTCTCGACCGGCGGCCCAAGCCAGTCGCCGCCGGTTGCCGCCGTAAAACCCTGGTCGGGCTCCGTCTGTGCTCGTTCTGCCCCCGTCATAACGGTTGGTTTACCATGATTCGGTCGGCAAGGAAGCTCGGAAGGATACGGGGTGTTAACGCGCCCGCGCCTAGGGACCGATCATGGTCTACGATCCCGGAGCCTTGAACGCCTCGCTCGCCGCCGCGGTTGGAAGCGATCCCGAGTTGATGCGCGAGCTGCGCATCGCCTTCCTCGAAAGCGCGGCCCGGCAGGCGGACCTGATGGGGCGCTCGCGCTGCGACGCCAATTGGTCGATCGCCGCGTCGAGGCTGAAGAGCGTTGCCGCGAGCTTCGGAGTGACCGGGCTCGTCGCTCTGGCGGACGAGGCGCTCGACGGGGCCCCCGGCGATCCGGTGGTGCTCAGGAAGCTGGGCGCCGCCCTCGCCGACTTCGCGGAGTAGCGGCCCCGGCCTTTACCGGGAAACGCCTCGGCCCGCTTAGGCTTTACGCATCACGTCCCGCGCCTCTATCCCGTCCTTATGGGGAGGAACGCGTGACTTTGGCCGCCTTGATTTCCGCTTATCATGAAGCGGACGACGGAGGCTTGCGCGCGACCCTCCAGGTCGCCGGACGGAGCCTGGTCGAGCGGCAGGTCAGGCTCGCCCTCGCCGCGGGCGCGGAGCCGGTGGTCGTGGTCGTCGAGCGGGTGACCGCGGCCCTGAGCGCGGCGCTCGACGGACTGAGGGCCGAGGGCGTGGCGGTCGTTCTGGCTCGCAGCGCCGAGGAGGCGGGGGAGGCGGTGCACAGCAGCGACCGGGTGCTTCTCGTCGGCGACGGCTTGGTCGCGCCCGAGGCGGTGATCGCCCGCCTGGTCGCCCTCGACGGCCCCGCCATCCTCGTCGTGCCCGACCTGCGCGTCGACGACCGCTACGAACGGATCGACGCTCAGAGCCGCTGGGCCGGCCTCGCACTGATCGACGGCGAGATGCTCAAGCAGACGGCTTCCATGCTCCGCGACTGGGACCTCCAGTCGACCCTGCTTCGCCGTGCGGTGCAGGCCGGGGCTCGGCAGATCAGCGTCCGGGGCGAGGCGGAGGACGAGCTGCCGCTGGTCGCGGAGACTTCGGAAGACCTGGTCGAGCTCGAAGAGCGGATCGTCGCCGGCGCGCACGTCCGGCGAAGCGACTGGGTCTCGCGCTATCTGCTCGGACCGGTGGAGCGGCTGGCGACCCAGGCGCTGATGCCGACCGCGGCGACTCCCACCGCTCTCGGCCTCGGCGCAGCCCTGCTGATGGCGCTGGCCGGCCTCGCGTTCGCCAAGCAATGGCTGGGCTTGGGCCTCGCCTTCCTTCTGCTGTCGACTCCGCTCGACGGAATCGCCGAGCGCCTCGGCTCGCTTCGACTGCAGGGGGCGAAGGGGCCGAGCTGGTGGGGCGTCCTGATCCCCGCGATCTCGGCGTGCGTGCTGCTGGTCCTCGCTCACGCCCTCGCCGATTCGCGCGGCTGGGGCTGCGTCGCCCTGGCCGGGACCGTCATCGCCTTCACGGTGGCGCTTCGGATCGAGGCGGAGGGGCGGGAGGTGCCGGGCAGGCTCTGGCTCGCCGAGCGCAAGGGCATGACCTGGCTGATGCTCCCCTTCGCGATCTTCAATCTGTGGGGCAGTGGGCTGACCCTGCTCGCGATCTACGCGGGCGCGAGCTTCTTTTGGGCCCAACGCCATGCTCATGCCTTGGCGCCGCCCGCGCCCGTGCAGGATTAGCGCCGCTTTAACCCTGACGGGCCTATGCACCTTTTATGTCCGAAGTGCGCGCGAACGGGGGTGAGCTGGACGGCGCGGCGCAGCTGCTCGCGTCGGCGCATGCGCGCGTGGCCGCGGCCATCGCCGATCTAACCCTTGCGGAGGCCTACCGACTCACCGACCGGCAGCGCGTCACAATCTCCCATCTCCTCCGGCGGCTGGTCGGCGACGTCGAGGACGAGCTTCGTTCCGACCTCGCCGCGCAATTCGCCCGCGACGAGGACGCGCCCCTTCGAGCCGCCTTGTCTTCGGCGGCCCTTCCGATCGCAATTCCGGTCCTCGAGGGCCGGGCTGCGCTGGCGGATCCGCCGCTTTTCGCCTCGCTTCTCCGCCGGGCGGAGGAACATCGGCTCGCCCGCGCCGCCACCGACCCCCGGCTGCTCACCGAGCTGGCCGGGGACGAAGATCCGGCGGTCGCCGCCGCGGCCGTCTCGCTCCTGATCGCCGAGAGCCGCCGTCTCGACGCTTTCCACGAGCCGCTCCTCGCCAGCGGCGACCTGCCCGCCGAAGTGGCGCACGGCCTCGCCTGGACCGTGGCGGCCGCGCTGCGCACCTATCTGATTTCTCGCCACGACGTCGCCCCGGCCGTCGCCGACGGCGCCGTGACCGCTGCCGCATCGGCCCTGCTCAGCCGTTATGACGAGGGCGCCGGCGCCGATGCTTTGGCGCGCCGCCTCGCCCTCCGTCTCGAGGAGCGGGCCCGGCTCGACGACAGCCTGCTCGTCCGCGCCGCGGGCGAAGGCGCTCTGCCACTGCTCCTGGCGGGCCTTTCCCTTCGCACCGGGCTGGACAGCCAGGCTTTGTGGGAGCTGCTCCCCGATGCTTCCGGGCGGGGTCCCGCCATCGTGCTTCGCGCCGCGAATCTCGAGCGCGACGCCGCGGCCTCCGTCCTCCTCCACCTTGCCGGACGCGAGGAGCTCGTCGGGGCCCAGCTCGACGTCTTCGACGCGCTCGACCCGGCGCAGGCCCGCCACCGGACGCTCCTCTGGAGCCTCGACCCCGCCTATCGGGCCGCCGTGGCGAGGTTGGCGTCGTGAGCGCCGACGAGGCCGTGCGCGGCCGAATCGACCCCGACGGGCGCCTGCTCGCGGCGGAGCCCAGGCTGATGGCGCTTCATCGCGCGGCCGGCGGCGACGAAGGCGGGCCGCTGGCGGTGCCCCAGATCGCGGCGCTGGCGCGGCTTGCCCGTCGGCTCGGGATCGTCATCTCGCGCGGCGCCGTCGCCGCCGAAGGCGATGCGGATCTCGACCTGTGGGTCCGCGCCGAGCCGAAGAAGGATTGGATCGACCTCTCCGTCAGCGGCTGGGTCGCGCGTCCGGCCCGGCCCCCGGCCCCCGCCGCCGAGGGCGAGCGCCAGGCCGATTTCCTTCGCGCCGGCGCCGACTGGATGTGGGAGACCGACTCGGCGCTTCGGCTGACCCTCGTCTCGCCCGCCGCCGCCGCCGCCGCCGGCAAGGCCCCTGCGCAGCTGGTCGGCCAGCAGCTCACCCGATTGTTCCGGCTGGAGGAGGGCGAGGAGGGCGAGCTTCCACTGCTCACCGCCTTGGCCGGGCAAAGGCGCTTCGACGGCCAGCCCGCGGAGCTTCGCGGCGGTCGCGGCGGCCGCTACCGGCTGGCCGGAATACCGCTCGTCGACGGCGCCGGCCGATTCGCCGGATTTCGCGGGTCCGCGGCCGCTTTGCCCTCCGGGGTGACCGCGGCCCCGGTGGCGGAGGCGCAGCATCTTCCCGAGCCGGGCGCCTTCGGCGAGCGGCTCGACAAGGCGCTCAGGGCGCCGCTCGCCCGGATCATCGCCAGCGCCGAGACGATCGGCGCCCAGGGCGAGGGGCCGATCAAGAGCGATTATTCCGGATATGCCGGCGACATCGCGACCGCGGGGCGTCACCTGCTCGCCCTGGTCGACGATCTCGTCGACCTGCAGGCGATCGAGCGGCCCGATTTCCATCCCGAGACGGAGGAGATCGACCTCGCCGACGTCGCCCGCCGAGCCGCCGGCCTGCTCGCCGTGCGCGCCGGCGAGCGCCGGGTCAGGATCGACTCGCCCGCCGGCGGCGACAGCCTTCCGGCGGCGGGCGATTTCCGGCGGGCGCTCCAGATCGTCGTCAACCTGCTTACCAACGCCATCCGCTATTCGCCCGACGGCGGCCAGATCTGGGTCCGGACGGACCGCGAGGGCGATCTCGCCGCCCTGGTCATCGCCGATCAGGGCAAGGGCATCTCGGCCGAGGACCAGGCGCGGATCTTCGAAAAGTTCGAGCGGGTCGACCCGACCGAGGCGGGCGGAACCGGCCTCGGCCTCTACATCGCCCGCCGCCTCGCCCGGGCGATGGGCGGCGACATCGCCGTCGACAGCGCCCCGGGACAGGGGGCGAGGTTCACCTTCACGCTGCCGCTGAGAAGGGAATAGTTCGGGCGGGGGACGGGATTCTACCGTTCGGGCTGAGCTTGTCGGACTCGTCATGCCGGCGAAGGCTGGCATCCCAGAGAGTGAAAAACACAGTGCTTTTCACCCCCTGGGCCCCCAGCCTTCGCTGGGGCGACGATCGATCAATGCCCGGAATGCTCTTCCGCGCCCTTCCCGGCAACTACCCTCGGCTTGTGGAAGCGGCAGGTCACGGTCGGGTTGTACTGGGCGAACATGCTGTTCGCGTTGGGGCGATAGAGCCAGACGTGGCGGTCGTAATGCGGCTCGAAGCCATGAGCCTCGTCGATCGAAATCGTCTTCGGATCGTCGGCCATGGAATCATATTCGACGCCGTGAAAGGTCGGGCGCTTCGTGTTGCCGGCCGCCTTCCACGCCTTCTGGAACACGAGATTCTCGACCGCGACCAGCTCGAGCGACCCGTCCTCGCGCGGCTCGTAGATCAGGATGGACGGCTGTCGGAAATCCCTGTGCGTGCCCGTGCCGTCGACCCGGGGATCGGGCGGGCCGGCGATCCCGAGAAGGTCCGGGCGGAAGAAGTGGATCCCCATCCCGCCGAGCGCCCCGGGGCGTCCCATCCTCCGAGCGGTGTCGCACGTGTCGGTGGGGTCGCGGACATAGCCTTCGGCCAAGGCGATATCGACTTCGCGGAAGCGGGCGGTGGCGGCGCGGATCTCTTCGAGCGTCGGTTCGCCGGGCGCCGGCGAGGCCGAGGCGAACGCGGCGGCGGCGATGATCGTCAACATGAGCAACTCCGATCTTGAACAGGATCGGTAATGGCTAGGCCAGGCCTGTTGCCGGCCTATGCCGCGGCCCGGCCCATGGTGTTTCAATTGTTGCGCCGGGCGGGCCGACTTGGCAGTTTCGTCCACGTTCAAGGGGGGAGCACGATGATCCAGCTGACCGACTCGGATTTCCGGACGATGTGCGCGGCCGGAACGGTGCGCGAGCGGATCGGAGCGCTCGAGGGCGAGCGCAAGGCCGCCGTGGGCAAATTTTGGCTCAGGGTAATAGTCGGCCTCGCCGTCTCCGTGGCGGCGCTCGCGGCCCTGTGGAGCGCGGGCTGGCACGGGGCCGCCATCGTCGTCTTCGTGATCCTGCTGTTTGGCACCTTTATCGCCGCCGCGGCGCCGCTGATGGCCGCGAAGGAGGGGCTCAAGCTTCCGGTGCTCGAGGAAGTCGCGCGCAAGGCGGGAATGGAATATTTCGCCTCCGACTTCGTCCCGCCCGTCTTCGGCTCCGCCCGCGCCCTCCTGTTCGGCGGCGACGGCTTTTCCAGCGAAACCTATAGCGACCTGTTCAATGGCGCCGACGAGGAGGGGCGTGGCTTCGCCATCTACGAGGCCAGCCTTCAGCGCCGGGCGGGCAAGAATACCTACAGCGTCTTCTGCGGCCAGATCTACGCGATCCAGCGCCGCCCCGGACATCAGGGCCGTATCGCGATCGTTCCGGACAGGAAGCTCTTCAACTTCTGGAAGCCGGCGAGCGACATGGAGCGGGTCAGGATCGAGGGGGACGAGGCTTTCGAGAAGGCTTTCGAAGTCTATTCGACCCGTCCGATGGAGGCGCGCGAACTGCTCTTCGACTCGGCTTTCCGGGCTCTGCTTCTCGAGTTGAGGAAGAACGGGCGGGTCTGCCTCTATGCGGGGCCGGAAGAGGCTCTGCTCGCGGTCAATGGCAAGGATCGCTTCGAGCCCGGCTCGATGCTCCGCTCGCGACCCGGAGAAGAGCGGGTGCGGCTGATGTTCGACGACGTCTGCGCCTCATTGGGCCTTCTAAGGGAATTCAGAGCGAAGCTCGGCTAGGGGCGAGCCGTTTGTTGGCGCGCGGCGCCAAAGCCCGTGGATTGACTCGCGTGCGTTCTAACGCAATCTATCGAGCGGGGGGCGCGGGCCGGACATGTTTGAGAAGCAAAAGACAAGGCTAGGACACTTTTTAGAAAAGCATGAGAAAGCATTTCGCACCGAGATAATTCTCATACCAGCTTTAGTCTTGTCGTTTAAATTCTTTCAAGAATATATCGATAAAGCAAATTCTCTTTTGCAAATCATTTATGTAATTACGGTTGCTTTGCTATGTTATTTTTTAGCTCTCGCCTTTGTAGCAATCGGTGGCGATATCTTGTTGAGAAGACTAGCCTTCGGTCTAAACCCTGCGTACAAACTTAGAGGCGTATACGTTCAAATTACGGGCGCCCCGGGCAGAGAATTTGCTGTTTCCAGAATATTTTTAAACTTTATTACCGGAGAATACATTTACAGGGGAATTGCGTACGACAGTGACCTATGCCAAGTGGCGGCTTGGCAAGTTACGCTTTCAAATACAGAGGTAATCGATGACGACTTGGCACTTTACTTCGCAGGAAAGTCAATAATCAAGAAGCAATTGAACTTCTATGAGTATCCTCTGTTAAAAAATCAAGTCTTTTCGATCTTGTATTTCACTGGCCATAGTCAATTTAGAGGAGCCGGCTTCGACTTCAGGAGACAGGGGACTGTAGACTACAGAAGTTCATTTCCTATAGCAGGCATGCGAGTTGACAATCAATTCTTAAAGTCCAGAGGTATCTCATCTAAACTTCTTGTAGATGTCTTTCATATTTCTGATCAAGATAGAAGGGCCATCAAAACTTTTGCTGAGAATCTCAAAGCTCTGGGGACCGCAGCTTGAAGAATAATGCTTTGCAGCCTTTCAGGCGCAACCGCTCAGGCACGCAAATCGACGTAAATTAGCAATTTTTACACGCCGACGGGCGGCTGTTGACCTTTTCAGCGCTGGCCCACCGGAACGTAGTCCCGCTGCGTCGGCCCCGTATAAAGCTGTCTCGGCCGGCCGATCTTCTGCTCGGGGTCGGAGATCATCTCGTTCCACTGGGCCACCCATCCCACCGTTCGCGCCAGAGCGAACAAGGCGGTGAACATCGACGTTGGGAAGCCGATCGCCGAGAGGACGACGCCCGAGTAGAAATCGACGTTGGGGTAGAGCTTCTTTTCGATGAAATAATCGTCGCTGAGGGCGATCTGCTCGAGCTCGCGAGCGACGTCGAAGACGGGATCGGTGACTCCGAGCTCCTTGAGCACCTCTTGCGCCGTCGCCTGCATCACTTTCGCGCGCGGGTCGTAATTCTTGTAGACGCGATGGCCGAAGCCCATCAGCCGGAAGGGATCGTCCTTGTCCTTGGCTCGGGCGATGAACTCGGGGATTCGCTCGGGCCGGCCGATCTCGTGAAGCATGTTCAGCGCCGCCTCGTTGGCCCCGCCATGGGCCGGGCCCCAAAGGCAGGCGATTCCCGCGGCGATGCAGGCGAAGGGGTTGGCGCCCGACGATCCGGCGAGCCGGACGGTCGAGGTCGAGGCGTTCTGCTCATGATCGGCGTGGAGGATGAAGATCCGCCGCATCGCCCGCTCGACGATCGGGTTTACCTCATAGGGCTCGGCAGGAACCCCGAACGTCATCCTGAGGAAGTTGCCGGTGTAGGTCAGGCTGTTCTGCGGATACATGAACGGCTGGCCGAGCGTATATTTGTAGGCCATCGCCGCGATCGTCGGCATCTTGGCGATCAGCCGGTGGCTCGCGATCATGCGCTGCTTGGGATCGGTGATATCGGTCGAATCGTGGTAGAAAGCGGAAAGCGCCCCGACCACTCCGCACATCACCGCCATCGGATGGGCATCGCGCCGGAAGCCGCGGTAGAAGGTCGACAGCTGCTCGTGGAGCATGGTGTGGCGCGAGATGGTGTAGGTGAAATCCTCCAGCTCGGTCTTCTGCGGAAGCTCGCCGTTGAGGAGCAGATAGCAGACCTCCATGAAGGTCGAATGCTCGGCGAGCTGGTCGATCGGATAGCCGCGATGCAGGAGGATG
>Ga0190275_10000533_pt1 | contig 32702 bp, 28 predicted proteins | sample Popmic550T_FD_133745 | JGI IMG/M metagenome (GOLD analysis project Ga0190275, IMG submission 133745) | Populus adjacent soil microbial communities from riparian zone of Yellowstone River, Montana, USA - 550 T | ecosystem: Environmental > Terrestrial > Soil > Riparian zone > Trees stand | place...
GTGAACGACTTGGCGTACATGCCACCATCCCAGCTCCCGTTGCTGAAGTTCACATGGGCGTAGGGCGCCAGCACCGTGCCCCAGAAGCCGAAGCCCTGGGCGTTGATGCTGGTGGTGTCCACGAAGTTGAAGAGCACGCCGTGCTGGTCGATGCCGCCGCTGAAGTGGATGCCGAAGCCGCCGAAGTTGGCCGTGGCGCCGCGGATGTTGACCACCACGAAGGAACCGGCCGGCGCGTCGATGGACCAGAGCACCGCACCGTTGAAGGCGGTAGCGCTCACGTCGAAGACGTTCACCTCCGGATTCGTGCCACGCTGCATGACGCCACCCCAGGACTCGCGCGTCGTCGTGCCGTTGGCCACCAAGCCTGCCAGCCGCGAGGACATGTCGCGCAGCTCTCCGAACCGGGCGGCGAAGGGAATGGGCATCCCCTGCGCCGAGGTGCCCCGGGGGTAGACCACGGTCTGGTCTGCGCTGTAGCTGCCGCCATACCAGGCGTCACCCCACACACCGCCGCGCGAGAGGGTCAGGTTGCCGCCCGCCACCAGGGTGTTGGAGATGTGGGTGTCTGGCAACCCCGCGCCCACTGCAAAGTCGGTCATGCTGACGTTGCCGCCTGCGGCCACCTTGCCCTGGACATCGTGGCCCCCGGTGTAGTCCTCGAGCAGGAACAGGTTGGCGTCACTCAGGCGGACCTCGATACAGTCGTTGCACGCGAGGCTCACCTGGGCTGACGCGGTGTTGTTGTCCTCGCGGCACTCCTGCTCGCGGCCAACGCCGGTGCCGTCGTTGTCTGCCACCACGAAGACCTCCGCGAGGCCGCCGGGCGCAGGGTTCAAGGTGATCGTGGCTATCGCGCTCCCCTGAGCCGGGAGGACGTTGGCGATCGTCGCCACGCCGAGCAGCGTGCCGCCCGTGGTGGGGTTGCCCTGGAAGAAGGCCACCTTCAGGCCCGCGGACGCCGCTGCCTCTCCCTGGTTGCGCACGCTGGCGCTGAGCGTCACCTGAGTCGTGGCGCTGTCGCATGAGGCCACCACCTCCGAGGCCACCAGATCCGCGGCCGCGAAGGGGCTGGTGGTACCGGTCCCCTGGCTGTTGGAGCGGAAGGTGTTCAGGCCCTGCGTGAGCCAGTTGGCTGCTGGATGTGCCGGAATGGAGCCGTCTTCGTTCACGTTGGTGACGGAGTAGGCGTGCTGGTTCCAGATGCGGCGGGTGTTCACCCAGCCATCCCTCCGGTCCCGGAACACGCGGATGCCCGTGGGGCCTGGGAAGGCATAGTTGTTGGCGGGCATGACGATCTCCGCGTTGTTGTCGCCATCCACGTCCACGATGACGGGGTTCTCGTAGAGAGTGCCCGAGGCGTGCTGCACGTTGAAACGGATGGCCCCGGTAGCGCCGTCGTAGATCCGGAGGCGGACCTCGTCGCCGTAGATCACCTCTGCCTGGCCATCTCCTTCGAAGTCGAACGTGGAGGAGCCAGTCACTTGCGAGCTGAAGTCCTGAGTCGGACTTGTCCACTTGACAGCGCCACTCGTCTCGAACACGACATAGAAGGACCGGCCGGCCACGCCGATCTCCGGCTGCCCATCGTTGTCGAAGTCCGCGACGTTGGGCGCGCCGCCACCTGCGCCAGGAATGGGCGTCGACCAGAGCGGGGCGCAGTTATCGTCCATCAGCGAGACCTGGCCGCCACCCACAAGGACGATCTCGCCACGAGGATCGGAGTCGAAGTTCCCCACTGCCGAGAAGCTCGCCGCGGCAGAGCTGGCACACTTCAGGGTGCCGCTGGCGGAGTACACCCTCCCGCCGATGATCACCTCCTGAGACCCGTCTTGGTCGAGATCGGCTGCGAAGGGAAGCGGCGCACCGGCTCCGCCTGCCCAGAGACGGGTGCCCTGGTTGTCGAAGACCGCGGAGGAGAGAATGATCTCGACCTGCCCATCACCGTTGAGATCGGCCAGCGCGGGGGCACCGTAGTTGTCACCCGAGACGCCCACGGCCCGGAACTTGAGGGCACCCGTGTTCTCGAAGCACATCAGCTCGCTCCGGTTCTGTCCCACCGTGCAGATCTCGACGAGCCCGTCGTTGTCGATGTCACCTGCGGCGATATTGGCGCCAGGGTGCACGCGCAGGGCCGGATCCGTCACCGCCCAGAGATCCTGTCCGTTGTCGCCGCTGATGGCGCGCAACACCCCGTTCGTCGTGTAGCCGCCCCCCGCGAACGTATTGAACACCACGTCCGGGATCCCATCCCCGTTCACCTCCACCACCACGGGCGTCATCATCACCTGGTTGTGGGAGGGCATGATCGAGCTACCACTCCAGGCCCACTCGAGCTCCGGCTCGAAGTTGCCCGTGAACGGGGGGATGACCTCGCAGCGCTCCGCGAGCCCCTGCTCCGCGTTGCGGCTGGCTGGCTCCCCCTCTCCCGTCGAGGTGCAGGCTACGAGCGCTACTGCGGGAAGAACCTTCAAGAGGTGTCGCCACCCCTGTCTAGCGCGACTCTTCACGTACATGATGACTCCCGTCTCGGGTCCGATGAACGGCAGACCTTCACTTCAAGACGGGGAGATATGCGAGAGTCTCTTCGCTGGCTGTCACCCGAAAGGGGGATTGCCCAGGAGCTTCCCGTAGGCATACGGCCCCTGGCTGCGCCTCAGCGCTTCAGCGTCTTCTCGATGGCCTTGGCCAGATCCTCATGCCCGGCCATCCCCTGCCACGCACCCACCACCCGCCCCTGCCGATCGAGGATGAACGAGGTGGGCAGGGCCATGATCGGCCCGAAGACGCTCTGCCCCGAGATGATGCGCTCGTCCGCCAGCAGCACCGGGTAGCGCAGCGTGTAGTGATCGGCGAAGGGGGCCAGCACCTTTGCACCCTCCAGATCCATCCCCACCGCCACCACCTGGAAGCCCTGGGGCCCGTAGTCGCGCTGAAGCGCCTCGAGCGTGGGCACCTCCGCCACACACGGGAAGCACCAGGTGGCCATGAAGTTCACCAGCACCACCCGCCCGGTGAGCTCCGTCGCGGCGCCCCTCTGCGGACCCACCGCTGGCAGCGCCAGCGCCCCGAGGAACCCAGCCCCGGGGGCCTCGATGGCGTCGGGGCCGCTCTTGCACGCCGCCAGCCCCAGCAGCAGGGCACAAGCCAGGGTGCGCAGGAGCACGCTCATGCCTCGGTCTTGCGCTCGATCCCGGCGCGCTGGCAGTCCCTGCACAAGCCGTACAGCTCCATCTTGTGCGACGTCACGGTGAAGCCGTGCTTGCGTGCCACGGCCTCCTGCATCGCCTCGATCCGATCGTTCTCGAACTCGACGATCCGCCCGCAGCGGGTGCAGATGAGGTGATCGTGGTGCTCGCGCCCGGCGGCTGCCTCGTACCGTGTCTGCCCGTCCCCGAAGTTGCGCGCGTGGGCCAGCCCGCAGTCGTTGAGCAGCTTCATCGTCCGGTACACGGTGGCCACCGACACCTTGGTGTCCTGCTCGCGAACCTTGCTCCACAGCTCCTCGACGGACAGGTGTCCACCGACGGAGAAGAACATGTCGATGATGAGGCTGCGCTGGCGCGTGCTCTTCAGCCCATGCTGCGCCATGTAGCGGTTGAGGACCGCCTCCTTCGACTCCGCGCTCACGTGTAACGAGCCTCCCTCAGGCAGGGTTTCTCCGAAAGCCTGCCGAGTCCTAAGCGCCATCGCGCCACCTCACCCTACCGGGCGGACGGTAAACCGCCCCTCTGTGCCCCCGCCAGACTTCATACGATACTGGCCCTTGCGCCGACGAAAGGCTGTTTACATTGGAGTCTGTCAGGCTCATTGACACCCGTCCGCAGCGAAAGATAGAGGCAACAGGCCTCGTAAACGAGCATTTTTCCGCAAGTTTCTCCCATGAACAGCCAGTGGCAGAGAAGACGGCAGCCTGAGGATGTCCCCACCCCCGTGGCGGTTGCCGTCTCCGACTTCTGTCGGCGCGCCAAAGCCTCGGCCTCCCCCACGGAGGTCCGCGAGGCGCTCGCGCTCCTCACCGAGGAAGAGGACTTCCGTGTGCGCACCTTGACCGACACGGAACCGGAGGCCTCGCCACTGGGACCGTTTGCGGTGGTGGACCTCCTGCGGGGCACGGCCCCCTCCCTGGCGGCCCAGCGCCAGGCGTGCGGCTACTACGAGCTCGTTCAAGAGCTGGCCCGAGCGCGTGAGGAGAAGACGCCGCTGGCCCCCGGGCCCGCCGCCTCGGCGATTCCGAGCTTTGCCATTCCCCCGCCCCGTCCGGCCCCGGCCGAGGAAGCCGCAGAAGCGACGGGCCGAGCGAAGGCCGACAAGGCCGCCCGCCCTGGAGCCGAGTCCGTCCAGGAGCGCATTGCGCCCCGCAAGCGCGCTGCAACGGCCGAGCAGGAGCCAGAGCAGGAGGAGGTGGCCGAGGCCGAGTCGCCGCGCTTCCTCAAGCGGGATCTGCCGAAGCCACGAGGCCGCTTTGCCCAGGTGACCGCGCCCAGGGTCAGCTATCAGCTGCTGGTGCGCGCCGAGGGCAAGGACACCCTGGACTCCGCGCTCGCGCAGAACGAGCACCGCTTCGCGCTCTTGAAGTCGCTGGCCGAGCAGTACAACGGCGCCAAGGGCGAGCTGAGCATGGCGGACCTGGAGAGCGTGCTGCGCCGGCACGAGGTGATGGAGACGCTGGCCGCGAAGGAGCGGCAGGCGATCCTCTCCGCATACACGGAGCAGCGAGGCGCGGCGGGCCGCGTGGCCTGGGCTCTGGGCCTCAGCCCTTCCGAGCTGCAGCGGCTCACCGCGACGCTCGGGCTGCAGGCGGAGGTGGAGGAGCTGCGCGAGCGCTTCCGTCGCGAGACACTGGGCGCGCGCCACCTCACCCAGCGGCTGGATCTGCTCGGCCGCGACAAGTACCTGGCCGATCTGGGGATCAAGAAGCGCTTCACGGAGACGCTTCGCAAGGAGCTGGAGGGGCTCGTCCACGACGAGCTGCCGGGCGCCCAGGATCTGCCGGGGCTCGCGCTGGCGGTGGGCCGCAAGCACGGCGCTCCGCAGGAGCTCATCCTCCGTGCCATTGACCGCCTGGGGATGGCTGGCAAGCTGCGCGAGCAGCTCGCGGCCAGCTCCCATCACTCTTTGCCCTGACGAGGTTCCATCATGCCCATCTACGAGTATTCCTGTCAGAGCTGTGAGAAGACCATCGACGTGCTCCAGAAGGTGAGCGATCCGACGCCCGAGACGTGCTCCGCGTGTGGCGCCACGGGCTCGCTGACGAAGATCGTCAGCCGCTCCAGCTTCGTGCTCAAGGGAGGCGGCTGGTACTCGGATCTCTACAGCTCCACCAAGAAGGATGGAGCCAGCACCAGCTCGGACTCGGGGTCCACAGCCAGCGCCAGCACGGCTTCCTCCAGCGGCGGCGCTGCTTCCTCGAGCAGCAGCACTGCCTCCACCTCGAGCAGCAGCTCCTCCAGCACGGCCGCGGCCCCTGCCCCCGCCCCCGCAGCAGCGGCGAGCAAGAGCTAGGCTGGCTGGAAACTGGCGGAGGGGTGGGGTGCGACGCACACTTCGCGTCGTGCCCTTTCCACCGACCAAGCGACCTCCCCGCCGCTGTGTCCTCTGCGGTCATCCGGAGCTGACGGACGCCAGAGGCCTGGGCCGCTTCCTGCTGGTCCCGGACCCCGAGGGTCGAGGCCCCGTCTGCCCGGCTCAGCGGGGATGCCACTCGCTCGCCCGCTCCACCGAACCGCTGACGCAGGCCACCCGCTGAGCTAAGCAGGGCCTCTCACGCCTCGGGAGGCCCTCGTGAAGAGACTGCTCGCCGTGCTGCTCGCCCTGTTGGGAGCGGGTTGCAAATCCCACACGCAGATCGCGCCAGGTGATCGCGCCGCGCTGGAGCAGACGCTCTCCGGGCCGGAGGCGGATCGGTTCCTGCGCGGGTCCATGTACGTCACCCCGTTCTTCGGGGACGCTTCCAAGCGGCTGCTCACGCCCTACCCGCCGGACGAGGTGCTCCTGCTGGACGACACGAAGGGGCAGACGCTCAACCCAGGCCCCATCGAGGCGACGCTGCCGGCCGGCTCCCGCGCGCGCATCCGCAAGGTGGAGTTCCCCACCGCGTGGGTGGTGACGGAGCGCATCCTCTACTCGCCGCGCACCCTGCCCTGGGTGTACGTGGACGTGGAGGGCGCACCGAAGGGGCCTCCGCTGGTGCTCGTGCTACCGGGCAACCTCAAGACACGCGAGGAGGTGCTCGCGGAGGTGGGGCGCTCCCTGGCCGCCCAGGATCCTGCGGCGCAGCTGGCCGCCCTCCCCGAGCCCGTGCGTGAGGCCGTCCGGCAGAAGAAGGCCCTCACGGACATGTCCGCGGAGGCGCTGGAGATGTCCTGGGGCACCCCGGAGACGATCCGGCGCACGCTCGAGGGCACCGTGCGCAACGAGGAGTGGATCTACCCGGGTGGCCGGCGCCGGGCCTTCCTCACCGATGGAAGGCTCGTGCGCGTGGAGGAGGGCCCGCCGCCAGCGAAGTAGCCACGGGCGCTGCGAGCGCGGGTTCAGCGGCGGCGGCGGCGGCTCCCACCACCCCCGCCCCCACCCCCACCGCCCCGCTTGCCACCGCTCTTGCCGGACTGGGCCTCGCCTGGCCGCGTCAGCCGAGGCAGCTCACCCGCCATCACCGGCCAGTACTCGCCCTTGAGCAGCTCCGCCACCAGCTGCTCCTGGGTGGCGATGGGGCGCTTGAAGAGCGTGGCGCCGCGGCCCACCTCATCCAGCGAGCCGCGCGCGTCGCTGCCCCCCGTGCAGGGCAGCTTCAGCGCCTCGGCGGCCTCCACGGCCAGATCATTGGCCGTCTGCTTCACCTTGGCGTTGTACCCCTCCACGGCGCTCAGCAGGTTGAGCGAGCGGATGAAGTCCATGGGTGGATTCGGGGTGTCGCGATCATAGGGCCGCGCAGCGATGATGGCGGCCCCCATCGACTTCACCTTGGGCAGACACTCGGCCGCGCTCCAGGGCTTCTCCCGGTTGCTGCCCCACAGCTGGACGGGCTCGGGCGCCAGCTCCGGCTTCGGGAAGAAGCACAGGTACTGTCCCTTGTCCGTGATGAGCTCCAGCCCCACGAAGACCTTGAGCTTGGACCTGGCGCCAACGTCGAACAGCTCGTCGCAGCCGTCCTGGGTGTTCGTCTCCGTGAAGGCGACTCCGTCCAGTCCGAACAGCGCCGCCCGCTCGAGTACGGCGCGCGGATCCAGGTCGCAGCCCTTGGAGAGTTGTGAGTGCGCGTGCAGGTCGATCAGCATGGGCGCCGCTCCCTAACAGGCTCGCCGGAGCCTGTCGAGTCTCGCCGCCCTCGCCGTGGGCCGTCAGGCGTAGGCGTAGCTCTGGAAGAGCCCCTTCTGGGTGCTCGAGTTCTTCTCCTCATAGGTGCGGATGAGGTACCCCATCAGCATCAGCGAGGAGGTGTTCTCCAGTACCCGGGCGGGATCCTTGGAGATGAGGTTGGCACTGTAGTTGAGGAAGAACTGGGCCAGATCCTCGCCCGCCTCCTTGACGATCAGCGCGTTGAGAGCAGCCGGATCCATGGTCCGGATCGCATTGATGAAATCGACCGCCAGGTCCTTCTTCGTCTTCACGTCCACGTACCCATCCCCCGTCGCCCCCACCCTCCCCAGGACCCGTTTCCCAGGCTCGGCCTCTGATGCGACCAGGAAAATCTAGGCACGTTCTCCCACCTGCAAACCCCCGGTGCCCGCGAAGCCGGGTTTTTGACACCCTGTAAAAGCATGTGCGATAACTCTGCCAACTGAAGTCGCTTTACTCTAGGAGGGGACGATGTTCACGGGCGTGAAGGTTTTCTCGGCCACCAAAGCCAAGGAGCGGGAGGAGCTAGGGGAAAACGTGACCCGCTGGATCAAGAGCAACTCGGATCTGGAGATCGTGGATCGGGTGGTCTGCCAGTCGAGCGACAATGAGTTCCACTGTTACACCCTGATCCTCTTCTACAAGCACGCGAAGCCACAGTCGTAAGGCCGCGCTCCTGTCCGCAGTCCTGTCGAGCGCGCGAGCGCTGTTTCAGTCGTCGTCTTCGTCGTCCTCACCCGGGTGATCGTTCCCCTCCCCGTCCTGCACGTTCTCCGGATCGTGGGTGTTGAGGAGGGTGTGGAAGTCCGCCCTTCGGGGCCCGGTGGGGCTCAGTTCCTGCGTGAGGAAGGGGGAGAGCTGTGAGGGGCTGCCCGCCTCGCGCGTGCGCACGTGGAGGAAGTTCGTCCCCGTCTCGGACTTGTGGCACCCGCTGCAGGTGGCCAGGGCCAAGGCGTGACGCACCTCCTCGGTGGCGCCGGGCACGACCCACGCCAGCTCCGCCGGCACCGGCGCAGAGGCCGCGAGGAAGCTCTGGCCCTGCCAGGTGGTGGGCACCACGTGCCTCCCGGCGAGGATGACCGTCGCGTTCCCTTCTACCCAGGCGCCGAGCGTGGCGCTGCCGTTGAGCGCGGCGTTCACCTCTTGCTTCACCGTGGCGGGCTGCAGCAGCCCCGTGGAGCGGCTAAGGACGAACTCCCTCATCTCCCAGAGTGGGGGCTGCACGGGAGACAGGGGCACCTCGTTGGTGCGAATCTGCAGCAGCGCGCTGCCATTCACCTGGCGCGGCGCTGCGTTCCTCCGGGTGAACTCGCGCGTCACGCTGAAGAGCTTCTCGTTGTAGCGCGGGCCGAAGGGGAGGCTGCCCAGTTGGTGCCAGCGCTCCGCCCACGTGAGGATGTCAACCTTGGAGGAGACGGGGAGCCGGTACTCGAAGATGACGGTGAAGGGCAGGCGCTCGCGCTGGGGGCCCAGCGCGCCGAAGAGGAGGCGACCCTGCCCCGCATCGCCCGAGTACAGCGTCGTGGGCACCCGGCGCAGGTCCGGCCGGTTCACGATGGCCAGCAGCCGGAAGGGCGCCTGGGCCATGTCCAGCACGCATTGCTCGTCGCGGCCCGTGCAGCCGCTGGCCGTGCGCCACGGATCGATGATCAAGGAGCGGATGAGCGGCCGGGCCGGGATGACAAGCCCGTTCACCGTCTGGTCGCGCTCCCACGTCTTCAGCCAGAGCAGGATGAACTGGGAGCGGCCGTAGGGGTTGCGCAGCTGCTCGGGCAGCATGTTGTCGATAAGCCGCCCGAAGGACCAGGCACCCTCGGGATCCTTGTCCTTCTTGGGAGCCCACGTGGTGTAGCGGGTGTCGTCCACCACGCTGACATCGGAGATGAAGAGCTCGCGCGCCGGATCGATCGAAGCGAGCTCCACCACTTCATCCTGACGCATGGCGGGCGCACCGCTCTCCTCAGGGGTGGGAGGGGCACAGGCAGCGAGCATCGCCAGCGTGCCGCGGACCAGCCACGGTCGGATCGCCGCCTGGCCTCCGGGTACAATGCGCATGTCTTCCTCCAGACGTCTGGGGTGGGGTGGCGCGACTGAGGGGGCGCGCCGGCCATGAAGGCCGGCAGAGAAGTAGGCACGGCATCCCCGGAAGCAACCGGGCACACGGACGCCAGCGAGTGCACACGCCTGCTGCGACTTTCAACCACTGATCATCTGGGGCAGGACGACGTTGGCTGCCGGAAGAAAGCCCCCACCCACAAGCACGTGTAGACCTTGCCGTGCCTGCCAGCATGCACAGCGTTCGGGCCGAAACCATGCGCCCTGTGCACCGCCGCGTCCTGGGGTTCCTCGTCACCGCCTGCGCTCTGGTGGGTGCGGGACTCGCCACGATCAAACTGGAGGATCGCGGACAGAAGGTGGCGCGGACGCGGGCGGCCCAGATCGCGGGCGTGGCGCTCACCGGGGCGCGCGAGTCGCTCACCCGTCGATTGCGAGGGGTGGAGGCCCGGGCCGCGGCGGGCGCATCGTTGAATCCTGTGCGCGCGCTCGTCGCCGAGCATGTCGACACGGCCACCCTGCAGGATGCCTTCGGCACGGAGGGCTGGTGGAAGGCCTTCCGGGACGAGTTCACCTTTCACGCGCTCATCGATGGGCGCCAGCGCTTCGACTTCACTCCGGATGGAGCCTCCCGGCAGGTGGATCTCTCGACCCTGCTGGCCGCCTCGGAGGGCCGCTCGCTGGCCTCGAGCCTCATTCTCGTGGGCGGGGTACCGCACCTGGCCGCCGTGGCCGAGGTGGAGGTGTCCTCCTTGGCGGTGGCCGGGCGGGCCCTGTTGGTGCTCGCGCGGCCCCTGGAGAGCGCGGAGCTCGAGGCGCTCGCGCAGGAGTTCAGCACCACGCTCGTCCTCGTCGACGCGAAGGGGGTGCCCCTGGCGCGTGAGGGAGGCCTGGTCTCCCAAGAGCTCCCCTTGCCAGAGCAAGAGGACGTACCGATCAGCGGTCCGAGCGGTGAGTGGTCCATCGCTCGGGCCCAGGTGGGGCCGGGCCTGTTCCTCTGGCTCCAGGCGGACACCCGGGCGGAGGCATCCCAGCTGCGTGGAGCCGCGCGAGCGCTGATGGTGCCCGTGTGGTTCACCGCCCTGCTCATCTCGGGCATCGCGCTCTGGCTCGGGCTGCGTCCTCAGCGGGAGAAGGCCACGGCGGAGCTGCTCGCGAAGACGACAGAGCGGCTCGCCGCGGCGGAGGCCCAGCTCCAGCGCCTGTCGCAGACCCTTCCGGCCATCCAGGACGCCCCGAGCGCTTCCCTTCCCCTGCTGCACCCGCGCACCGAGCCGTCGCTGGCGGCACCAGTGCCTTTCGGCCGCTACGAGCTGCTGCGGCCGCTCGGCGAGGGAGGGATGGCACGGGTGTACCTGGCACTGGCCCGGAGCGCGGGCGGCTTCGAGCGATTGTTCGTCATCAAGCGGCTGCACGAGCCGCTCGCGCGCCAGTCTGATGCGGTGGCGCAGTTCATGGATGAGGCCCGGCTGGGGGCCAGCCTCGTCCACTCCAACGTGGTCCCCGTCTATGACTTCGGTCAGGTGGACGGCGAGTACTACATGGCCACCGAGTACATCCTCGGCCGAGATCTCGACACGGTAGTGCGCCGCTCCTTCGAGCGGGATGGCGGCCCCCTGGAGCCTGCGACGGTCTTCTTCGTGGCGCAGGAGATCCTCAAGGCGCTCGGGTACGCGCATACGCGGCAGGACGCGCAGGGCAAGCCCCTGGGGATCGTCCACCGCGACGTGTCGCCGATGAACATCCTGGCCTCCTCGCGCGGCGAGGTGAAGCTGCTGGACTTCGGGATCGCCAAGAGCGCGCACCGCTCCACGCAGACGCGGGTGGGGCTCGTGAAGGGCAACGTGAACTTCATGGCTCCGGAGCAGGCACGCGGGCTCGAGGTGGACGGGCGTGCGGATCTCTTCTCCCTGGGCCTGGCGCTCTTCTGGTGCCTCACCGGCGAGCTGCTCTATGACGGGGAGAACGACTTCGATCGGGTCATCCAGGCCGCCGAGGGCCCCGGCGAGGCGCACTGGGAGCGCATCCACCGGCTGCCCGCGCCCGCGGTGGCGATCCTCCACCGAGCCCTGCAGCCCCGCCCCGCGGACCGGTTCCAGTCGGCCGAGGAGTTCGCCCGGGCGCTGCCCGCGGTGAGGCCGGAGGACGCCTCGAGTCTGGAGCGCACCATGCTGCGCCTCTTCGGCGAGGAGCTGCGCGCCGAGTCCGCCTACCGCTCCGCGCTGGCCGCTGTGTCGGATCCTCCCACCCTGCTCGGCCAGGCCTTCACGGGCTGACGCCGGGCTCTTCCTGCCCTCACCTCCCGTCTCTCCCCACGCGAGGTCCCCATGATACCCGCCCCCTTCGTTCTCCTCCGCATGGCGATCGTCCTCGCGCTGCTGCTGCTGGCGACGGCCTGTGGCTCTTCGAGCCAGGGCTCCACGCCCCCGCCCCACATCTGGACGCTGCGCCAGCTGCGAGAGGCATCGCTCTTCGCAGGCACCATCGCGGGAGTCCCCGCCACGGAGTGGATCACCCCGCGAGGCCAGCCGATCCCGCAGTGGTCGCCGCCCTTCTCCCCGACGCCGCTGCTCCAGGTGGAGGAGCAGGACGGGCTGAACGTGCTGCCGGCGTTCAGCCAGGGGCGCCCCGCGGCGTTCGCAGTGGCGGAGGTGTGGGAGCGAGTACCCGAGGTCTGGGTGCAGCCCTGGTACGTGCTCGTCACCGCATACGAGCCCTCCAACCCCGGGCAGTACCGCTTGAAGGACTCCCTGCCGGTGGTGGACATCGAGGAGGAGAGCCTCTTCTACAGTCCCTTCTGGGAGATCATCTATGCGGTGGTTCCGGAGGACACCCCGCCGGATCGGTACACGAGTGCTACCGCTCTGTTGTCCGCGGGGCTGCCCATGCATCGCGGAGGCGGCCTGCTCGCGCCACTGACACCTTCCGACGTCATGCCGGCCATCGCTGAGGGCCACACGGGTCCGGTTCGCCCGTACACGGGGGAGGCGGTAGGCAGCGCGCGCCAGGGAGAGACGTGGCTGCACGGGCGGCGAGTGCCGTATCTGAGCTTCGGCTCGAGCAACTTTACCTGGAGCACGGCGCCGAGCCGGGCGGGCATCATCGACGAGGCGGCCCTCTACGTCTTCGCGCGCGCGGGTTCGGAGGGGCGCCCCACTCCCCTGGGACTCCCAGCGGTGATCGGCACGGGCCCTCGAGGGGCGGGCCAGGTGGCGCGGGTGTCCGCGGCCGGGGTGCCCCTCTTTGGAGCGCTCAGCCGCCCTCACCTCGCGCTGCTGCCAGTGTCCGCGGGTCCTTTCGTGCCGAGCACGATGGAGCCCCTCAAGGACATGCTGCGTGGCGAGGGTGGCGTCTCCGTGGTGGATGTCCACCCGGACATCCAGGCGCGAGCGGACGCCCAGGACTACGTGCTCCGGGTGGCGCTCAACCCGGACTGCTTCCAGGATCCGGCGAGGTTTCCCACGGCGTGCCGCTGGCTGGACTCGCAAGCAGCGGTGGAGACGAACCTCGCGCCGTCGAGTCTCTTGCCCCAGGACGTGCTCTTCACCTCCCCTGTCCTCTTCTATGACGGAAAGAAGGTGGGCCGATGAGCGCGCGCACGGGGTTCATTCCCACGCTCACCCTGCTGCTGCTGGCCGCGGCTCCCGCGCCCGCGGAGTCAGCATCCCAAGAGGGCACGCAAGTCTCGGAGGCCATGGCGGACGCTGTCGGCGAGGTGCTCCCAGAGGCCCTGCCGGGCGTGGAGGAGCCGGACGCCTCATCCAGCTCGGCTCCGAGCGGCTACACGCCGGAGGCAGAGTCCGTCTCGCCCTTCCGGGTGTCCGGCTACGTGGACGTGGGCTTCGCCAAGGCCCAGGGGCGCGGCAGCTCCTTCCACCCGGACGACACGCGCGTGCCCGCGGACTACGGCGCGGACGCCTTTGCTCCAGCGGTGAACTCGCGCGGCGATGTGGCTTCGCTGGATGCCGGTGGGCGCTTCGTCAACGGCTTCCTGCCGCGCACGGTGGACATTGGCGGCCATGCGTCCTTCCTGCTCAACACCGCCAGCCTGGATCTCTTCTATGAGCCCTCGTCGGCACCGGTGCTCGTCTTCGCGCGGACGCAGTTCCTGCCCCGCTTCGAGAAGGGCAGCGGCGGCACGCGGCTGTTGCTCCAGCAGGCGTTTGGCCGCGTCACCCCGTTCTCGGGCCACGAGCTCACCGTCACTGTAGGCCGCTTCGACTCCGTCTTCGGCATCGAGTACCGGGAGAACGAGTCCCCCCTCCGCACGGGAATTACTCCGTCGTTGATGGCCCGCTACACCACCGGACACCAGCTCGGGGTGAAGTCCTTCTACCGGCGGCAGCTCCCTTCGCTGTCCTCGGCGGTGTCGCTGAACGTGGCGATCACCAACAGCAGCAGCCGGGTGGAGAGCCTCCAGACGGCGGACCTGAGCCTCACGGGGCTGCCGTTCGTGAGCGCGAGGCTCGGCTACGAGCTTCAGCTGCTGCGGCTGCAGCTGAAGCTGGGCATGAGCGGGCAGACAGGCGCGCGCAACGATCAGGATGACGCGCATGTGCGCCAGACTCAGCTGGGGGCGGACGCGCGCCTCACCGCGGGCTGGTTCAGCCTGGCGGCCGAGTACGTGCGCGCGAGAGACGATGCGGGCTCGGCCCCTGGCAAGCACACCGGTGTGGGGGACTTCTTCTATGCCTCGGGCTTCGCGGTGGATGGCTTCTACGGGACGCTCGCGCTCGCGGTGCCGGTGGGGGACGAGGCACTGCGCACCGCCACCGTGTACAGCCGCTATGACCGGCGTGCCGCCGAGTTCCACGGCTTCGGGGGCATCCTGACGTCGCGCTACACGGTGGGCACGCGGCTGGACTTCTGGAGCGTGCTCTCGCTCAAGGCTGAGTACCTCTTCAACCGGGAGAACGCGGGTGCGCCCCGTGTCGACAACGACGTGTTCACCGCCTCGGCCATCTACGTCTTCTGAGCCTCTTGCCTGGAGTGATGCTCCTCATGCTCTCATCTCTGCGCACCGCCCTGGCGCTCCTCGTTGCGGTCCTGATCGCCCTGCCTGCCGGATCGGCTCCGTCCTCGGACTGGCCGGGCCAGGAGATGCCACTGCCCCTCGTCGTCCGCGAGCCGGAAGATCTGGCCTTCAAGGCCGCGGCGGAGCGCCAGTACCTGATCTTCAACCTCCTCTCGAGCGGCCGGCTCGCATACGACCGGGGGGACATGGACACCGCAGCCTCTCGCTGGGAGGAGCTCCTGCGGGTGCCCGGGTTGCCGCTGGAGCTGGAGGCGGTGGTGAAGCCGCTGGCAGCCGAGGCCCGCCAGAAGGCCGGAGGCAAGGCGGCGCTGGACCTGCCCATGCCTCCCCCGCCCCAGGGCTACACATTGCTCCCGACGCCGAAGCCGGAGCTGAAGCCCGAGCCCGCGGCGTTCCAGGAAAACGTGTCCCCCCGGAAGGCTCCGGCGAGCTCCCCCCGCGTGGAGGTGCGCCGCCCTCGGGTGAGCGCCACGGGAACCCTCGAGGGCACGGTGCAGGGCGGGCCGTCCGGGGCGGCAGGCGCGGTGGTGTGGCTGACACGCGCGCAGGGCCCCACTCCGAAGCCGAAGCCCGCGCCGCGCCAGATCGTGGTCCAGCGGGGCAAGCGGTTCCTGCCGCACGTGCTGCTGGTACCAACGGGCACGGAGGTGTCCTTCGTGAACGAGGACAAGATGTTCCACAACGTCTTCTCGCTCAGCCGGCCCAACGACTTCGATCTGGGGCTCTATAAGGAGGGCGTGGCGCGCAACAAGGTCTTCACGAATCCCGGCCCGGTGCGCCTGCTCTGCAACATCCACGCTTCCATGTCCGCGTTCGTCTACGTGGTGGACTCGCCCTGGTACGCACAGGCGGACGGGCGGGGGCGGTTCGAGCTGCGCGGCGTTCCCCCGGGCGAGTACGTGCTGCACGCCTGGCACGAGACGTCCGCGAAGCCGAGCTCTCAGCACCTCACCGTGGGCGAAGGGCGGCTCTCCGTGGCGGCCACCGTCACCGGAGATGCCGAGCGCACCGCGTTCGTCCCGGACAAGGCGGGCCGTCCCCGGCAGACGCAGATGGGGTATTGATCAGCGCTCCTATGAGTGAAGACAGATCGTGGCAGCCCTACCAGGGGGGGAGCACCCTGGGCATGCAGGGCTCCGAAGGCGGGACGATCACCTGGGACGAGGAGTACACGGAGCAGGTGCGGCTCACGATGGAGCAGGACGAGAGCCGCTCCTTCTACGCGATCACCTGTGGCGTCGCCGGGTGGCTCGTCCACACCCGCTTCTTCGGCAGCGCGGCGGAGGCCTCGGCCGCATTCGAGGAGATGCGGCCGGCCCTGGTGGAGCTGTTGTCGCGGCTGCCCGCGAGCACGCCAAAGCCCCCTCGTGAAGCCCTCCGCGAGGGCGGTGCGCTGCTCTCAGGCTTCGTCGCGCGCTTCCCCTGACTCGAAGGCTCAGTAGACGACGAGCGGGTGCGGGATGAAGTAGCTGACGATGCTCAGCACGGGGATGCGTGGGCCCTCGTCGTCCGCATCCAGGGAGCCGGACGTGGTCCGCATGCCATCGAACCGCGCGAGGATGACGAAGTCCCGGCCAGGCGCGAGGAACGGATCCGGCTTCGCCAGCCGCCCGAGCGCCTCCCGCCCCGTGTCACTGGAGATGTTGTCATAGCGAAGGACGGTGCGGCTCTTGCGATCCGTGTCTGCTTGCGAGAGTGAACCTCCGACCGTACCGCTGCCGAGCGTCGTCTCACCGCCCAGGTTGCCCGACGTGGTGGAGGCAGAGTCCCTGCGGACGGCCACGCCCACCTGCTGCTCGCTGGCGACAGAGCCCAGGCCCTGCTCGACGAGCCACACGGTGGGCTTCTCACCCTCGGCCCGCGAGTCCCCCACCTGGGCACGGACGAGGATGAAGCGCCCCTTGTACGTGTCCGGCTGGGCGACGGCGGCGGCGAGGGAGAAGATCGGAAGCCGCTGCTCATTCAGCAGGCGGAGATCTCCCTCCACGCTGCCTCCCCGCTGGGCCACCACCTTGGCGATCAGCGCCGCGGCTCCAGCACGAGAGCGAAGCTCGTTGCTCCACGCGCGGCTCATCAGCGCCTGGAGCGAGGTGAAGGGCGTGCCGTCGATGCAGGCCTTCAGCGCGGCCCAGGCATCATCGCGGGAGATGGGAAGGAAGCGCCGCGCCTGTCGCTCACACTCGGAGGGGTTCGAGTACTGAGCGGCGAACGTCTGGGGATTGAAGGGATCGGGAGGCAGCTCCGTCACCCTCGGTCCCGACGAGGAGGGCTTGTCCCGTGGATCCTCCTCCACGGCGCGAGAGGTCGCGCACCCCGTCATGGCGAGCGCGCAGATCAGGGCCCACGCGTGGCGCGAGGCCGGCTTCAACGAAGCAACCAAGGTAGCTCTTTTCATGGGAGTCCTCTTCCCGTGCACTACAGGGACGCGGAGCCCCGGTTCGGCCGAGGCTCGGGCTTGAGGGAGGGAGTAGCGGACTTGCCCTGGCCAGCCGCCGACGGCACCAGGGAGCAGGCATCGCTGCAGCGATCGCGCATGCATGCGAGCGTGGAGACGCCGGCCTGCTGCTGGGTGAGCTCCGCGTAGCAGCGATCCCCCACGCCCGGGCAGCCTCGCTGGGCGGCACACTGGCAGCAGGGGGCAGCCACGGTGGCCATCAGCTGGGTCTCCTGCAGCACGCCCGAGATCGCGCGGTAGCAGGCGCGCGCGGCCGGGGCGAAGCGCCCTTTGGCGTCGACGATGGGGACGGTGCCCTCCAGATCGCACACCTCCGCGGCGGAGACGTACTTCTTCTCGCACGAGGAGGCGAGGTTGCGGTCCGCCTTGCCGTTCTCGGAGCGAGCCCGCGCCGCCTCCGCACACAAGGTCCGGCCCATCCCCTGGATGGTGCGGACGTTGCTGGCAGCCTGGTCCTTGTTGGCCGCGGAAGGCGTCAGCTCGGCCTCGAAGACGCATTCCTTGCCCGAGCGCAGGGTGTCCGCGGTGCAGGACCAGGCGGTGGGGGACTCGTCCGCCACGGGAGGGGCTTCAAAGGATGAAGAGGAGGAGGCAGGCGAGCCGTCATTCGGCGCCGAACCCAGGAGAAGAGAGAGGAACACGACGGTGAGCATGGTCTGACAGCGTAGGCCCGTCCCGGCCCGCGCTCAATCGACTCCGGGTCGACTGTTGCCCTGGCATCTCGCAGGTTTACGCACACACGCTCCCTGCAGCAGGCAAGCAGGCAAGAGCGCGAGCCACTGACATGAGCCTGGTTGTGACGGGCTGTCCGGGTTCCAACCTTCACAGGTGGGAGTTCGTTCACAACGGGTGGGAGCCCTGGAGCCAAGGAGGGAGATCATGCGGCGTTGGGTGTGGAGTGTGGTGGCACTGATGGGGTTGGGGCTCGGCGGCTGTGAGCGGGCGGAAGCGCCGGTGGTGGCGAAGGACGCGCCCCTGGCGAGCGAGGGTGTGCTCGGCGGCGATGACATCGCCGAGTTCCGCGGGACGGTGACTGCAGTGAGCCGGACGCAGTTCATCGTCCGCGACCAGAACGGAGATGAGCAGCCGTTCGAGATCGACGATGAGACGGACTTCGTCCGCAGAGGCCAGCCCGTGGAGCGGCTGGAGCTCCAAGAGGGCAAACAGGTCCGCACCCGCTACGACGAGCGCGAGGGAGAGAAGGTCGCGGATCAGGTGGAGATCTACTGAAGCAGCGCAGGGAGCTCCGAGCGGCGCGGCCTGGGTCCATTGCCGCCTGTCAGATGCAGCTGACATACTCGATGCCTCTCTCAAGAGGAGGCACCATGGCGACTTTCAAGGAAGCGCTGCAGGGACTGGCCAACGCGACGGCGAACCTCAGCTCGCTGCAGGTGTTCACCTACACGGGCGATGTCAACTCGGTGCTGACAAAGGACGGGGGCGGCATCGACTGGGACCAGCTCTTCACGAAGTCCAAGGCCAATGACGGCGCCCTGAAGCTGGTGGCTGCCACCAAGGTCCTGTTCGACGGGGACACCTACAACTTCCAGACCTCCGAGAAGCTGGACCGGCTGGATGCGCTGCTGGAGATCCATGAGAAGTCGGTGAACAACAGCCGCCTGGCCCGGCAGTCCCTGATCCAGTTCTTCATGGATGGCCTCAAGAACGCGGTGAAGTAAAGGCTCCCGCTCCGTGAACGCGCCGATCTGGGACGCCGTCCTCGACGAGATCCGGCGGGAGATCCACCGTCGAGGAACGCAGCCACTCCACCTCCAGGCGCCTGCGAGGCCGGACGAGATTCTGGTCGATCCGTACCGTAGGCTCCAGGGGTTGCTGGAGCGGCTGACCCGGGCAGAGCGGCAGCTCGAGCTGGCGCCGCTGCCTGCGGGCGACACGAGCTGGGGAGAGGAAGTGCGGCCCGGCAACAAGGAGCACAACCTCCGAAAGTCGGCAGTCCGGGCCCGGCTCGAGCTGCTGGGCTACGCCCCTGGAGCAGAAGGCGACAGCAGCACCCTGCGTCAGGCCGTGCGCCAGTTCCAGCAGGATGCGCAGATCGATGTGGATGGCTGGGTGGGGCGGCAGACGTGGGAGGCGCTCGATGAGTTCATCACCTTGGAGCCGCCCCTCCAGCTCGAGCGCTGGTACCCGAGCGGAGGGAGTCCCTGCCCTGCCCTGGTTCGAGCCACGGCCCTGCGACTGAGGATGCTGGGCTTCGAGGCAACTCCTACCGATCGGGAGGAGCTGCTCGCGGAGCCACTGGCCGCCTTCCGGCGGGCTGCCCGCGAGCTGGGGTTACCTGCGGGGGCCGAGGTTCCGGAGCGGCAGGTGGTGGCGCTGCTCTTCGATGACGAGCTCCTCCTCTCGATCGCCGCGAGAGGACTCGAGGGACAGACTGTCCTCGGGCCGCAGGACCTCGAGACCCCGGAGGCCGACGCAACATCGCGGATGCTGCGGCGGATGGTGCGCAACGAGCTGTGGTTGCAGGGGTATGAGGTCGGGGATCTGCGCGTCTCCACGCAGGTGGCTCCAGGACAGAAGGGGCTGGCCGATGGACTTCGGGTCTATTGGAGCCACCGGGCGCTGCCGCCCGGAGAGACGATCGAGCGCCGCTCGAAGCTGATCGACGTCACGCTGTTCGCGGCATTGCAACAGGACCAGGGGGCTCTCACTGGAGACGACGCGAAGGCACACGAGCACGTGTCCAGCTTCGTGGCCAGCCACCTGGAGGAGTTCCGCCAGGCCTGGGAGCACACCATTCCCTGCCGCCCCGTGTTCTTCATCTGGGATGGGGTGAAGCGCGGCGCGCGGTGGCTGCAGAAGCAGATCGCGGGGCTCTCCTCCCTGGCTGAGGTCGTGAGCAAGGGGGTGGAGTACGCGAAGGCGTTCGTGTGGAACATGGTCCGGTACGTGTTCCAGCAAGGGTCGAAGATCTTCTCCACGGTCCGAAGGGCCGTGGCAGCGCTCATCCACGGTGTGCAGCCCTTCCTGGACGGAAGCATCCGAGTGGGTCAGGGCCTGGGCCGAGTGGAGTGCCAGATCGCACTGAATGGCAGCCTGGGGGTGTTCATCGGGAGCCAGGCCTCTCCGTCGGCGGCCGACACGCTGGCTGCGCGGTTGGAGCAGATGTCCCAGTGCCTCAGCGCCAGCTCGCTGATCTTCGCGGAGATCCTGCGCGCGGAGCTGAAGCTCTTGAAGGGGCCCATCGGCTGGATGGCCCTGCTCTCCCATCTGGTGAAGGATGCACCGCGCTGGCAGAGCTACCTCGCGCAGGTGGCGGAGCTGCCGGATCACCCTGATCCCACAGCCACGCTGCAGTTCCAGACAGAAGCCGCGCTCGAGCCACCGCCTCAGCGCAACTGGCTCCGTCGGCTGGTCATCCTGGCGGCCGGGGTGCTGGTGGTCTCCGGCACGGGGCTGGTGGCCTGGCAGGTAGGAGCCCTGTCCCGTCCTACGAGCTCGGCGGAGTGGCTACAGCTCGTAGGAGTGATCCTGGGCCTGCCGATCCTGGGGGGACTGGCAGCATGGGTGGTGAGGAAGTGGCTGCGGTCACGCCTGGGGCTGTGACGCGGCGCTGAGGGAAGTGGCTGGCCGCTTCCCTCAGTCTGAGCCATGACCGTTACTGCACCAGCCGCTTGATGTCACCGCAGGCGATGTACGAGCCGCCGCCGGACATCTCGATCACCTCGTCCACCACGTAGAGGATGCCCTCCTCGCGGATGTCCCTCGGGAAGCGCATGTTGAGGTTCGGATCGAATCCGTCGGAGACGACCCGGGCGCGCAGCTTGCTCCCCTCCTTCACGCACTGAACGAGGACACCGTTGCCCACGGCGTTGGTGGTGGGCAGATCCTTCGCCGAGCCCGTCACCTTCGACGCCTTGCCCGTCTTCTTCGGAGCTCCTCCCCCACTCCCTGACCGGGCCGCACGCTCCTGCCCGGGCAGCACCAGCCGCTTGATGGTGCCCTGCGCCCGGTAGAAGCTCCCGTCCGCCGAGGGCACCAGCTTCTCCACCAGGTACGTCACCCCCTCCTCGCGCGCGCTGCGCGGAAACTGGATGTTGAACGAGGCGTCATACCCCTCGGAGGCCGCGCGCACGCGCAGCTTGCCGCCCTCGCGCTCGCACTTCACGACGACGCCCCCCTCGGCGCTGGACACTGCCTCCAGCTCGTCCGCGGAGCCACCCGCCGTCCCGCGCAGCGCCAGATCATTCCGGTTGCGCGTGCCCGCCTGGTACGACTGATCGCGCAGCTCCTTGCGGATCACCGAGTCGTACTTCTTCGACTCCAGCCGCTTCGCGTAGTGCTCGAGCTGCTCCACCTCCTCCACCAGCTCGAAGGAGCTCTTGTCGATGTTCGCGGACAGCTCCGCGATCGTGCCGCGCAGCTGCTGCGAGGCCCCCTTGAGATCTCCACTGTCCGCCAGCGTGACGGCCCGGTCCTTCACCTGGGCGATGCGCAGCCGGTTCGTCTGCGCCAACACGTTCTTGTCCGCCGACAGGGCGCTGGCCTCCTCCTCCGAGCCCACCGTCACCGTTACCGGCAGCTCTCCGGTGAACTCCTTCAGCGCACCGTCCACCAGCGCCTGGTACTTGTAGGCCAGCGTCAGCAGCGGGACGCTGCCCATCGCCGCTCCCGCCTCCACGGACAGCTCCACCGCGAGCTGCCGATCCTCGGTGGTGTACACATCCCCCAGCCCCACCTCCACCTGCTGGCCGCGCGCCTCGAAGCGGTAGCGGTTGAGCACGCTGGCCACCTTCACCGTGGGCGCAGGCTGGATGGTCACCACCAGGTTCTGCCCGGCCACCGAGGACAGGCCCTCCATCTCGATGCCGAACACGCCCTCGGCGTCATCCGGCGACTGGATGAAATAGAAGTGCCCCTCCCCCGCGCCGGCCATGCCGATCAGCAGATCCTCATTGAAGTTCGAGCCAAACCCCAGCGTGGTGGTGGAGATCCCAGCGCCCGTCGCCTCCTTCACCTTCGAGAGGATCTCTTCCGGCCGGGTGACGCCCACGTTGGCCTGTCCGTCCGTCAGCAGCAGGACGCGGTTGATGCGCTCCTGGGCCAGCTGGCCCTTCACGTGGTTCACACCCTGCTGCCAGCCCCCCGTCAGGTTCGTACAGCCCGCGACACCCACCTTCGAGAGCGCCTTCTCGATCGCCGCGCGATCCTGCACGCGCTGCGGCGCCACCACCGTCATGGGCGAGTCGTCGTACGCCACGATCGAGATCCAGTCCTCCGGCCCCATGCGCTCGATCAGGTTGCGGGAGGCCTGCAGCGCGTGCTTCAGCGGCGCACCCGCCATGGAGCCCGACCGATCGATCACCAGGCTCAGGTTGAGCCCGCGCCGTGCGGGCCCCTGGGCGGTGTCGGGCCGGAAGGCCACCAGCAGGTCGACCTTGGACGAAGTCCCTGCGGGGAGCACCGGTCGACTCAGTGTGTAAACGGCTTTCATGGGAAATGCCTCCAGTTGTTCGCACCCAGAGCGTACTGGCCCCTACCCACAGCGTCACTTTTGGTTCACATGGAGGCTGATGTAGGCCAATCTAAGCACTCAAGGGTTCAGGAGGGATCTCAACACTGATCCACTCCTCCTACCTGCTGAGGCTATAGTCCCCGCCGCACCGGAGGAGAGATGCGTCCGTCCCGAATGATGCGCGTGGTGGGGTTCAACGTCGACCGGGTGGTGTCTGACGCCACCATGGATCCAGAGGTCCTCCGCCTGGACAATTTCGGTACGGATCTGGCGCCACCGCCGGAAGCCGTAGCGGCCACGCGCGAGGCAGTAGGAACCAACGAGGCCAACAGCTACACGCCCTTCACGGGGGCCTCGAGCCTGCGCCAGGCGGTGGCGCAGCGGCTGAAGAAGCAGTGCAACCTCTCGTACGATCCGGATCGGCAGATCGTGATCACGGCGGGCGGCACGCAGGGGCTGATCTCGGCGCTGCTGGCCATCATCGAGCCCGGCGACGAGGTGCTGCTCACGGATCCGACGTACGCGGGAATGATCCACCGCGTCACGTTCGCGGGCGGCGTGCCCATGTTCGTGCCCATGAAGGTGGTGGATCGCCGGTGGCGGTTGGACCTGGACATGCTGCGGGCCATGGTCACCAGCCGCACGCGCGCGATGGTGCTCTCCAACCCGAACATGCCCGCGGGGCACGTGCTCTCCGAGGCCGAGTGGATGGCCATCCGCGAGCTGTGCGTGACGCGCAACCTGTGGCTGCTCTACGACGCCGCGCTGGAGCACGTCCTCTATGACGGGCTGACGCTGCGCCACCCGGCCACGCTGACGGGCATGCCGGAGCGCACCCTCATCGTCGGCTCGATCTCCAAGGAGTACCGGATGATCGGCTGGCGCATCGGCTGGATCGCCGGCCCGCCGAAGGTGATGGCGGACGTGTTCTACACGCACAGCTACCTGGTGATTGCGCCACCGGGCATTGCGCAGAAGGGCGCCGAGGTGGCGCTGCGTGCCGAGGACGGAGGCGTGTCGGCGGCGCTGGTCGAGTGGAAGAAGCGGCGCGATCTGGTGCTCGAGCAGCTGGAGGGCCTGCCCATCGTCATCCCCGAGGGCGGCTGGAGCATGCTGCTGGATGCGCACGCGCTGGGCTACAGCGCCACGGACGCGGCCTCGATCCTCATGTCGCAGGCGAAGGTGGCGGCCACGCCAATGACGAACTGGGGCTCGTCGGTGGCCGAGCGCTACATCCGCCTCGTGTTCAGCTACGAGCCTCAGGAGCGGCTCAAGCTCCTGCGCGAGCGCCTGCGCCGCACCTCCCTGCTCCCCTGATCGGGGACAGCCCCTTCGGCTCCTCTTCCCGTGGACGGTGGCCAGCTCCCAGCCGGTGAGCTCGGCCAGCGTGGCTGTGCGCTCTGCGTATGGACTCCAGCTTGGGTTCTGTCCCTCAGGGCAGATTCGCTAGATCGTCCGAGAAGAGTGCATCCAGGAGTGTGGGCGGAGCCAAGCTGTTGCGATAGCCCACTCGCACGTCGGGCAGAGTGACCTCCGCGAGCTCCAACGGAAACGGCCGGTAGCCCAGTTCCCGCTCGATCACCCGTGTCAGTGCATCCACCTGCGGCTTGGCTTCCTGGGGGGGCTCGAAGGTGAGCTGGGGGGAAGACGCTCGTGCACCAGGTTTGAGAGTCCGTGTCGTGACGTACGTCACATAGAGAGGAGCCAACACACTGGCGGCGGCAACAATCCGGATGACGGTCTGTCCACCCGCCGGAAGAGCTTCCTTGACGTAGAGGCAACAGCGACGGCATGCGGAGTGCCATGGTTGGGTTGCATCCCTGACTCCATTCTCGGGGAACGCAGACTCCACTGCGGCAAGCACCTGATCCCACTGCTCCCACGCCAGTGCCTTCTTCCAGGCTGACCGCCACCGCTCATGCTCTGGCGTGCGCTGATGAGCAAGAAGCGGCTGGCTGTAGTCGTCCTCCTCCACGGGAAACCCCGATGGGTAGAACCGCCGAGCGATGCCAATGAGCGCTTTTCTCGTGAAGTCGCTCATGGCGTCAGGCCACCTGGAATGTCGAAGTACACCGTCTCGATACCTTCAGTCTCGCACTGGGACACTCGTGCGCCGGCAATCTCCTCCTTGAGCAGTTGCTCGTAGCGATCCTTGAACTGGAGACACAGCACAGCGATCATTTCACCTGGCCTGGCTTCAGCCAGAACGAGGTGTGCAGCGCGATTGGCTGTGATCGCCGCACTTCGTTGAGCCACCTCCGGCGGGATGTCTCCCAGATCTTCGTTGCGCAGCGGCAACCCGACCTCGAACTTGCAGACGTCGGTAGCTCCAGAGTCGCCTTCGGTGATGCGAGCGTTGATGCAGACGGCCCGCCAACCATCTGGCCGAAGCTTGTTGCGCTTCGAGAGCTCAACGACCGTCTTGAAGCGATAGTGAGCTGGGGTGATTCGCCCGGTAACGGTGTTGAGGCCACGAGCACACCCCATCTGCAAAACCACGAAGAGCAGTACAGCCACGTGCCAACGGCATGGACTCTCCTCCTTCATGGAGCAGAACCGTTCGAGGACGGATTCGCCGACACCTCCGACCAGAGCGCCCTCGCCTCGAACCGAAGCCGGATCTGGGCATCGTTGACGGGATCACACGCCATCGCCTCCCACTGCTCACCCGTCTTCCCCGTGAACAGTGCGGTGTAGAGGAACCCGCCGATCGTGGTGTGGCGATCTTTCGAGTCGGGGTTCTTCTGGAACAGTTCCACCAGGCGATCCCACTCCAGAGGGGCGAGGTATCCCCCTCCCGGTCTGACGGAGATCTTCATGACGGCGGTCTTCATTGTGCTGAGGAGCGAGTATGAACCCGGCCTCTCTTGATTGACAGTGTCAACCAGCCCGGTCGCGCGCCGGCACTCGACGGCCCTGAGCCGTTTGGCCAGAGCACGCCTCACTGCCGAGACGAGGGGCCCGCGACCTGCGTGCCCCAGAGCGCGGGCCCGTGCTTTGAGCTCCCGCGTCTCCTGGACTTACCCTCGTCCCAGCAAGCTCGCGAGCTTCTCCAGCGCGAGCCGGGCCCGCGTCTTCACCGTGCCCAGCGGATCCCCGGTGCGCTCGGCGATCTCCCGCTGGGACAGGCCCTCGAAGTAGGCCAGCTCCACCACCGTGCGCTGCTCGGGCGGCAGCTCGCGCAGCGCGGTGGCAACCCGGGCCTGCTCCTGCCCCAGCGCCGCGGCCTCCGAGGGATCCACCGGCGCGGAGCTGATGGGCGGAGGCTGGTGCGCCGCGTCCTCGGCAATCCGCGCCACCGTGCCCAGCGCCCGCTTCCGATCGATCGACCGCGTCCGCGCGATCGTCGTCACCCACGTCTCCACCCCACCCCGGCTCGGATCGTACTCCCGGGCGCGGCGCCATACTTCCAGGAACGTCTCCTGCAGCACCTCCTCGGCGTCCGCCCGAGAGCCCAGGATCCGCAGCGCCACCGCCCACGCCCGCCGCGCGCAGCGCGCGTAGAGCACACGTATCGCCTCGCTGCTCCCCAAGGCCACCTGCTGCAAGAGGGCCCGGTCGGCCGCTGGATCGCTCGCTCGCGTAGCGGGGGGATCAGAAGGCACCACGGGCTCCCGGATACCGCATCCACGGTTAGGGCCCCACCTTTTAGCACCGATGCCCGCGCCCGATCCCAACCCAAGCGCCGTCCTCCGGCCCCGCCAGAACGTTCACTCTCCAACGCCTCCATGCACGGAGCCGTCCGGCATCAACGTCCCCGCGTCATGGTGCCCGGAACTTCCCCTCCCTGCCCCTATAAGGGCCGGCTGTCCTTATGAGCTCAAGAATCGGAAGTGTGGTCATCGAGAGCGTTCGCCCCGAGCTGGAGGGTGGCCGCTTCGCCGTCAAGCGCGTCGCCGGCGACACCTTTACCGTCGAGGCCGATCTCTTCAAAGAGGGCCATGACGTCCTCGTCGCCATCGTCCGATGGCGCCAGTTCAGCCCCGCGGGCCAGGAGACCCCCTGGGCCGAGGTGCCCATGAAGGCGCTCGGCAACGATCTCTGGGTCGCCGAGTTCCCCCTCGCCCGCAACGGCCGCTACCAGTACACCATCGAGGCCTGGCCGGACCTCTTCGCCACCTGGGCCTCCGAGCTCAAGCGCAAGGTGGATGCGGGCCGCGAGGTGCGCAGCGAGCTTCTCGAGGGGGCCGCCCTCATGGAGAGCACCGCCGAGCGCTCCCGCCCCTTCAATGAAGAGGACGCCCAGGTGCTCGCCGAGGCCGCCCGCAAGCTGAAGCAGCCTCCCTCCCCCGAGCTCATCTCCGTCGCGTTGGCGCCCGAGCTGGCGCGGCTCGCCGGCAAGTACGCGGATCGCTCGCTGGCCACCCAGTACGATCGGGTGCTGGAGGTCTTCGCGGAGCGCGAGCGCGCGCGCACCGGTGCCTGGTACGAGTTCTTCCCGCGCTCGGCTGTGCGTGACGGCCGCACCCACGGCACCTTCAAGGACGCCGAGGCCTGGCTCCCCTACATCCAGTCCCTGGGGTTCGACGTCATCTACCTGCCGCCCATCCACCCCATTGGCCTCACCGCGCGCAAGGGCAAGAACAACAGCCTCAAGGCCGAGCCCGAGGACGTGGGCAGTCCCTGGGCCATCGGTGGCGCCGAGGGCGGCCACAAGGCGATCCACCCTCAGCTCGGCACGCCCGAGGACTTTCGCCGCTTCCTCAAGGCCTCGGAGCTGCACGGCATCGAGGTCTCGATCGATCTCGCCTTCCAGGTCTCGCCGGACCACCCCTATGTGCAGGAGCACCCCGAGTGGTTCCTCCACCGGCCGGACGGCACCATCAAGACGGCGGAGAACCCTCCCAAGCGCTACGAGGACATCGTCAACTTTGACTGGATGGGGCCCGGCCGGGCCACGCTGTGGCCGGAGCTCGAGTCGGTGGTGCTCCACTGGGTGAAACAGGGCGTGCGCATGTTCCGCGTGGACAACCCGCACACCAAGCCCATCCAGTTCTGGGCCTGGCTCATCCGCCGGGTGCAGGACGTCCACCCGGACGTCGTCTTCCTCTCGGAGGCCTTCACCCGCCCCAAGGTGATGAAGGCCCTGGCGAAGATCGGCTTCACCCAGTCCTATACCTACTTCACCTGGCGCATCTTCAAGCAGGAGCTGGAGGACTACCTGACGGAGATCACCTCCCCACCCGTGTCCGACTACTTCCGGGGAAACCTCTGGCCCAACACGCCGGACATCCTCCCCGAGCTGCTCCAGCGCAGCGGCCCGGGAGGCTTCCGCCTCCGCGTGGCGCTGGCCGCCACCCTCTCCTCCTCCTACGGCATCTACTCCGGCTACGAGCTGTGCGAGGCCCGCGCCCTGCCCGGCAAGGAGGAGTACCTCGACTCGGAGAAGTACCAGCTCGTAGCCTGGGATCTGGAGCGGCCCGGCCACATCCGCGACTGGATCCGCAAGCTCAACGCCGCCCGCAAGCAGCACCCCGCGCTCCAGCTCTACGACAACCTGCGCTTCTACCGCGCGGACAACGATCGCATCCTCTTCTACGGCAAGCGCACTCAGGACGGCTCTAGCCAGGTGCTCGTCGCCGTGAGCCTGGATCCGCACCTGCCCCAGGAGGCCCTCCTGGACGTGCCGCTCGAGGAGCTGGGCATCCTCCCCGAGGAGACGTACCAGGTGCATGAGTTGATGACAGACGAGCGCCGCCTCTGGCAGGGTCCCCACGCCCAGGTCCGCCTCACCCCCGAGCAGCCCGCAGCGATCTGGGCGGTGTACCGCTTCCGCCGCACCGAGCAGGCGTTCGACTACTACGAGTGACACCCGAGAGGCGTATGGAACAGGACCCGCTTTGGTACAAGAAGGCCCTCATCTATGAGGTCCACATCCGCGCGTTCCATGACTCGAACGCGGACGGCCACGGTGACATCCCCGGGCTGATCGAGAAGCTGCCGTACCTGCAGGATCTGGGGGTGGACTGCCTCTGGCTGCTGCCCCACTACCCCTCTCCGCTGCGGGATGACGGCTACGACATCGCGGACTTCTACGCCGTCCACCCGGACTACGGAACGCTGGCGGACTTCCAGCGGCTGGTGGAGGCCGCCCACCAGCGCGGCATCCGCATCATCACCGAGCTGGTGGTGAACCACACCAGCGATCAGCACCCCTGGTTCCAGGAGTCCCGCCGCGATCCGAAGAGCCCCAAGCGCAACTGGTACGTCTGGAGCGACACGGACGACAAGTACAAGGGCACCCGCATCATCTTCCTGGACACCGAGCGCTCCAACTGGACGTGGGATCCGGTGGCCAAGCAGTACTTCTGGCACCGCTTCTTCAGCCACCAGCCGGATCTCAACTACGACAACCCCGAAGTCCAAGAGGCCATGCTGGACGTCATGCGCTTCTGGCTGAACATGGGCGTGGACGGGTTCCGCTGCGACGCCGTGCCCTACCTCTTCGAGCGCGAGGGCACCAACTGCGAGAACCTCCCGGAGACGCACGCCTTCCTCAAGCGCCTGCGCAAGACGATCGAGACCGAGTACCCGGACAAGATGCTGCTGGCCGAGGCCAACCAGTGGCCCGCGGACGTGCGCGTCTACTTCGGCGACGGCGACGAGTTCCACATGGGCTTCCACTTTCCGGTGATGCCCCGCCTCTTCATGGCCGTGCGCAGGGAGGACCGCACCCCCATCCAGGAGATCCTCCAGCAGACGCCAGAGATTCCGGCCAACTGCCAGTGGGCCATCTTCCTGCGCAACCATGACGAGCTGACGCTGGAGATAGTGACGGACGAGGACCGCGACTACATGTACCGGGAGTACGCCATGGATCCCCGGATGCGGATCAACCTCGGCATCCGGCGCCGGCTGGCCCCGCTGATGGACAACGGCCGTCGGCGCATCGAGCTGATGCACAGCCTGCTCTTCACCCTGCCTGGCACGCCCGTCATGTACTACGGCGATGAGATCGGCATGGGGGACAACATCTACCTGGGCGATCGCAACGGCGTGCGCATGCCCATGCAGTGGACGGGCGACCGCAACGCGGGGTTCAGCCGGGCGGACAGCGCGCGGCTGTACGCCCCGGTGATCACCGATCCGGTGTACGGCTACCAGGCCATCAACGTGGAGGCCCAGGAGCGCATCAAGACGTCGCTGCTGCACTGGGTGAAGCGGTTGATCAAAGTGCGCCAGCGCTACCTGGCCTTCGCCATGGGAACGCTGCGCTTCGTCAACCCGGACAACCGCCGGGTGCTGGCCTTTGTCCGCGAGTGGGAGGGCCAGACGTTCCTCATCATCTGCAACCTCTCACGCTTCGCGCAGCCAGCAGTGGTGGATCTGCGCGAGTGGGAGGGCTACGTGCCCGTGGAGCTGCTGGGCGAGACACCCTTCCCGCGAATCTCGTCGTTGCCGTACCAGTTCTCCATGGGTCCCTACATGTTCCTGTGGTTCCGGCTGGAGAAACCCCTTCCGGGGAGGACGCCCTCATGACGCCCGTTGATCTCACCCACCTGCCCGAGTACCTGAAGCAGCAGCGCTGGTTCAGCGGCAAGGCCTGGCCCATCAAGTCCGTGGGTGTGCTGGATCACGCCACCCTGGACTTCGGCCCGTGCGCGTTCACCCTGGCCATCGTCGAGGTGCTGTACGAGCTGGGCAAGTCCGAGCGCTACCTGCTGCCCGTCAAGCCCTCGGCGGAGGGCATCCAGGACGCGCTCGAGGACGTGGACTGCCTGCGCTCCCTCTTCCAGATCATCCGCGAGCAGCGTGAGCTGCCGTCCGCCTCTGGCCTCGTCCGGGGCGAGTGGCTGGACACCCCGGAGGGACACCTCTCACTGCCCGAGCCCACGCCCGTGCGCCGGCTCATGGTGGAGCAGAGCAACACCTCCGTCGTCTTCGGGGAGAAGGTCATCCTCAAGATCATCCGCAAGCTGGAGGCAGGGGTGAACCCGGAGTACGAGGTGGGGCGCTTCCTCGCCACGCGCACCTCCTTCCGCGCCACGCCCACGCTGCTGGGCGCGATGAACCTGGAGGGGGCCGCCGGCGCCACGCTGGGGCTGGTGCACCGCTTCGTCCCCAACGCCGTGGACGGCTGGAAGTACACGCTGGACCGGTTCCGCAAGTCCGAGCCGCTGGAGCCGGGCTTCCTGGAGGAGATGCGGGAGCTGGGAAGGCGCCTGGGCGAGCTGCACCGCGCCCTGTCCTCGGACGCCAGCGATCAGGTCTTCTCCCCGGAGCCAGTGCTCCAGGAGGATCTGCAGCGCTGGAGCGCCTCCATCATGGGCGAGCTGGGGGTGACGCTGGCGGACGCAGGGCGGCTGCACGTGGATCTGGAGCACCATCGCGAGCGGCTGATGGAGTACGCGCGGAGGCTGGCGCACGTGACGCCCTCCGGGCAGAAGATCCGCATCCACGGGGATCTGCACCTGGGGCAGGTGCTGCGCGCCGAGGGCCAGTGGCTCATCTTCGACTTCGAGGGCGAGCCGTCCCGCACCTTCACCCAGCGCCGGGAGAAGTACTCGCCGCTCAGGGACGTGGCGGGGATGTTGCGCTCGTTCGACTACGCGGAGGCCACGGTGCTGCTGGAGGGCAACCCACCCGCGCCGCGCATGGAGCCCTCGCGCGATGCCTTCCTCGCGGGCTACCTGGAGACGACCCAGGGCGCGCCCTTCCTCCCGGCGGACAAGGCGACGTTCTGGGTGATGCTGCGCGCATTCGAATTGGAGAAGCTGCTCTACGAAGTGCGTTATGAGCTGCAGAACCGCCCGGACTGGGTCCGCATCCCCGTTCAGGCCCTCTTGCGGATGGAGGAGCCGAAGTGAAGAAGCCCGCCGACCGGCAACAGATCGACGCGGAGATCCAGCAGATCATCGAGCTGCGTCACCCGGAGCCGCACCGGGTGCTCGGCATCCACCCGGATGGAGACGGCGTGGTGGTGCGCGCCTTCCGGCCGGATGCCACCGCCATCCGGGTGCTCCAGGACTCCGGCGGGAAGATCCCCATGGAGCACCACAGGGGCGGCCTCTTCGAGGCCCGGATCAACGGGCGCGACCAGGTCTTCAGCTACCTGCTGGAGGTGGAGTACCCCGGCAACAAGATCTTCACCGTGAGGGATCCGTACAGCTTCACACCCACGCTGGGGGAGCTGGACCTGTACTACGCGGGCGAGGGCCGGCACGAGAAGCTCTGGGAGCGCATGGGCGCGCACCCGCTCCACCACCAAGGCGTGGCGGGCGTGTCCTTCGCCGTGTGGGCGCCCACGGCGGCCGGCATCTCCGTGGTGGGGGACTTCAACAGCTGGGACGGCCGCCTGCATGCCATGAGGCGCATGGGCGCCTCGGGCATCTGGGAGCTGTTCGTCCCCGAGGTGGGAGAGGGCACGCGCTACAAGTTCGAGATCCGGCCCGGCCACGGCGGCCCCCCCATCCTCAAGTCGGATCCCTTCGCCTTCCGCACGGAGGTGCCGCCGCTCACCGCGTCCGTGGTGCATGATCTCCACCGCTTCACGTGGACGGACGAGAAGTGGCGCACCACTCGAGATGAGGGCGTCCCGGCCCAGAAGCCCTGGAGCGTGTACGAGGTGCACCTGGGCTCGTGGCGGCGCATGGTGGAGGAAGGGGACCGGCCGATGACGTACCGGGAGCTGGCCCCCGCGCTGAGCGACTACCTCAAGCAGCTGGGCTTCACGCACGTGGAGCTGCTGCCCGTGTCGGAGCACCCGTATGGCCCCTCCTGGGGCTACCAGGTGGGCAACTACTACGCGCCCAGCGCGCGCTACGGGCACCCGGACGACTTCCGCTTCCTGGTGGATCACCTGCACGCGCAGGGCATCGGCGTCATCATCGACTGGGTGCCGGGGCACTTCCCGAAGGATGCGCACGCGCTGGCGCGCTTCGACGGGACGGCGCTCTATGAGCACGCGGATCCGCGGCAAGGCCTGCAGCCGGACTGGGGGACGCTGGTCTTCAACTTCGGCCGCAACGAGGTGCGCAACTTCCTCATCGCCAACGCGCTCTTCTGGATCGAGGAGTACCACGTGGACGGGCTGCGCGTGGACGCGGTGGCCTCCATGCTCTACCTGGACTACAGCCGGCGCGCGGGCGAGTGGGTGCCCAACCGCTGGGGCGGCCGCGAGAACGAGGAGGCCATCGCCTTCCTGCGCGAGCTCAACACCGTCATCCGCAACAAGCACCCGGGCGTGGTGGTGATCGCCGAGGAGTCCACGGCGTGGCCCAAGGTGAGCCACCCCGCGAGCGAGGGCGGCCTGGGCTTCCACTTCAAGTGGAACATGGGGTGGATGCACGACACGCTGCTGTACTTCTCGAAGGATCCCATCTACCGGCAGCACCACCACAACAGCA
>Ga0190275_10000534_pt1 | contig 32648 bp, 29 predicted proteins | sample Popmic550T_FD_133745 | JGI IMG/M metagenome (GOLD analysis project Ga0190275, IMG submission 133745) | Populus adjacent soil microbial communities from riparian zone of Yellowstone River, Montana, USA - 550 T | ecosystem: Environmental > Terrestrial > Soil > Riparian zone > Trees stand | place...
CAGACCTGCCCGTCCTCCGGGTCGCTTACCGTCCCGGCGTGCTTCATCCCGACTTTACTCAGAACTTTCGTCGAGGCGCTGCGCTCCGGCAGCGTGTGCGCGCTCACCTTTTTAACCTGCGGGTGTGAGAACGCATAAGCGATCATCCCGCGCGCGGCTTCCGACGCCAGACCGCTTCCCCTGTAAGCCGGCGCGACCGCGTAGCCGATCTCGACCGCCCCCTCCTCGTCCGGCTCGCCCTTGAACCCTCCCAGCCCGATCAACGCGCGGTCGGCCTTGTGCAAGAAGAGGTAAGTCCACCAGCCGAGGATGTGCGGGTTAGCTCTGAGGTAGTCGTAGCTCGGCTGCATCGCCTCGCGCGCGGCTGCGAAGCCGAGCCAGTCTTCGGCAAGCTCGACCCGCAACAAAGAAGCCAGCCTTTGCTCGTCGTGAATGATCGCCTCGAAGTGTGACAGCTCGCACGGGATGAGTTGAAGCCGCGTGGTTTCGATCATAAGCCTCTTCTACGTTATGGATCGGAGCGGAAGTGCGGAGCGAAAACGCGGGCGCGAGCGGGCGTGTCTGCGCCACCTGCGACACGCTCGCTCACGCCCGCGTTTTCGGACTGCACTCGGAACGCGCCGCCCGCTTCTCGTCGGCGCGTCCGCGCGTCTAATTCAGTTGCGCGCGGTCGGCTATTTTTTTCAGCGCCTTTAACTGCTTGTCGTCCAGAGTGAACTCGGTCTCCCCCAATTTAACGGTTGCCTGCGAAGCGTTGGCGAGCCGGAGGAAGACGGCGGACTGCACTTCGAGCGACATCGTCTCATGCTGGACTTTCCCGCGCAGTCCGGTCTCCTCTTTGTTCTTGTAGCTCGTCGTGCCCAGCGCGACCTGCTCGCCGCCGATGGTCAGGGTCAGGTCGTGCTTGCTCGAAAAACCCGAGTTCAGCGTCTCGGATAAGGCGGCGTGGACGAAGCCGAGAGTGATCTTCGAGGGCTTGCTGAAATCGTGGCCGGGGTAAGAGAAGTCGGCGAAGACGCATATCTCGCGCGACGGAAACTCTTTCACGAGAATCGGGTTGAACTTGACGGTCGTCTTGTCGCCCATCTTGTCGTACAGGTCTTCGACGAAGGGCGTTCCCATACAAGCTATCCCTCTCTGCCGCGCCGACGCGCTGGTGTGCAGCAGGTCGCCGACGCGCGTTTCCGGTACGAGCGCGAGCGCCGCGCACAGGAGCAACGCAACCGCCAACGCGGCGCGTAGAAATCTAAAATTCTTATTCGACATGATGAAAATCCTTTTCTTGAGAGGCTCAGGGGTCTTGCTAACAAAGAGCTATGCAAGCTCAAAGGAGCGGTAAAGTGATTCGGGTGAGACCGGCGTTCGTGTCCGCCGGCAGTGAGACGAGTTCGGCGCGCGTGAAAGATATGCCCGACGCGCTCGGATGTCAACGGGCAAGGCGCGCATCGGCGCTGCGCGCTCAGTGCCCCGCGAATTTTTCACCCGCTTCGACCGCGATGGGGAGACGGTTTTGAAACGGCGGCAGAGGGCACGTGGCGTAGTTCGTGAACGCGCACGGCGGGCTGTACGCCTTGTTGAAATCCACGACGATGCGGCCCGCGGCGTCGGGCGGGTCTGCGTAGAGATAGCGACCGGCCCCGTAAGTCTCCCTGCCGCTCGTCGCGTCCGCGAAGATGATGAAGAGTTGCTCCACGCCCTTCTCCGAGAGCGCGTCGAGCCTGTAGGACTTGCCGTCAACGTCGAAGACGACCGCGCCCGGCGAAGGAGTTCCCTCCTCCATGCCGAGGACGTTCGTGATGGGCAGAGATTTCGGCGGGTCGAAACGCTCGAACCGCGCGACGACTCTCCACTTGTCGCTCAAAGGAAAATATTCCAGTCCCTTGAAACCGGCTCGCGCGGGGTTCTCTCTGTCCTTGACGCGGAGGCCGAGCCGTTCGCCGCGCTTGACGACGTTGAATCTTAAAGTGCCGAGCGCGAGAACGGTCGGCTTGCCGTCCGCGTCCGATTGAAGGTCGAGCGTCGAGACGGCCTTGCCTTCGTGCGTGATTCCCGCGTCGGGCCGCGCCTCCAAACGCACCGCGCCGTCGCTCAGCCACAGCGAGCCTGCGTAGGATGGAGACTTGCCCGCGGGCAGCGCGAGGTCGCTCGCGGGATCGCTCCCCAACTTGTTCTCGCCCTCCTTGAGCCAGTAAAGCCCTACAAGGCTGAGCCAGCCTTCCTCGCTCTTGAGGCTCGCAAGACGCTCGGCCTTCCAACGCCCGACCTCTTCCGCGTGCGAAATCACGGCGGCCTTCGGAGACGTTCGCGCGCACGATGCGAGCAGCAACAGCACCGCGCAGAGTGCGACGTATTGTAGTGCGACCCGCTTGCTTATCATTTCATACCTCACCTAATCCGCGATTCATTATTGCGGGTTTTAGAGCCTGCGAAGCAGGCGGCCAGAATAAAGCCCAGCGTGGAGCGTAGCGTAACGCTGGGTTTGCCCACGGCAATCACCAAGCCCGCGAAGGCGGGCGTCAGCTTTTACAATGGCTACCGAATCAAACTGCTGTCGCTCACTTCGTGAGCTTTATCTTCCTGCTGCATTGCTGACCCAGCGTTCGCCTCCGGCTTCACGCTGGGCTTTATTCCGTCGCCCGCCTTCGCGGGCTGAAATAGATTGTCGCACATCAGGCATCTCACGAACTCAGGCCGGGCCTTCGATGTCGCTCACAATCTGTTCAGGCCCGTCTGATTCCACCTCTTTCCAGATGAGCACGCTGTGAGTCTCTTTGAGAAGTAGCGACCCGACGATGAACGTTAGCGTGGCGACCAGTATAGGATAGTACAAACCCGCGTAGATGTTGCCCGTCTCGGCCACGACCCAAAGCCCTATGAGCGGCAGGAGGCCGCCGAAGACTCCGTTGCCGATGTGGTAGGGCAGCGAGAGCGCCGTGTACCTGATCTTCGCGGGGAAGGCTTCGACGAGGTACGCGGCAATCGGGCCGTAGACCATCGTGACGAAGATGACCTGAACGAAGACGAGAAGAATCAGTTTCCAAGCCACAGGGTCGGCGATGAAGCTTCCGAAATCCGTGTAGGGCAGAGCTTCCTTTGCGGTGCGGAGCGCGCCGTCCACGAGCGTCTGCGGCGTGAGACTGATCGCGCCCGTCACTTCGTTCGCCTTTGACGTGGCGGTCACAACATCGGAGCCTGCCGCCGCCTGCATCGCCCTGTAGATTGGAATGTACGAGATGGCCGCGAGCAGGCAGCCGAGCATGATGATCCACTTGCGCCCGACGCGATCCGAGAGCGCGCCGAAGACGACGAAGAAGGGCATGCCGAGCAGCAGCGCGGAGGCGACGACGTAGTTGGCCGCCGTGGCGTTCACGTTGAGAATCGTTTGCAGATAAAAGAGCGCGTAGAACTGTCCCGTGTACCAGACGACTCCCTGCCCCGCCGTCGCGCCGAAGAGCGAGATGAGGACGAGCTTCAGGTTGGCCCAGCGCGCGAACGCCTCTTTGAGCGGCTTGGCCGAAGTCATCCCCGCGCCCTTGATGTGACTGAAGATGGGCGACTCCTTCATGCGAAGACGTATGTAGAGCGAGACGCCGACGAGCAGGATCGAGATGAGAAATGGAATGCGCCAGCTCCACTCGGCGAAGGCCTCTTTGCTCATCGCGTTCTGCACGAAGAGGATGACGGCCAGCGAGACGAACAGTCCGAGCGTCGCCGTAATCTGTATGAAGCTCGTGTAGAAGCCGCGCCTCGCGTCCGGCACATGCTCCGCAACGTATACGGCTGCGCCGCCGTACTCGCCGCCGAGCGCGAGTCCTTGCAGCACTCGAATCAGAAGCAGTATGACGGGCGCGGCAAGTCCGATTGTCGCGTAGGTCGGCAGCACGCCGATGAGCGCCGTCGCGCCGCCCATGATTAGGAGCGTGACGAGGAAGGCGTATTTGCGCCCGACGAGGTCGCCGATGCGCCCGAAAAAAAGCGCGCCGAAAGGGCGCACGACGAAGCCCACGGCGAACGTCGAAAGATACGCTATGAGCGCGAGCGTCGAGTTGCCCTTCGGGTAAAAGAGCGGCGAGATGACCGTCGCGAGGCTGCCGAAGATGTAGAAGTCGTACCACTCGATCATTGTGCCGACGGCGGACGCGGCAATCACCTGCCAAATCTTGTAATCGCGAGTCGTTTCGGTTGCGTGCATTTTTAGGTAAGCGACCTTCTCGAATAATGTGGATTGTTATTTAGAGCGTCTAATAAAACCGATGATGCTGGATGTTTCTGTAGGGGCAGGGGCAAGTCCGCGGCCCGTTGCTCGGTGACAAGCAAGTTGAATTTCAATGAAAGTTGCGCGGGCAGGGACAAGCCCTGCCCCTACAGTCCTGTTAGCGTTCTTAAATTCGGGGCAGACATCTTCTCACCGCATCCCTCGCGTGCCCAACGAATTCGTCCAACTCTCCGACGTTCCAGTCAATCGCCCAGCGGAGCTTATCGAACGCGCGAAGGAGCAGAAGGCTCTCAAGCTCCGGCAACATTCGCCCGAACTCGGTCTGCGAAATGCCGTAGCCGTCGAGGAACGCACCGAGCGCAGCAAGGTCGGGGTCGTTCTCAAGCATGTTCATCTTCAACAACTGGATCAAGTCGTGATGTGGGACGATGCTCGCCTCCGCCGAACCCCAGTCGAGCAGGCTCACGACGCCGCGACCGTCAACGATTGTGTTCCTCAGAGATATGTCGCCGTGGTTGAGGCCGAAGACGAACTCGCGCGCTCGCAGGTCTGCGAAAATGCGTTTGATACTTTTCGACTGCGAGTGTGTCAGCACGTTCAATTTAATCAACTGATCGTCTTCGTTCAGGCTCTCGATATTATATTCGAGGTATTGAAGCCACGACGCGCGCGCGTCGCCCCGCGTCATGTCGGACAGCTTCAGCCCTAAGCCGGCCACTTCGATGGAATGAATCAGCCTTGCGTACCCGCCAAGCTCCCGCCAGATGTAACTCTCCGCCGCACGGCTGTCACTGCCCTCGTCGCCCGCCACGTAGGATTCAACGATGTAGGCGTAACCGTCGCGCCGCCCGACGGCGAGAACCGCCGGGACGGGCACGCCCAACGCGGCGGCTCGCTCGATGCACCAAGCCTCCTTGGCGTACTCGTCCGGGGCCTGCGCCCTCTCGCTCATCCTGACGACGATTTTATTGTCGCCCGCCGCGACGACGAATACCTTGTTGACGCTGCCCTTGCCGATGATGGGAGTAACTTTAACCGGCGGCTCGTTGAGAAACTCGGACGCGATGTTTGAGACGGCCTCTATGTCTTTGCTTGAATCAATAACCATGTTTCCTGCATCACCGGAAAGGAACCGTGCATTTCTGCTTGTTACTCTGAAGCGCCAACTCGATAACGCGTATCGTGCTCATGGCCTCCTCAGGCTTAACGGCAAGTTCCGCCCGTCCGGCAATCGCTTCAACTATGTTCTGGTAAAAAGCTTGGTAACGCCCCGGAACAGTTTCCACACGCCCCACCGAATGCAAACCGCCGATTTGTGTGTCGAGCTTGCCCCAAAGCTCTTCGGTCTCTTCTCCCCAGTTCGGTTCGGACGGCGTGCGCCCTTGCTTCAATGCCTCTTCCTGCGGGTCGAGTCCGTACTTGATGAACGAGCCTTCGGTGCCGTGCAGAATGAAACGCGGACTTTGCTCCCGCACCAACATCCCCGCCTTCAACGTCACTTTCAAATTGTCGTAATGCAGCAGCAACTCGAAATTATCATCCGCCTTCGCGAACTCCCTCTGAACTCTTATGTCAGCCGTAATCATTTGCGGCAAGCCGAACAAGACGAGCGCCTGGTCTATCAGGTGCGAGCCGAGGTCGAACAGAATCCCGCTCCCCTCCCCTTCTTCCTCCCGCCATGCTCCCTGTCGCCGGTAATTCCTGAAACGATCATAGTGGGACTCATATTCGACAAGGCGTCCCAAAAGTTTAACGTCCAACAATCGCTTGACCGTCAGGAAATCGCCGTCCCACCTTCGATTCTGGTTGACGCTAACGAGCCTGTTCTGCCTGCGCGCCAAATCAATCAGTTGCTGCGCCTGCTCCGAAGTAGTCGTGAAAGGTTTTTCGACCACCACGTGCTTACCGGCAAGCAAGGATTGTCTCGCCAGATCGAAGTGGGAGATGTTCGGCGTGGCTACGACGATTAACGTTATGTCTTCATCCTGAAATAGTGCGTCGGCGTCGCGCACGACCTCAACCGAAGGGTAGCGCTCGCGGGATTCATCGCCGTGACGCTCGACGATTTTCTTCAGTCGAAGATTAGCAACCGACCCGATGACGGGCGCGTGGAAAACGCGGGCCGCCATGCCGTAGCCTATCAGCCCCACGTTGATTTCATTCGTCATTATTGCGCCCTGCTTTCGAGGTCATGAATAACGCTCTCTCGTGCGGGCCGAGATCGGCTCGACATGCTTTGCCGCAAAAGCCGCCGCGAAGTGTCCGACGAGCATTCTTATCCTCCGATGTCTCTTCGCTTCAAGGCACTACGAGCTAATAAAGGGACGAAGGTGTGAGACCGAATCTTAACAGACCTTTGATTAACCTCGAAAAGATTGGTAGAGCATGAATCCACGCGAACGACAGAGTCAACGAAGTATGGCGGTGACGCTCTCACTGTCTGCGTTCTGTTAAAAGGCAAAATTCTCCTCAGCCTTGTTCGTCCCTCCCGTTTTAATGCGCGGCCTGTGCCGCACGACCGCCGGGGGTTTCCGCAAACGGGCAACCTGACGCTAAAGTTCATACATCAATCGCTGCTGAAGTCCGTCCACTCTCCCGCTTGCCAAACACGTCTCTCTCTGTTTACATGTGGCCTTGAAAAAGGTCATGCCGACCGTCGCCGGAGGAGTTATGAAGATTCACATTGTCTCGCGCCCGCTCATCGCGCTCGCGCTCACGCTCACGCTCTGCTCCGTCGGACTCGCCGACACCATACGCATGAAGGACGGCCAAGTCATACGCGGCCAGATCGTAGGCTTTCGCGACCAACAGTTCACCGTTCTCATCGGCGCGGGCGCGCGCGGGCGTCGCAGCCGCGTCACAATCTACATGGAAGATGTCGAATCCATAGACTTTGAGAACGCAGCCGCGGACACCTCAAGCGCGGGCGACGACGGCGGCCCGCCCGTCGAGTCGAGCCGCACGCAGACGCCGCAGCGTACGCAGCCCGACCCCAGACCGGCGCAGCCCGAACAGCGTCAGCCGCCGACGATGAACACGGGCGGCAGTTCTTCGCCTTCCGTCTCCAACCCTAGCTCCAGCCGCACGAACGGCACCGACGCCGCGTCGAGGCCCGCGCCCTCCGCCGCCGCTGGCGACTCGCCCTTCTTCCCCGTGCGCGTGCGCGTGCGCGCCGACAACTCGGCCAACGGCTGGACGGATTCGGGGCTGATGGTGCGTAAAGGCCAGAGGCTTCGCATCAGCGCCACGGGCCGCGTCTCTCTGGGGCTGGGCAACTTCTCGACGCCGACGGGGCTGCCGCGCCTCTTGGACACGGAGAAGCTCATGCGTAACGAGCCGACGGGCACTCTGATCGCCGTCGTCGGCGACGACAACGACGATTTCATAGCCATCGGCGCGGGCCGCGAGTTTTACGCCACGCGCGACGGTCGCCTCTTTCTAGGCGTCAACGAGGGCAAGCTCGACGACAACACGGGCTACTTCGACGCGCTCATCGAGGTCGAGCCTGTGACGAGCGGCGGAAACTGAAAGCGCTCGGAAGGTCGGAGAAATTAAAGGTTGGAGTTTCAGGCGTCCGGGCCGTTGGTCGTTAAACCATTTGCCCGCCCCGGACATCTAAAGCTCTGACCTTTGTTTCATTTGACCGTGCGCGCGCGTGGGCCGTATATTTCGGGCTGAATCGAAACCAACGCGTTCCCGCCATTGCCGCGCACGTGGTTTTCCGCATCCGAGGTTTTAGTTATGAACAACGTATCGCTCCTACGCGCCGCCGCCCTTCTGCTCGCACTGGCTTTCATACTCGCGCCTTCTTCCGGCGCGGGACTGCTCGCGCAGTCGCGCCGCGTGCCACAGCAGGAGCCGCAGAAGAAGAACACGCGCCCCGGCGAGCAGCAGACCGACCCGCAGCAGCAAGAGCCTGTCCCGCCCGATGTCCTCAAGGAAACGGAGGTCGTCAAGGTCTCGTCCAACATCGTGCAGATCGAGGCCGTCGTCGTCCACAAGAAGTCGAAGCAGATCATCATGGGGCTGAAGAAGGAGAACTTCGCGATCTTCGAGGACGGCATACAGAAAGACGTGGCGAACTTCGCGACGCCGGAGTCGCCGATTACGGTCGCGGTCGTGTTGGAGTACAGCAAGATCGGGCAGGTGCAGTCCTACTACGGCAGCAGCGGGCAGGATCGCTACGGGATGGAGGAGATGCTCGGCCCGACCATAATGTTCTTGCAGCAGTTCATCAAGCCGCCGCAGGATTACGTCTCGGTCGTCGCCTACGACATGCGCGCGACGCCGCTCACCGATTTTACGAACGACCCGGCGCGCATCGGTCAGGTCATCAGTCTTCTGGCGCGCAACCGCCCCGTCTCGGAGGAGGCGAACCTTTACGACGCGCTCAAGCTGACGCTCATCGGGGGCAAGGCCGACTCGGTCGTGCTGGAGAATTCCGAGAAGAGGACGCAGGAGTACGGCGGCATGGTTGACATACGTGGCCGCCGCAAGGCCCTCTTCCTCATCACCACCGGCCTCGACACCTTCAGCAAGATCAACCTCGACCAGACGCGCAAGATCGTGCAGAACGCGGGCGTGCCCGTCTACATAATCGGCACGGGCGAACTGTTCTTCAAGAAGCACGGCGACGACCTCGACGCAATGGACGACATCGCGGGGCCGCTCCGCTTCGGTCGCCTGAGCATGCTGCAAGCGCGCAACACGCTCCGCACCTTCGCGGAGGAATCGGGCGGCGCGTACTTCCCCATAACCTTCCCCGGCGAGCTTGGCTCTGCGCTCCAGACCATAAACGCCCTGATGCGTAACCAGTACAGCCTCGCCTACTCGACCGGCGAGCGGCGCGACGGCAAGCGCCACAAGATCGTCGTCAAGGTTGACGTTGACGGCGACGGCCAGTTCGACGAAAAGGAGTTCGTCGTCAAGAGCCGGCAGTTCTACAACTCACCGAAGAGCTAGGAAGCAGGAGGCAGGAGCAGGAGGCAGGCAAGAAAAAGGCAGCCGAGTCGTAAATGACCGGCTGCCTTTCCTCTTAACTGCCTCCTGCTCCTGCCTCCTGCTTCCTGTCTTTCAGGCTCCGTACATTCTCAACCGGAACTCGTCGTTGAATGCGTGAATCTCCGACTTGCGGCCTGAGAAGAGGCGCGACTCGCGGAGCAGCGCGGGCAGTCCGCCCTGCGGGAGCGCGAGGCCGTAAGCCTTGCTCTGGAAGATGGCGGCGAGCTGCGGGTTCAGACGTTGCGGCACGCCGTAGCGTATGGCTCGTTGCATCGCGGGCGCGAAGCCCGCGGTGCGGCGCGGGTTCGTGATCTCGATTGAGCTGTCGAAGATGAACAGTCGCGTCGCAACGCCGGGCAGCACGAGGTCGCGGTGCGTGAGCGCGTTCGCGAGCGCTTCCATGAGCGCGCCGCGTTGGTAGTTCGAGCGCGCCGCCACGGGCGAGTCGCCCTCGCCCTTTCCGGGGAAGACGCGTGGACGCTTTTCCCAGAGGTCGCAGTAACGCTCGACGAAGCGCACGGACGATTCATAAAGCGTGTGCAGGTTGCCCGTGAGCTGTAGGCTTTCGACCTTCGGCGCTTTCGTGTCCTCGCCCGCGAAGCGCGTGGCCGTCACCGAGGCGCGCGGCAAAAGCTCCGCGACGCGCTCGTCGCGACCGAAGAGCAGAAGGCCCGCGACCGTGGGGGCGACGCGGTCGCTCTTGAAGACGGTCGCGGCGGGCGTCGCGAGCAAGAGGTCGCGCTCAAGCACCTCGGCGGTCGGGTAGTCCGCGCCCGCGCGCGAAGGCGTGAAGGCGTCAGGCTCGAACTCTCGCACGAAGCTCCAAAGGTGCGCCTCGTCAATGTCCTCGATCTCCGCGCCGAGCGCCGCGACGTTCTCTTGCAGGATGGGCCGCGCCTCGTCGAGAAGCACGGACAGCTCCTCGCGCGACGCCTCGCGCTTTTCAGCGCCGACGCGCACGAAGTAGCGACCGTCGCGCATTCGGTAGGGCCTGCGCTTGCCTTCCACGTCGAGCGCGACGACGCGCATGCCGTTGTCGAACGCGACGATGTCTATGAAGGGAAAGAGCGCCGGGATCATGTCCTCGCGGCAGATTCGCACAAGCTCGTCGCGCACCGAGTCGGCATCGTCAACGCCCTCGACGCGCAGGTTGTCGTTGACGCCGAAGACGATGACGCCGCCGCCCGTGTTCGCGAGCGCGACGATGCTCTGCGCGATGCGCTCCGGGTTCGAGAGTTTTACTTTTAGCTCAAGGAAGGTGTCTTCGCCGCCGCGAACGAGCGTCAGAAGCTCTGCGCGCGAAGTCTGCGGCGCGGGCGCGGCGAGGTAGTCCTGAAAAGAGCGTTCCGAGGGGGACTCGTGACGTTGGTTGCGGAATTTTCTGCGAGCCATTTGTGTATTGGCGGCGCTCTCAACCGTAAGCCGCCCGGACGCGCCGGTCGTTTGAGACGCGCGCGTCGCTGGAATGAATACTGAAGCAGTTTTCAGTTTTGAGTTTTCAGTTTTCAGCAAAGCCATTCCGCTTCTTACTGAAAACTGAAAACTCAAAACTGAAAACTGCCCTCAACCCATGATTTGACTGTCGCCGCCCTCGCCTCTGCCCGTAACGGCTTCGAGAATCTCAAGCTCGCGACGCTCTAGCGTGCGCGCCTGCAATGGCAGCAGCAGCAGATAAAATCCGACTGAAAGAACCGCGAACGCGGCGAGTATAACATACTTGACTGTGAGGCTCTGCGCGATGTGCCCGGCGACGACCGCGACCGCGGGCGGCACCATCAGCAGAAAGAAGAGCGGCACGAGCAGAAAGCCTGCCAGCCCCGAACGGTTCATGCGCTTGCCGAACTCGACGCGCTTCGGGAACTGCATCGAGAGCCAGTTGCCGAAGACAGGGAAGACGCCCGCGGTCGTCGTGAACGCGAGCGCGACGAACAGGAGCGTTTTCGGCGTCAGGTCTCCGAAGACAAGCCCGCCGACGAACACCCCCACCGTCACGAGCAGCAGCGATATGAAAGTCGTCGCCGCGTTCTTCGCCACCAGCACGAGGCGTCGGCTCACGGGCGACAGCACGAGCGCGCGCATGCCCGCGCCGTCGTAGCCGAAAAGGTTCGTCGAGAGCGGCGAGACGAGCATGAAGATGTAGAGGACGCTGAAGACCGCGCCCGCGCCTTCGGCGTACTGCGAAATCTGCGCCCAACTGCGACTCCTCCCGCTGCCCATCGGAGCCATCCTCAAAACTATCGTCAGCCCGACGGCCATAAGCGCGATGACGCGCAGTTGCGCGTTTCTGAGAGCGTATCGAATCTCCTTCTCCACGACCGCCGAAAACTGCGGCGACGCGAAAGGCACTTGCCACCCTGCATACTGCTCCGCCTTCGTCGCGTCCTGCGCCGCCCGCGCCGCCGTCCTGCGCTTCGAGCCGGAGCCGCCCGCGCCAAGCGCCGTCCGACGCGCGAGCCTGTAAGAAAGGACGAAGCAGACGAGCGCGTAGGCCGCGAGCGTCGCGAGCGAGGCGGCGAACGCAAGCGCGCCGCCCGGTCTGAGGCCGCGACTGAGCGCGTAAGCCGCCGCCCCCGGCGGAGACCAGCGCGCGCCTTCGAGGTAAGCGCCGTAACGCTCCATGAGCGGCATGAGCTGCCCCATCAACGCGCCCGACATGCCCAACGCCGCACCGAGCAGCGCGAGCAACATCTCGCCGCGCGTCCGCCTCGATTTCGTAAGCGCGCCGACGCCCGCCGACAGGAGCTTCGAGAAGGACATCCCGAACGCGACCGCGCACACCGAGATCGAAAGCCCCGCCGCGATGCTCCCGCTCGCAAGCCCCGCCCCCAAGCCCATCGCAACCGCCGAGGGTATTGCGAAGACGGACGTGAGGCTCGACAGGTCGCTCACGAAATCGAAGAGGAAGAGTTTGCGAAGCGAGACCGGGTAGAGCAGCAGACGGCCCGGCTCGAACCTGCTGCCCCCGCCCAAAAGCAGCGGCATCATCCCCCACATCATGAACATCATCGTGAAGATGAAGAACATGAACAGAAAACCGTCGCCCGCCGCGAAGCCGCGCCCGCCCGTCCCCGGCAGAGCTAAGAAGTACGCCGCCGCCCCCAACCCCGCCGCGATGAGCAGCGCAAGCACAAACCCCGCCAACATCCCCAACGCCGCCACCACGCGCCCCGCAACGGCCTTACGCGACCGCATCGAGTTGCGAAACAACGCCCACTTCAACCACACGAGAGCTAAGAGTTGAGACATCGGTCACCCGTTAAGACACGCACCTGTTATGTTCCCCTGCATCACGGCGCGGAGCAGTATTATATGCTTCTCGCGGACTCCTGCCGCAAATCTGCGGTAAAATACACGTTAGGCGTCTTCGATTTTGCTACCATAAAGGAGACATTTAGTCATGTATATTGAGACAGGGCATATGGATGTTGACGACGACGTAGCTTTTCGCACTCACGCTGAGGCGTGCAACTGTTTCGGTCATTCCTATAAGCAATTTTATAGAGCAATGGCGAAACATCCTGTTGATTCAGAGCTAACTATATGGTTCCCCAAATTGTACGATAACCCTGATTGGGATAATTATTTTTCTGATGGTGAGGAAACACTCTACGAACGTTCCAAGCATAATAACGCTGAACATTTTGATGGCTTTCTTAAAGCATATCGCGAGGAAAAGGACATATTCAAACGCTTAGTCTTTGCACATGAACGCGATTCTTCAGGCGCTACGATGTACCGCTTCAAAGGCTTGTATGTGATAGACGCGGAGACTTCAATCCGCGAGAGAACCGTCACGTATCGTCGTAAGGCCAAGCGAGTGAAAACGTATGCACCAATTAGGTGATCCTTATTCTGAGTATCTGTATACCGAAACTGATATTATGTGACCCGCCGCCTAACAATCCATCTGAAGGTGAGAGTCAAGAGATGTCGGTCAAAATCATATTCCCTGCTGCTTGATGGTAAGAGAAAGCAGGGGAAAGGATTTAACAAATGAGTTTAGTAATTGAAGCTCCGCCCGTGCCGCTGAGAGCCGATGAGCGTGGTGTGCTGCGTGTAGGCAAGACCCGTGTGCCGCTTGATACTGTCGTTTACGCTTTCAATCAAGGCGCGTCGCCCGAAGAGATTGTCATGAGTTATCCTGCGCTCGCGTTGATTGACGTTTACGCCGTCGTCAATTATTACGTTCACAACCGCGACGAAGTTGATGGTTACATTCAAGAGCGCGAAGCCAAAGCCGCATACATCAAAGAGGAAAACGAGAAGCGTTTCCCACAAGTAGACATCCGCGCACGCCTTCTTGCAAGACGACAAAAACAAGATGAGGTCTGAGCCATGTTGAGGTTTGCGTTAGATGAGAACTTCAACATGCACATCGTCAATGGCGTATTACGGCGGCTCCCAGACGTGGACATCGTGCGCGTGCAAGACGCAGGATTAGGCGGGGAAGACGATTCAACCATTTTGGAGTGGGCGGCAAGCGAGGGGCGTGTTTTGCTTACTCACGATGTCAACACAGTTACGGCTTTCGCTTATGAACGAGTCGCGCAAGGCTTGCCGATGCCGGGCGTATTTGAAGTTTCTCTGAAAGCTCCCATTAGCGTTGTGATTGAGGATATTTTGTTGCTCGTTGAATGCAGCGTCGAAGGTGAATGGGAAGGACAAATCAACTATCTGCCACTCAAGTAATCTTTGCCACACGGTTTAGGCGTTCGTAACATGCTAAAATGCCCGTCATAAGATTCTAGTTGGGGGTTTGTTTCCGGTGTATCAAATAGAGTTGGAGAAAGCGAAAGCGCAAATCGAAAGTCTGCTGCAAGCCGCGCTCGATGGCGAAGAGATCGTTATTACACAGAACGAGCAGCCGGTCGTGAGACTTGTGCCGGTCTCAAACGCCAAACTCCGCCGACGTAGTGGCAGCGCCAGAGGCTTGATAACGATGTCGGATGATTTTGATGAGCCGCTTGAAGATTTTGCCGAGTATATGCAATGAGGCTTCTGCTCGATACGCATACCTTCCTATGGTTCATTGACGATAATCCGCGTCTAAGTTCGCGGGCGAAAGCCCTGCTTGAGTCAGACGTGGATTTGTTTTTGAGCATGGGTAGTCTCTGGGAAATCTCGGTCAAAGTCAGCGTCGGAAAACTCACCTTAGCGCAGCCTTGATAGCGATGTCTGGTCGAGCGAAATGCGTCCTCATTTATACGGCTTCACTACTTATCGCGCCGATGCCGGTCATGCCTTTCGTCAAAGGCACGCGCGAGTTTGCGCTTGCGGTCGCGGTGTGCGGCGCGGTTCTGAGCATGTCGAGTTTCTACGTCGCGCGGGGCGAGTGGCGGCTCAAGGCGCGCGGCCTATTGGGTGACAAGCTGCTCGCGTCGTCGCTCATTACGCTTGCGTTCGGGTTGGCGCTGCTTGCGGGCGCAGTCGTGTATCTTAGTCCGTTCTGAAACTTGCGAGGGGTCGAAGAGCGCGCTATGCACGCAAAAGTTCTACGCAGCCTGCTCACATTGATTCTTCTTCCGTCGCTCTGCGCCGTCGCCCCTGTCTCGACCGGCGCGGTTGGCGCGATTCGTACCAACGCCGCGCCCACGTCGTCGCGCAGTCTCGAAGCCGGACGCGGGGCAGAGCGCGCTCGACCGCTCTGGCCCGGCTCACGATTTACCGAAGGCGACCGCAGGCGCGCAGTCCGGCGCGGCCTTCGATTCATCTACCGCACCGCGCTCGACGAAAATAATTTCGAGCAGTACGGAAGCGATTACCTCTGGTGCTTCTACACCGTCGGCGAGAGCGTGAGCGACGCGGGGCTTCGGCGCACGGCACGGCGCATGGGAGTCGAGCGAGCGCGCCGTTGGCGACGGACGCACCGCTCGCTTCCCGAAGGCGCGACGGCGCAGGAGGTCTCGGACTTCGCCTTCGGCAGCGACGCCGCCGACAGCCTCGGCCTTCGCGACGACAAGCTCAAAGAGCAGATACGACTCGCCGCCTCGCGCTTTACGGCGCGCGACTTTCTGCTGTTCGACCCCGCGAGCGAGCCGCCGCCCTCGGACGTGCCCGACGAGTGCGAGTTCGACAAGGCGAGGAATGAGCGCGGCGCGACGACTTGCCGTCGCTGCGGGCGGCCTCTGAAGATGCGTACGCGCGCGGACGTTTGGTACGACGCTCTGATTACAGCTTACGTGGGCGACCGCTTCGGCGTCCGGCTCGGCGCGGATTACGGCGAGGTTCTCAAACTCCTCCCGACGCTTCGCCCCTACCGTGGGCATGAGGGAGGAGCGAACGCGGAGTTCTACGACACGGTCTACGCCGTCACGCACGTCGTCTACACGCTGAACGATTACGGCCAACGCAGTCTCTCGCCGAGCCTGCTTCCCGACGAGCTTGAGTTCCTTCGCGCGAACCTGCGCGAGGCCATCGCGCAGGGCGACGCGGACATGCTCGGCGAGTTCATGGACTCTTTGCGCGCCTTCGGCCTGACCGACCGCGACGACGAAATCCGCGCCGGCATGGAGTATCTGCTCGCGCGACAGAACGCCGACGGCAGTTGGGGCGACGTGAGCGAGCGAGACATATACCTTCGCTACCACCCGACTTGGAACGGCGTCGCCGCGCTCAGCAACTATGCTTGGCGCGGCGACGGGCCGACTCCCGCAAAGATGCGCGCGCTGTCGGCTGTCGGCGCGGCACGTAAGGATTGAGAGGACTCACGTGAAAGCTTTGCCTGCCGCATCTGTAGTATATTCCGCATCTGTGGTATAGTCTTTTCACACGTTACCGACCGCTCTTTAGAAAACATAACTCTCGACATCAGGATTTGCGCGCGCCGCTCGTCTCCTTGTGCCGTCTGCTGTTTTCACAAACGCGACCGCTGAGGAGACTCTTGATGAACGCAGCCGTAACGCCCCAAACTTCAAACGAAAACCTGCTTCTAACTCCGGCGCCTCGTAAGGCCGTGCCTCGCGCCGACGCCCGAAGCGAGCGCGGCCTACGGTCTCTCTCAACTCCACTTTCGAGGGACGGCGACAGATGAGCGAGCCGCAGAAAATCGTTGAGCGGCAGACGTGCGCGTCGTGCGCCGGGACGGGCACGTGGGCCGTCTCGCTGGCCTACGTCGTCTCCTGTCTGGTTTGCGGCGGTAAGGGTTACGTCTCAATCGCACAGCCCGCGGGGCCGTGTCGCAACTGTGGAGGCAGCGGCAAGCGCAACGCGAACGCTCCGTGCCTCACCTGCGCGGGCACGGGATGGGAACGAGTCTTCGCACAAAACGTAGGCGGCACGGCTGCGTAGCCCTTTGGCCGTATTTTTTTCAACGCAATTATCGGAAGGCTGGCATAAAAAATGGATGGAACAGACAAGACCGCGGGCAGCGACCCGATCAACGTCAGAGACGAGGGGACTTGGCCGGGGATAGATTCGAGGTTTCGACTTATCGTCGTGTCGGCTTTAAGAAGTAAGCAGCTACAGCGCGGCGCGCTTCCGCGCATCGCTCCCGACACTCTGAAGCGTAGAAACACGAGCATCGCGCTCGAAGAGGTGAAGCGCGGCCTCGTGCCTTTCACGATCACCCTTGAAGACAAAAAGGCTAATGGCAACGACAACGGAAGCCAGATAGGTCTCGCCGAAAATGAATGAAAGGATCGCGCGCCTTCTTTGCGCGCCGCTCAAACGTAGGCCGGCATGAAAGAGCTGAGAGTTTATACAGAGCCGTTAAGCACGGACGCGACCGCCGAGCGTGTGATGTTCTACACGAGACGCGCCGACGGGCCGTACTACCTTTGGTTTTATGAGAGCGAGCCGGGGCGTTGGCGCTTCTCACGCGTCCACGTATCGAGGCTGACTCTCAGGGTTCTATGCGCCGCGAGCTGGCAGGCCGTTCCCGCCGCGTTGCAGGCGAGGCTGAATGAGCACTATCTCGACTAGACGACATTTTATTTAGCGTCGGGCGCACGCGACTCGACCGAGGAATTGAGCCTCATGCCCGAAGAACGTCACCCCGTCAAAAATCTGATTCTCGCCTCCCTGTCCCGCAATGAGTACGAACGCCTGCTCCCTGATCTGGAATTCGTCCCGCTGGCGCTCGGCGAGGCTCTCTACAAATCAGGCGAGCGTATCGAGCACGTCTATTTCCCGGACGACGCACTCGTCTCTCTCGCCACACACATGACGGGCGGCGCGACCATCGAGGTCGGACTCATCGGCAGGGATGGAATGGTCGGCATCCCAGTGCTTCTGGGCGACGACATCTCGTTCGAGCAGGCCGTCGTGCGGATTCCGGGCGGCGCGATGCGTATGAGTTCGGAGTCGCTCAAAAAGGAGTTGAAGAAGGGGCACAGTCCTCTTCTCACGCTCCTCCTTCTCTACACGCGCCGGCTCATGAAACAGGTCGCGCAGACCGCCGCATGCAACCGCCGCCACACGGTAGAAAAAAGGCTGGCGCGCTGGCTGCTGATGTGCCGCGACCTGACGGAGTCGGACGAGCTGCCGCTCACGCAGGAATTCATCTCAAGCATGCTGGGCATGCGTCGCGCGGGCGTCAGCAGAACAGTCATCGGCCTACAGGAAGAAAGATTCATCCGATACACTCGTGGCCGCATCAGCATTTTGAACAGGCAAGGACTTGAAGAAGTCGCCTGCGAGTGCTATCAAATGGTCAAAGCTGAAACTAAACGCAGAGCGAAGTCGGCCTCCTGACCAACGCGAGGCCGGCAACAGGCCGTCCTAGCGTGGAGGTAGCATGATGAAGGCATTACTGGTTTACCCGGAGTTCCCGGACACTTACTGGAGCTTCAGGCACGCGCTCAAGTTCGAGGGCAGGCAGTCGGCTTTTCCGCCGCTGGGACTCCTGACGGTTTCGGCGATGCTCCCACGCGCGTGGGAGCGGCGTCTTGTTGACATGAACGTCAGGCGGCTCACGGACGCAGACATCGAGTGGGCCGACATCGTTTTCGTCAGCGCGATGATCGTGCAAAAGGAGTCGCTTGAGCGGGTCGTCGAGATGTGCAAGGCGCGCGGCAAGCGGACGGTCGTCGGCGGGCCTTACGTCTCGACCAGCGCCGAGCATCTGCCCGAAGCCGATCACATCTTCGTCGGCGAAGCGGAGACGACGTTGCCGGATTTCCTGCGCGACTTTGAGAGCGGTGAGACCAAGCGCATCTATCAGGCCGCGGAGCGACCCACGCTCAACCTTACACCCATCCCCGACTTCAGGCTGGCCGAACTCGGACGCTACAGCGCGATGTCCGTGCAGTATTCGCGCGGCTGCCCGTTCCAATGCGAGTTCTGCGACATCATCGAGATTTACGGGCGCGTGCCTCGCACCAAGTCGAACGAGCAGATGCTGGCCGAGCTGGACGCGCTCCGCGAGGTCGGCTGGCGCGGCCTCGTCTTCATCGTGGACGACAACTTCATCGGCAACAAGCGCAACGTCAAGCGCCTTCTGCCCGAACTCGTCGAGTGGTCAGACGCGCACGGTCGCCCCTTCTCCTTCATCACGGAGGCGAGCGTGAATCTCGCCGAAGACGACGCGCTTCTGGAGTTGATGCGGCGCGCGAACTTCCGGCGCGTCTTCCTCGGCATCGAGACGCCCGTCGAAGAGAGTCTGAAGGAGGCGCAGAAGGGGCAGAACACGCGGCGCGACCTTTTGGAGTCTGTGCGGAAGATTCAGTCCTACGGGCTGGAGGTGATGGCCGGCTTCATCGTCGGCTTCGACAACGATCCCGAAGACATCTTCGAGCGGCAGATAAACTTCATACGCGAGAGCGCCATCCCGCTTGCGATGGTCGGACTGCTAACGGCGCTCCCCGACACGCAGCTCTGGCGGCGTCTGAAGCGCGAGGGGAGGCTGCTCAAGGAAAGCTCGGGGAACAACACCGAAGGCTCACTCAACTTCGTCCCGCGCATGGACACCGCGCGCCTCGTCGAAGGCTATCAGAGGATACTTCGCACGATCTACAGCCCCGCGGAATACTACCAGCGCGCGCTCGACTGCCTGTCGCACCTGACGCAGGGGCCGGAGCCGCGACGCAGCCGTTTCACTGATGACGTGAAGGCATTCGTGCGCGTCGCGGTCGCGCTCGGCGTTCGCGACCCCGCACGCGCCGAGTTCTGGCGCTACATGAAAAGCGCCGTCACCACCCACCGCCGGAACTTCGCGCACGCGGTCACACTGGCCGCGATGGGTTATCACTTTCGCAAACTGACGGAAGCATTATGACTGCCGACTCGCTCGCAGAGCATTATCTGGAAGAGGCCGTGGGGGCGTTTCGCGGCCTGAAGCGATTAGCCGACGGGGCAATCGAGCAGGTGAGCGACGAAGAGATGTTCCGCGCGATTGACCCCGAGTCGAACAGCATCGCTCTCATCATGAAGCACATGTACGGCAACATGCGCTCGCGCTGGACGGACTTTCTGACGACCGACGGCGAGAAGCCGGATCGGCGGCGCGACTCCGAATTTCTAGTCGAGGGCGAAGACCGGCGCGCTGTTATGGAGCGTTGGGAGGCCGGCTGGCAAACGGTCTTCGACGCGCTCGCGCCTCTCAAGGCCGAAGACCTTTTGCGCCACGTCGCGATACGCGGCGAGCCGCACACGGTCGTCAAGGCGATCAACCGGCAAATCTCGCACTACGGCCAGCACACGGGGCAGATAGTCTTTCTAGCCAAGCACCTCAAAGCATCCGACTGGCAGACGCTCAGCATCCCGCGCGGCGAGTCGGAAACTTTCAATAAGAAGATGGAAGAGAAGCAGACTTAAGTCTTAAGTCTGCGTGAAGCCGGGAGCGCGGGCATCCCTGCCCGCCTTGAGCGCGGAGCGCGAACAGCGCGTCCTTTATGCTCAAGCTTGAGCGGAAGCAAAAACTTTTAAGCGTGCTTGTAGCACGCTTAGGCGGGCCGCGGATGCCCGCGCTCCCAGCAAAGTGCTGTAAGATTCCTTCATGTCTGAAGCTTCGACAGAGGCGACGCGCGCATACGTCGGGATGGGATCGAACCTCGGCGACCGCGCGGGCAATTTGCTGATGGGCGTGCGCGGGTTGCTCGCGGCTGACATCAGCGTCGCGCGTTTGTCATCCATCTATGAGACCGAGCCGGTCGGCGTCGAAGTCGAGCAGCCTGCCTACCTTAACTTGGTCGCCGAGATCGTCGCGCCGCCCCCTTCGCCCGAACAGCTCCTCACGCTTCTGCTCGAAATCGAGCGCGACCTCGGTCGCACACGCGAGCGGCCAAAGGCTGCGCGCACGCTCGACCTCGACCTTCTGCTCTACGGAGCCGAGCGGCGCGAGACGGAGTTGTTGACGCTCCCGCACCCGCGCCTGCACCTGCGTCGTTTCGTCCTCGTCCCGCTCGCCGAGCTAGCGCCCGACGCCGCGCACCCGACGCTACGACGCACGTTCAGACAACTGCTCGACGGCTTGACCGAAGCCTCCGGCGTCCGGCTTTGGCGGCCTTCGAGCCGTCAAATAATTATTTCGCATATCTATTGACACATATTTGCAAGAGGCATATAGTCCCGCGCGAAGAGGTTGAAGGGGCTTCTGACGGGAAGCCCTTTATTTATGTTTGCTCTCTGGCTTTATCGAATACTTCACGGAAAGAGGTTCCCTCTCTTGAAAAAACTGACGCTCCTTTGTCTCTTTATTTTCTTAGGCGCGGTGCCCAGCCTCGCCCAAGATGACTACAACAAGTTCGAGTTCTACGGCGGCTTCTCGCACAACCGGGTTGACGTCGGCGGCGACCGCGAAGGAATCCACGGCATCGAGCTTGCTGTCACCGGCAACGTCTCCCGCTACTTCGGGTTGAAGGCCGACTTCGCCCATCACCGCAAGTCGTTCGACTTCGGCGGCGGCGACGACCTGACCTTTACCGGCAACACTTTCGTGGCCGGCATACAGATCAAGGACAACTCCAAGGAGACCAAAGTCAAGCCGTTCGTCCACGCGATGCTCGGCGGGGCACGCGTTGGATTCAGCGGCGACGGCGACGGCGGAAGCTCCACCGGATTCGCGGGCGTCTTCGGCGGCGGCATAGACATACGTGCCGGCAAGAACGTAGATATACGCATCGTCCAAGTTGACTACAACCCGACCCGCATCGAGGGCTTTACGCAGCACAACTTCCGCGTCGGCATCGGCATAGTCTTCCACTAAGCCGCAGAGAACGGCAGCCGCATGTACTTCCCCAACCGGGCCGACGGCGTGCGACGCCCGCCCGGTTGGGCCTTCTCCACAGGCGGCGCTCGGCGCGCAGGCCCGGTCTATTTTTGTCTGCCGCCCGTCTCCTTCTTGTTACCGCCACACTACTCGCCTATAATCCCGCCGCTACCCAAAGTCCACTGCCGCAGCTAAAGCGAACCCAAATGGTTTATCTCAAACAGCAGCGTCCCGAAAAAGTGACCGTGCCCGCCGTGCGCTCAAGCAAGGAGCGCGGCGAGAAGCTTGTGTGCCTGACCGCCTACGATTACCCTACGGCGCGCATCGTTGACGAGGCGGGCACCGACATAATTCTCGTCGGCGACTCTCTGGGCAACGTCGTTCTCGGATACGACTCGACGGTGCCCGTCACGCTCGAAGAGATGCTGCACCACACGCGCGCCGTGCGCCGCGGCGTACAGCGCGCGCTGCTCGTCGCGGACATGCCATACGGCACTTATCACACGGGCGAAACGGAAGCCACGCGCGCCGCGCTCCGTCTCGTCAAAGAGGGCGGCGCGGAAGCCGTCAAGCTCGAAGGCGGTCGCAACCGCGTCGAGATAATCCGGCGGCTCGTCAACGAAGAGATTCCAGTGATGGGCCACATAGGTCTGACGCCGCAGTCTTTGAACAAGCTCGGCAGCTATCGCCTTCAGGCGAAGACGGCGGACGCGGCGCGCGCGCTCATCGAGGACGCGCAGATGCTTGAGGAGGCGGGCGCGTTCGCCGTCGTCCTCGAAGTCGTGCCGCGCGAGATAGCGCGCATGGTCACGGAGACGCTGCACATCCCGACCATCGGCATCGGCGCGGGCGCAAGCTGCGACGCACAGATACTCGTCACGCACGATTTGCTCGGCCTCTCCTTCAGCCAGACAAGCCCGCGCTTCGTCAGGCAGTACGCGAGCCTTCGCGACACGATGAACGAGGCCATCACGCGCTACGCGGACGACGTGCGCGCAGGCTTATTCCCTTCGGACGCCGAATCCTACCCGCTCCCCGCCGACGCCGCCGCCGAGCTTGGAGTTAAAAAGTCTGGAGTCTGAAGTCTGGAGTCTGGAGTCTGGAGATGGCAACCTTCTCAAGGCTGGAAGACATTCAGGCGTGGCAGAAAGCCCGACAAGTTACGCGAATGATATATCAGGCAACTGCGAACGGGGGATTTGCCAAAGATTATGGGCTACGCGATCAGATTCAGCGAGCCAGCGTTTCGAACATGGCAAATATCGCCGAAGGATTCGGCAGACACTCAGATAAAGAGTTTGCCAACTTTCTTAATATAGCTCATGGATCAGCCGCTGAAGTTCAGTCGCACTTATACGTCGCTCTCGACTTGGGGTACATAGATCAGGTACTTTTCGGTAAGCTCTACGCTCTACTTGAGGAAATATCCCGAATGACTCTTGCCCTCGCGCAACGGCTCCGAGCCTCAAAAATATGAGACTCCAGACTCCAGACTCCAGACTCCAGACTTTTTCTTATGGAAATCATCAACCGCCGCCAACGCATGGCATCGGTCGCGCGTAAACTGCGGCGCGAAGAGGACAAGACCATCGGGCTTGTGCCGACGATGGGCGCGCTTCACGACGGCCACCTCTCTTTAGTGCGCGAGGCGCGAAGGATGTGCGACGTGGTCGTCGTCTCCGTCTTCGTCAACCCCGCGCAGTTCGGCCCGTCCGAAGACTTCAGCCGCTACCCGCGCGATCTGACGGGCGACACATGCAAGCTCGCCGACTACAACGTGGACTACATCTTCGCGCCGCCCGTCGAGGAGATTTACCCGAAAGGCTTCGCGACCTACGTCACGGTCGAGGGTTTGTCCGACCCGATGGAGGGCGCGGCCAGACCGGGACACTTCCGAGGCGTCGCGACCGTCCTGACCATTCTCTTCAACTCCGTCCGCCCCGACTTCGCGTTCTTCGGGCAGAAGGACGCGCAGCAGACGCTCGTCGTCCGCCGCCTCGTGCGCGACCTAGCCTTCGACATCGAGGTCGTCGTGCTGCCCACGGTGCGCGAGCAGACGGGACTCGCGCTCTCGTCGCGCAACGCTTACCTCGCCGACGGAGAGCGCAAGGCCGCGACCATCCTCTACCGCGCGCTCTCGCAGGCGCGCGAGGTCTACATGGAGGGCGAGCGCAACGCCAAGCGTCTGGCCGAGACCGTTCGAGCGCAGCTTTCGTCTGAGCCGCTCGCGCGCCTCGAATACGTCTCGGTCGTTGACGCCGACACGATGGAGAAGTTCGACCGCATACCCGAAGATCGCTCCGTGCTAATCGCGCTCGCCGCGCAGTTCGGCAAGACGCGCCTCATTGACAACATCATCATCCAGCCCGCGCGCCAGCAGGCACGCGCCACCTCGGAAGGCTGAAGGCTCTGAGCGACGAGAAGCGCGACGCGTATCCCCGCCCCGTTTCGGAGCGCGCGGGCGATTCTGAATTTATAAGCTATTCTGACTGTCCGGCTCTTGCAGTGAGAGTGCTTTGATGTATAATTCGCGCGCGCAAGCAGTAGGCCCTCCGAGGCAGGGCGTGACGACCCCCGACGCCGTTGTCTTGAGTCAAAAGCGTTTCGAGCGCGCGCGCGACTCACGACTGCTTTTCATGCAAGCGATTTACCCGCCTGCGGTGAAATTCTTGAAACAGCACCCAAGTCGTCGCACGACACTCTAGCCTTGGGAGCGTAAGGGGCGCGAGAGAAGCCTTCTCCGGCTCGCCGAGTCCGCCGAAGCGCTCCCTTATCGTTCGCCCGTTCTCAACCGAGACACCTTAAAGGATAACCGCCGCCGTCCCCACATGTCCGTCCTTCGCTCACGCCGGGCGAGAGGTGAAGCCGGACGCGGCTCGAAGGCAATCGCAAATAAGAGGAGACCATCCAAATGGAACGCATCGTTCTCAAGCACCTCAGTGGCTCGAAGGCCAATCAGGTGGAAGAGTTTCCGCTCAACCACGTCAAGGAGCTAATACTCGGGCGTGATCCCTCGTCAACGGTCAAGTACGACCCCGACCGCGATGATCTGGTCGGGCGTCAGCACGCCAAAATCACGCAAGACCCGAACGACCCCTCGCAGTTCATCGTCAGCGACATGAACAGTCGCAACGGCACGTTCGTGAATCGCCAGAGGATCGTCGGCACGACCCGCATCAACCCCGGCGACGTGGTGCAGCTCGGCCCCGGCGGCCCTGAGTTCCTCTTCGACATCGAGCCGCGCCCGCAGTCGTCAACCAAGCCGACGCGCACCGCGGGCCTCGGCCTTCCCCCCACCGTGCAGGCGTCAACGACGCCCGTCCCGCAGACCCGAAACGTCGGCACAGGCCCGCAGCCCTCGTTCCAGACCGCGCCCGTCGGCGGCTCGGTCGGCAAGAACACGGTCATGCGGATGATCAACGACAACGTCGGCGAGGCGAAAAGGCAGCAGGGGCGACGCTACATCCTCGCCGGAGGCGCGGGCTTCATCGTCCTCATACTCATCCTCGGCGCGGTCGCGGGCTTCCTATTCCTGCGAAGCCGCAAGCCCGTGGAAGAGTTGGAAAAGCTCAAGAGCAGCATCGCAACGAAGGAGGGCGAAGCGCCGCTCACGGCCAACGCCATCCAGAAGGCGAACCGCGACGCCGTCGTCAAGCTCTACGTCTCTTGGCATCTCATCTCGCGCGAAGGCAGGCAGGTCTACCAGCGTTACATCACGGCCCTGCCGAAAGGCCTTAACCAGCCGACGCTGATGGACACGCGCACGGGCATCCCTTGCTGGGTCGAGGTTGACCCCGTCACGCACAAGCTCGAGCCTTACCTGACCTACGGCGAAGACGGCAACCAGTACGCCAAGAGCGTGCCCATCAACGGCATCCACTCCGGCTCGGGCTTCGTCGTCTCTTCGGACGGATTCATCCTGACCGCGCGCCACATCGCAGCCGCTTGGAAGACCGCGTACGTCTTCCCCGCCGAGTCCAACTTCGGCGTCGTCTTCGACGCGAAGAAGCAGAACATCATCGGGATCATCAACCGCGCTCCGACCGACTGGGTGCCGGGCGATTCGCGGCAGGAGCTTAGGGACGGCTTCGAGGGGCGCAACGACCACATGGTTGTCGCCTTCCCCGGCAGCGAGAACCGCATCGCCGCGAGCGTCGTGCAGTTCTCGCCACGCCACGACGTGGCCCTGCTGAAGATATCTCTGCCCGACTCGATGCCGAAGGTCGAGATTTTCGACAACTACGAAGGCATACAGCCCGGCGATGTCTCCATCGTTCTCGGTTATCCGTCGGCCTCGCCGCCCGTCTATCACCTCATCAAGTCGCAGGACGTGTTCAACCGCGAGGCGAAGAAGGACGAGTTGCCTGACCCGACCCTGAGCGTCGGCAACGTGGGCCGCGTCTTGCGCGACGACACAAACGTCCGCGCGAGCGCGACCTCCGCCTCGACCGTCAGGCAGGACACTTACAGCGAGGTGGGCGACGTTTACCAGTTGACCATCAACTCGACGGGGCCGGGCAACAGCGGCGGCCCGGTCTTCGACGACCGCGGGCGCGTCGTCGGCATCCTGTTCGCCAGAGGGCAGAAGGACGGCGTCATGCTCACCTACGCCGTGCCGATACGCTATGGCAAAGAACTGATGTCGGTCTCCGGCGGGAGGTAACGCAAGCACCGCACGCGCGGCGTCGCGTTTTTTAACAGCGCGACGCCGCGCGCTCTTCACCTCGTCTGGAGCGTCATGAGCAGCACTTTTCTCCTCAACTCGATGGTAGGCGAGTATCGCCTCATAGACTTCCTCGGCGCGGGCGGCATGGGCGAGGTCTATCGCGGCATGCACGACAAGATCGGTCGCGTCGCGGCCATCAAGGTTCTCACCGTGGCCGCGCGCAGCGACCCCGGCTTCGTCCAGCGCTTCTTCAACGAGGCGCGCATACAGGCAAGCCTCCAGCACCCGAACATCGCCACGCTCTACGACTTCCTCGAATGTCAGGGCCAGCCCTGCATCGTCATGGAGTACATAGACGGGCAGACGCTCTGCGACCGCGTCCGCCCCTACGGCCCTATGCACCCGACGGAGGCGCTGCAAATCTTCGCCGCGGTCGTTGACGCGATCACATACATCCACGCCAACGGCATCATCCACCGCGACATCAAGTCGAACAACATCAAGATCGGATCGGGCGGACAGGTCAAGCTGCTGGATTTCGGCATCGCAAAGGGCAACATGAGTCCGGGGCTGACGGAGACCGGCAGCGTCGTCGGCACGCTCGAGTACATCTCGCCCGAACAGCTCGCCACGGGCGCGTCAGACCCGCGCTCCGACATCTGGGCTTTGGGTGTTCTGCTCTACGAGATGATGACGGGCCGCGTGCCCTTCGAGGCGCAGACCCTCGGCGCGCTGTGCGACAAGATAAGCCGCGTTGACTTCCCCGCGCCCAAACAGCTCAACCCGACCGTCCCCTCGGACGTGGCCTCGATCATCTCGCGCTGCCTGAAGAAGAACCCGTCCGAGCGATACCAGTCCGCTGCCGCGCTCCTCTCGGACGTGCGAAGGGCGCAGGCCGCGCTCGCCGCGGGGCCTTCAAAGCCCATCTCCAAGCCCAACCCGAAGATGCCGAGCGCGATGCACACAACGTGGCCGCAGCACACCACCGACTCGCAGCCCGGCAGCAACAACTGGCTGAAGTTCTCAGGCATCGGACTGCTCACGATAGTCTTCCTCATCCTCGCCGCCGTCGGGGTTTACTACGTGATGAACGGAGTCGGCGAGACGCAGGCGGACACTCCGCCCACGGCTGGCTCCGCGGACAAAATGAAGACCGTCAAAGTCGCCATGATGGACGGCCCCGCGGAAATCTGGCAGGGTGATAAAATGCTCGGGAACAAAGAGGTCAAAGTCACCGCGCCCATCGGCCAGCGCGTGACGCTCAAGCTCAAGCGCGGCGATCAGGTGAGAACCGTCTGGTTCGACATGACGCAGAACAGCCCCGATTACCACTACACGATGAAGTGAGCGCCCGCGCGGCGCGAGGGACAGATGAAACTACCGACCCCGATCAAAAACTTCCGCAGCAAGCGGACGGGCGACGAGCAGCAGCAAGCGACGACGCAGCCGCGAAGCCAGCCGCCGACGACCGCCGAGTTTGCGCGCGCGGGGAAACCTGAAAAGGCCGGCGCGGAATCAAACGGAAAGAACGAGAACAGGGGAACGATGAAGAAAGCCGTCAAGGCGACAGGGTCGCTCAAGGCAGAGTCCGCTTACGAGATAATCGCCAGCGTCCAGACCGACAAGGGCTGCGTCCGCGAGATCAACGAGGACTCTGGCCGCTTCGTCAGTCCGAACGATCCGGCCATTCTCAGGGCGAAGGGCATTCTGCTCATCGTCGCGGACGGGATGGGCGGCCACTCGGCGGGCGAGGTCGCGAGCGGGATGGCCGTCGAGCTTGTGCCGCGCCTCTACTACGGCGCGAAGGGCAAGCCGCAGACCGCGCTCAAGCGTGCGGTCGAGGAGGCCAATCGCCGCATCAACTCGGCGGCAGCCGCCGACGCCGCGAAGCACGGCATGGGAACGACATGCACGACGCTCGCTATCCTCGACGGTCAGGCGTTCGCCGCGCACGTCGGCGACAGCCGGCTCTACATGCAGCGCGAGGGGAAGATTTACCGTCTGACGGAAGATCACTCGGCGGTAATGGAGATGGTCAAGCTCGGCATCATAACTTTGGAGGAGGCGCGCACGCACGAAGACAAGAACGTCATCCTGCGCGCGCTCGGCACCGCGCCCGAAGTCGAGGTCGCGACGCTTGAGCCTTTCGCCGCGCGCGTCGGCGACCAGTATCTTCTCTGCTCCGACGGACTCTACGACCTTGTACCCGACGACGAGATCGAGCGCGAGCTAAACGAGGCCACGGACATTCACGCCGCCGGGGAGCGGCTCATCACGCTCGCGAAGGCGCGCGGGGGTCACGACAACATCACCATCGGCATTCTCGCCATCGTGCCCGTCGGCACGTTGGCCGCCGAGGCTGAGGCAATGCGCGCGACGCGCGAGTGGAGGGTACAAGGATGATCGGGCAAATTATCGGAAGCTATAAGATCGAGCAGAAAATCGGCGAGGGCGGCATGGGCGAGGTCTTCCGCGGCGTTGACATGATGCTTGAGCGCGAGGTCGCGATTAAGTTCCTCCGGCCAGAGCTTGCGAGCCAGCCGCAGGTCGTCGAGCGTTTCCGCTCCGAGGCCGTCACGCTCGCAAAGCTCAACCACCCGAACGTCGCGACGCTCTACAACTTCATGCGACAGGGCGACAGCTTCTTCATGGTCTTAGAGTTCGTGCGCGGCGTCACGCTCGACCACGTCATCCAGCAAGGCTCTTCGATCCCAAGCGAGAAGGCCATCCCGCTCTTCTGTCAGGTGCTCGACGGCATACACCACGCGCACGAGTGGGGCATCGTCCACCGCGACATCAAGCCCGCCAACATGATGCTCACCGAAAAGGGCACGCTCAAAGTCTTGGACTTCGGCATCGCGCGCATACTCGGCACCGCGCGCATGACCCGTCAGGGCAACATCATCGGCACAATCGAGTACATGTCGCCCGAACAGGTGCGCGGCATGGACACAGACGCGCGCTCCGACATCTACTCTCTGGGCATGCTTCTCTACGAGATGCTGACCGGCAAGTGCCCGTTCGATATTCAGAACGAGTTCGAGCTGATGAAGGCGCAGATCGAGCAGATGCCCGTGCCGCCGCGCCACCTGAACCCTGCCATCCCCGAAACGGTCGAGCAGGCAATCTGGAAGGCCATCGCCAAGAACCCCGCCGAGCGTTTCCAGAGCGCGTCGGAGTTCCGCACGTTCCTGCTCTCCGCCGGTTTCGCTTCGACGGGCCACATCGAGCCGCTCGCCGTCGGCGACCCCAATCCTTACGCGACGCGACCGCTCAACACGCAGCAGTCGCCGATGAGCGGCGGCAACCCGGCCTTCGGCTACGCGGGACAGACGGGCCAGCATACGCCTTCGCAGCCCGGCACTTCCAGCCCCTCGCACCCCGGCTACCCGACCCCGTCGCAGCCCGGCGTCTCCACGCCTTCGCACCCCGGCATGACGCCGCCCGCGTCCAGCCCCGGCATGGCGACCAATGCCGACGCCTTCGGCGCGACGTTGATTGACTCCGGCGCGACCGCAGCCGATATGTCGAAGGCTACGCGCGTCGGCTCGTCCGCGGACATCACCGCAGCCGGGCCGGAGCCGTTCGATCCAATGAAGGCCACGCGCGTCGGCTCGCATCTCGCGACGAACGCGCCCGGCGCGGCCAACGCGCCCATCGCGCACAACGCCTACGCTCAACCGAACCCATACGCGCAAGCGCCGGGGTACGGACAGCCCGCGCCGCCCTCGCAGTCTTTCTTCAGCAAGCTCACGTGGGTTCACTTCGCGGGCGTGGGCGTCGCCGCGCTGGTCGTCATCGGCGTGCTGGTCGGCGGCACGCTCTTCGCGCTGTCCGGCTCGAAGAAGACGCCCGTCGCGACGCCGCCGAGCGCACTTAACGACAAGCCCGTCGCGCAGCCCACTGCACAGGAGCAGGCGAGCGAGCCGCAACAACCTACCGCGGTCGCACCCAGCACCGGCGGCTCCGATTCTTCGGCGGGCAGCGCTACGAGCAGCCCTTCGACGGAAATAATACCCGTCGCCCCCGGCACGCCTTTGCCCACCGACGGCAGCAGCAGCAGCAGGCAGACCGCGGGCGGCAGCAGCAGACCGCCGGCATCAACGTCTGCGCCCGCGCCGAAGGCCCCCGCACCTCGACAGAAGAATAACGACGACGCGGCAGCCGCGGCGGCCAAGCGTAAGAGAGCGTTGGACGCGCTCGACCAGTGAAGAAGGATAGGCTTGCAACGCGTGTGACGAACGCAACTTGACCCGGAGATGAGTATCATGTCAAACAATCGCACACCGAGGACGCGCCGGACGCTCGTCCTTTCGCTCGTGGTTGCCCTTTCGGCCCTGCTGTTTGCATCCGCCGCACAGATGCAGACGGCCAAGAAGCCCATAAGCCGCGACGGACTCGTCAAGGCCGTGAAGATCAACGGCCTGCCGACCGCGGAGCTTGTGCAGCAGATACAGTCGCGCGGCGTCGCCTTCCAGATGACGCCGGAGATCGAGCAGGAGCTGAAGTCCGTTGGCGGCCAGCCCGAAATAATCGAGGCCGCGCGCGCGAACTACCGCCCGCCCGTGTCAACCAGCACGTCGTCCGGCACGAGGCCGAGCAGCCAGCCTTCCGGGCCGCGCCCGGGGCAGCCCGTCCCAGCCGGCGCCGCGCTCTCGAAAAATGAGATCATAACGATGCTTCAGGCCGGGACGCCCTCGTCGCGCGTAGAGCAGTTCGTAGAGGCGCGCGGCGTCACCTTCGCGCTCGACGCCGCCACGACGAACGAGATCAAATCGGCGGGCGGCGACCGCTCGCTCATCGGCGCGATCACCGAGAAGGGCACGACGCACGTCGCGTCCAACTCCGGCGGCGGTGGCGGGCCGGCGGCCAACAGCGGCCCCGACTATGACGACTACATTGACAAGGTTCAGTCGTTCGTCTCTTACGGCGACTGGAACTCGGCCATCAACGTCGCGCAGCAGGCCATACGGCTCGACCCGCAGCAGCCCGCCGCATACTCCTATCTCGGACAGGGCCTGCTCTACGGCAGGGGCGATTTCGCCGGGGCCGATCAGGCGATGCGCCTCGCACTCGAACGCGGCGGCTCTGCGGCCTTCCGCATCTACCACGACCACGACGGCAGCTTCAATAATTACTGCGTCGGCTCTTTCTTCGTGACGAGAAACGGCGTGAGCTTCAGGGCCGACGACGGCGCGGACACGTTCCAAGCCGATGACTCGAACATCAAAGAGGCGAAGATCAACGGCTGGGTCGGCGTAAAATTCGGCGCGTTCCACATCAAGCCCATACAGAAAATCATAGGCCGCGACAACTTCAACTTCGCGCCGGGAAGCCGCAACAGGGGCGAGTCGCAGTTGATCATCAATCTCATACAGGGTTACAGGTGAGCGTAAGGGTGGTGTCCGAAAAGATGTCGAGAGCCTCACGGCGCGCGGGCTTCGTCCGGCTTCTCTTACTCGCCGCAACTCTTCTGCTCACGACGCACAGCGCGCCCGCAGTCGCCGCCGCCGTACAGAAGCAGAGCGAGGCCGACAAGCAGGCGCAGAAGGGTGCGGAGTATCTCGGCAAGAAGGACTGGAAGCGCGCCGTTGACAGCTTTCGGAAAGCCGCGCGAGCCGACGCGCGCCACGTCGAGGCCAACTACGGCCTTGGGATGGCCTTCGTCAATCTGAAACAGCCGACCGACGCGCTCGCCGCATTCTCGAAGGTCATCGAGGCGAAGCCGAACCCGCGCGTCAAAGATGCGCTCCTCAACACAGGCGTCATACATTTCGCGCTCACGCATTACAAAGAGGCCGCGAGCGCGCTTGAGCTGGCAGTCCCGCTCGGCGACATCGGCTCAGCCGGCCACTACTTCCTCGGCAAGTCTTACCTCCTGTTGGGACGCGACGCCGACGCGCTCGCATCACTCCAGCGCGCGACGAGCGAGCCGCAGTACGCGCAGGACGCCTTCTACTCCGTCGGCCTCGTGCGTATGAAGCAGAACCAGCCGCGCGAGGCCGTCATGCCTTTGGAGCAGGCCGTCCGGCTCAATTCCCGGCACGCGCCTTCGTTGGCGCTCCTCGGCAACGCCTACGTCGCCACGGAGCGCATTGCCGAGGCTGAAAAGTTGCTGCGCCAGTCTCTCGCGCTCGACCCCAATCAGTCACTCGCGCACAACGGACTCGGCCACGCGCTGCTCAGCATGAACCGCATCGAGGAGGCGGTCGCATCGTTCACGACTGCGCTCCGCCTTCAGCCGCAATCGCCCGAAGCGCACGCCGGCCTCGGCACCGCGCACGCGCGCCTCAACCGTTTCCGCGAGGCGGAAAGCTCTTTCGAGCAGGCGATGCGCCTTAAGCCCGACGCCGTCGAGCCGCTCCTCGGCATGTGCGTCGTACAGTATTCGCAGGGACAGTATCCGGCGATGCTCTCGACGGCGCAGCAGGCCGCACGCCTCGCGCCCAAAAGCGCCAACGCGCAGACGATGCTCGCAGCCGCCTACGCAACCATCGGCCAGATGCGCGAGGCCACCGCCGCCGTGCGCGTGGCGCTCCGTCTGGAGTCCGACAACTACTGGCCGCACTTCATCCTCGGCTTCATCATGGTGCGCGAGGACAAGCTACAAGAGGCGCTCG
>Ga0190275_10000535_pt1 | contig 32620 bp, 22 predicted proteins | sample Popmic550T_FD_133745 | JGI IMG/M metagenome (GOLD analysis project Ga0190275, IMG submission 133745) | Populus adjacent soil microbial communities from riparian zone of Yellowstone River, Montana, USA - 550 T | ecosystem: Environmental > Terrestrial > Soil > Riparian zone > Trees stand | place...
TCCGCTGGCCGACGAGCTGGAGGCGGTGGCCCAATTCCTCCGGTACAGCACCACCGCCGCGCGCAACCTGGCCGGCACGGAGGCGCTGACGACGTACGCACTGGCGCAGCGTCTGTCGAAGCAGAAGCGGTACGCCCACCTCAAGCCGCACGTCGCCGACATGCGCCATGCGCTCGGCAGGCAGCGGAAACCGACGCCCGAGGAGGCCGCAAAGACCGCGGCCGAGCGCGCGGCGAAGGCGGCGGCGAAGGTGACCCAGACGGCACCGGCGCCGGACACGACCAGCGAGTAACGCGGTAGACCCGCGGGCGCGCCGCAAGGCGCGCCCGCATTTCCGAGCGTCGTGGAGTCAACATGGGAGCGATGGCCATCTCCATCCCGCGCGTGTTCGTCCTCACCGCCCTCGCCCGTGGCTGGTGACGTTCGCGGGACTCGTACGGAGCCTCGTCCCTTCACGCGCGCTTCCTTCTTCCGCGAGCGTGATTGTGTCCGTGAGCTGCTCGCGCGGTGACGGACGAGTACGTTCCGCCGGAGCGCGCCTGCTTCAGGTACCGCTGACAGCGTTCTGCTGAGCGGACGTGGCGCGGGCCTGTCACGCCGGAGGTCGCGGGGTTGCGCGGCCTTCAGCCCACCCTCTCCCGGTGGCATGTGCGCCCGGGAGAAGTGGGCTGAAGCCCGCCCTACGTTCCCACGGCACATTTGCGCCCCTGTGGGATAGAGGGTCAGCCGAGGTTGAAGTTGACGACCTGCAGCAGCCCGCTGACCTGCGTGAATCCGGACAATGTCCCGCCGGACGGGTTGTCCACCGCCAGGCTGTGAACGCCAAGGAACGACGTTCCGTTGAAGACCGGCCCGCCGCTGTCGCCTTCTTGTGCGGCATAGGTCGCGAGCGCCACGTTCGTGAGATTGCCGATCTCGACGTTGTTGTAGACGACTTGTCCCGCCGAGGTCCCGGTATCCGCGCCCTGCATCGTGCACGGCGAGTCCTCGTCCGGCACGTTGATCAGGTTGTCGAGCACCAGTGCGGGGGCGCCGCCGGGCTGCCACACGCCTCCGACTTGGAATTGCGTATTGCTGTTGATGATGGCGAACGCGCCGTCGACGGTGCCGGGCGCGATGAAGTTGTTCGCGACCACGGTGGCGACGAGGTTCGCGTTGTCATCGTCGGGTTGTCCGATCGCATCGCCGGGCGCGCCGACGAAGTGACCCGCGGTGAGCAAGCCGATGTCGCCGATGACACTTTGCACGACCAGTCCGAGCGTGCCGAGCATCTCGGCTTCGGTGGACTGAATCTGCGTCCCGCCGACGAGCGGCCGGACGAGCGCATCCCCCGCACCCTGATGAAAGCGGACGTGCACCTTCGTGAACTCGACGTCGACGCCGGCTTCCGCGCGGATGCGGTCCCGCACCGCTTTCGGCAGCACGACGTTCGATCCGACGTGCAGCCGTTTTTCGCGCGCGTTGGCGGCGAGCATCACGATGCGCTCGCGCCAGATGCCGCCCTCGTTCTTCCGCCACTTCGACACTCGTGCCTGTGCAGCTTCCAGGTCCGTCATGAAGCACCCCCTCATCTAAGGAGTGACCTACGACCGTATTTCCCTACCCGCGCGACCACGACTGCACGGCGATGAAGTTCGCGCCACCACGAGCCAGGACCTCGCCGCGCACGGTCACGGTGCGCCCCATCATCGCGATGAGCTCCGGCGGAATCGAACGCTTGTCCCGTCCGGGAAGCAGGACGTAGGCACTGGCCCGATCCGATCGGAGGCCTCGGCGACTCCGTCATCGTCGCCGTCGCCACCGCTCCGTCGCCACCTTCGGCAAGAAGCTCGCGAACAAACTCGACAGCTTCCGCCTCTCACCGTACTTCTGAGCTCCCGCCACCGCCGCCCCGCCCCGGCTGCGCGACTGTTCCACGGCCTGCCGCAATGTTCCACGCGCGAACCGCCCTCGCGGAAGCAGCCCCTTCGCGAGTCGCAAGGTGAGTCGCAAGGTCCGCAGATTTCGCCGCTAACCGACTCGGAATCACGTGCAGACCGCCGCTCTTCCCGCTTTCGACGGTGTTCAGCCTGAAGTCGTGCGGATCGCCAAACGCGAGGTGCTCGCCCTTGGGAACTTCGATCGTGATTTCGCGAAGATCGCGCAGGGTCACCATTCCCTTGTTGACGCTGCTCGACGGACGTTCGGCGGTGCCGGAGACGAACGTCGGACGCGCGATGGAGACGTTGTCCGCGATCACCGCGCTGTTGGCGGTGACGAGTACGATCCGCAGATTGGGGCTCTCCAGCGTCAGGACGGCGTCACCGGTGAGCTTCGTTTGATAGTGGCGATGCCGTGTTCCATCGACGTCGCACCATTCGCATTCGAGACTCGCGCCGTCCGACAGCGACCACGAGGTGACCGCGCGCGCACCGTCGATCGCGACACCGAGCGTCGCCGGGTCGGGACGGGCGAGCGTCACCCGCGCCTTCGGCTCGATCTGCAGCGCGTCAAGACGCGGATGCTCGACCGTCAGCGATCCCTCCGGCGCGATCGCCAGGCGCGTCATCCCGCTTTCCGCGCGCAGCTCTCCCGCCGCGCTCCGCGAAACGTGCACGCGCTCGTAGGGCCGCGGATCGAGGAACGTTCCTGTGTCGCGGAGGTCGAAGGACAGCTCGCTCACCTCGACGTCGGCGACGATCCGGCTGTCCCAGCGCTTCCGGAGCGCAAGCGGAAGCACGAGCAGCGCGGCGACGAGGAACGGTAGGACCAAGGCCCGCCGCAGCGCGCGGAGCTTCTTTTGCCGGCCCATCGGACGCCGCGCGACCATCCGCTCACCTGCCTCCGGGCGCGTGAGGCTGATGCGCGAACGTCCAGGAGAAATTCGCCGCGGGCCCCGGCTCACCGGCCACCTGGCACTTGAGATCGAGCCGCATCGGTCCTGGCGCCAGGTCGGCGGCCGGGATCCGGATCAGGAACGGGATCTGATTCCCCTTCCGCTTCTCGACGGATTCACAACTCAGCACGTTGCCGGATTTCAACCGACCGGAGCTCGTAGCTCACGACGTCGAGGTTCTTCCCGGGAAGGAAATACGCGTGGTATTCGCGCACCGCGACCGAAGCATCTGAAGTGGAGACGAACGCCGGCGCAACGGCGCCGCCGCCGGTGGAGAAGCCGTCGAGTCGAACCAGGACGAGGAGCTCGTCGGAGCCGATCTCCATGTTTCGAAGGACGTCGCGAACGGGCCAGGGAGCGAAGCGGTTCCACCCGCCCTTCCACGACTGCTGTTTCGCCTCCATCCAATAGAAGCTCTTCCGGTGAAGCTCCCTCGCCGTCACCCGCGCCTTCGGCGCCGCCTCGGGCGTATAGAAATCCACCCGCAGTGTGACGTCCTGGTTCGGTCGGAAATCCTGCCGGAACGCGTGGAAGCCGATCATCTCCACGACGCTCGTCGCCGCGACCTGCTGCGCAACGGACCCTTCGTACCGATTGCCCTTGTCGTTCTTCTTCGTGCGCCAGGCGTTGTCCACCACCCCCTGGAACGCCGCGACGGCGAACAAAAGGGCCAGCACTGCGATCGTAGCGCGAGCGGTCATTGAGTTATGTGGGAAGGAATTGCGGAGATAATTGTAGCGCATGGAGTACGCGATCCGATCCGCGATCGTCACGGACGATCTTCCGGTTGACGATCACTGCACTGCGATGAGAGTCGAGTCGTCCTCTCTGGGAGCGATCGGCAGAGTGCATCCACTCCTCAACCTCCATTAGACCCCGGCCTGTCACGCCGGAGGTCGCGGGTTCGAGCCCTGTCGGCCCCGCCAGACTAAAGCTCTTATGCGCCGCGATTTCGCGGCGTTTGTGTTTTCAGAAATTGGAGACTCGCGTGTGCGCGCGGACGGGTGAGACATCGGCTTCGATGGGTCAGACCCGGGTCACACCTTCGCCCTCACCCAGGAAGAACAAAGGTTGGACGAGGCGTGCCCCCGCAGTCACCGCCATGCGACGAGATGTCACGGCGTAACCGTCAGTAGGACCGCATCGCCGGAACTCCACTCGCGCAGAAATACGGCGTAGCGGCCGTCGGGCGAGACGGCAATGTGTTGGGCGAACCCTTGGGACGATTCGGAGACGATCTCGATCGCGCCGTCGGCGAGCCGGTAAGCCTCGACCGCTCTCGCGGATGGTGTCTCGGTGACGTAGACGATTCTCGAGTCGCCAGCGGTCCAGGCGATGCCGCCGTTGGTGTCGATCCAACGCGGCACCGTGACCACTTTTCCGACCGCGCCGGAAGCGATATCGATGAAGTGCAGCCGCGAAGATTTTCCCGGCTCGACGGCGGCCACGGTTTTGCGGTCCGGTGACACTGCGAAACTCCCCACGCCGTCGACCGCGAAACACGTCTCGGGGCCTCCTTCGCGGCTGATTTTGCAGAGCGGCCGGATGCCGTCCGAGGCGCGGCGGAAGAGGATCGTGTGCGGAGTTGCGAAGGACACGTCCCCGACCGATGCACGCGTCAGCCGTCGCGCTTTTCCGCCCGGCTCGACGGGCGTCACGTACAGCCCCCCCTCGGGACCGGAGGCAGCGATCGCCACCCACTGCGAGTCCGGCGAGATCGCGTGACCCCGAGTCGGCAACTGCGCGAGCTTGACCGGGTCCCAGCGGTCGGTGAGCGACGTCCAGAGGTCTGACTCGACACCCGCGCCCATGGAGAACACGAGGCGTTCGCCATCCGGCGTCATCGTGGGCTGGCCGAACGTTCCAGTCGGTGACAACCGGCGTACCTCCCCCGAGTGGATGTGGTACTCCTCGAGGCATGTGCCGGTGCCGTCCTTAGCGGCGTACACCAGGTGCTCGGGTCCAGCCCACGAGAACGGTCCGCGCATGTTCCTTTGCCCGATCTGCAGTGTCCCCCATTTGGATCCGAGGGATGCCAGGTGCGCGACCGTGTGCGATTCCCTGCGCACGGCGGAGAACGTATCGGGCAATGATGTGGTGCGAAGGTTGGCGTACCGTACCTCTTCCCGGAGCAGGGGACCGATCGGCTGCTGGTCCGGCCGCAGAATCCAGAATTCGCCGGCCTCTAACGTCTTTGTGTAGGCGAGCACGTATCTCCCGCCCCTTTCCCACGCGGCGTGGAAGATCGACGCAGCGGGCCTGGGGAGGGGTACCTGCTTCCCGGTGGCGAGATCGTGCATCACCGCGTCATACGGCCCGACGTACAGCACCGATTTGCCGTCCGGATGCCACGAGGGATCGTGCAGCGCGTTCCGGGACGACCACTCAACCGTTTGCGAGCCTTCGTCGATCCGGCGAACCACGAGGTCGGTGTTTGGGGTCTCACCGCTGCGCGTCAGGAGCCGGCGGTCACCGTCGGGGCTGAGGTCGATGTCGTGGAAGTCTCCGCTGAACAGCATCACCGGAGCCCTGCTGGCGCTGAATCGATAGACGCCCTCCCGGTGGACCGCGCCGCTGAAGTAGCAGTTCGACGTGCCGCAGGCGAGCGTGCCGCCGAACGTGTCGAACAGCTTCCGCGGCGGTGCGCCGTTCACGTCGATCACGTGCACGCCCGCGGACTCGTCGAACGCGAACCGATTGACGAAAACCGTCTTGGCGTCCGACGATACCGCTACCGCGATGACGTTGCCCACATCCGTGATCCGCCGTACCGACAACCTGCTCGTGCTGCCCGGTAGCGGCCCGGGCGATGCCTCCCGTGCTTTCAGGGTGTTGCGGAGCGAGGGGAGGAGGAAGGGGTACGCCAGCAATGCGACGAGGAGCAGCGCGGCGAGGACTAGTCCGTACACCCAAGGTTTCCGCGCCCGGGCCAGTTCTTCCCGGATCTTCTTCAGGAGAGTTTCGTTGTCCGCTGCTCCTGTCCAGCGCAGAGCCTGAAAGCCGCTTAGATCGCGCCGAAATCCGCCGAGCGGTCCCGAATAATGAACGTTGACCGGAATGATTGTCGGCTTTTTCCGCCCGGTTCTGACCCATTGGTCGTACGCACGATGGACTTCGTCCTTTACCTCCTCGCTCTCGATACTCTTCTCGGAGAGCAGGACGACGAAGAGGTCACAGCCGTCGATCCACTCCAGCAATTTCGGCCGCCATTCGCCGGCCGTGAGCAGCCGGTCGCTGTAGACCCTGGTGGAGACTCCGCTCAGTTCCGTTTCCAGCAACGACAACACAGCCTCGCTCTCGGCATGGTCGCGTTTGTAGGAAACAAAAACCTTCATGGGGCGTGGACGAGTCTACATCCGCCGGATCACCGCCCTGTCATGCCGGACGTGGCGTGATCTCAATGCTGCGCCGACGGGATGCCCGAGGCGATGGTGAACATGAAGCGTCCGGGTCGCGCAACCGAAACATGCGCGCTCCTCAAGGCGTGTCCGTGGGCTGGGAATCGAGCGAGCCACCGCGGCCCTCGATTCGGTTCGCCGGTTGGTTAGCCCTCGGGCCTGTCACGCCGGAGGTCGCGGGTTCTCGTCCGCCCCCGCGATTTCAAGTGACTCACCTGCCGCCTTCGGTGAGTCAAGGAAGATACCGCAAACTGCGGTTATGGCCAGAAGCTGGCGATCGCCGAGGCGTAGAGGATCAGCCTCGGGAGTGACGGCGGCTCGCCGGCTGTCGCGCCGCAGGCGCTACTATTGCCCCGCTTGATCTTCACTCGCGAATCCCTCGTTCACCTCCTGCGTGCGCGGAGCGGGAAGCTCGAGGACACGCCGTACGCCGTACTTCTCCTCGCCATCGCGGTCGCGGAAGAGACCGTGGTGCTCGAGCTTCGGCGCAATCAGCTCGAGAAGACGATCGTCTTCGACGATGGCGCGCCTGTGGACTGCCGCTCGAACATCGCCACGGAGATGTTCAGCCGCTTTCTCGTCACCGCGGGGAAGCTGAAGGCGGCGGATGAGAATTCGGCGGCCTCCGAGTCGATCTCGCGCGGGGTGCCGATCGGCGAGATCCTCATCGAACGCAAGCTCCTCACTCCTTCCGAGCTTTATCGCGCGCTGCAGCAGAATCTCGGGCGGAAGTTGCTCGAGCCGTTCAGCTGGACCAGCGGCACGTGGTCGGTCTCGCGCGATGCGCCGCCGAATGCCTCGGTACTCCGCGTGAAAGTGCCGCAGCTCCTCGTCACCGGCATCCAGAAGGTCGAGCCGCAGGAGAATGCCGACGCGGCGGCCGCGGGAATGCAAGGGGCGTATCTCGCGCTCGGCGGCAATCCGCTCTTCAGGCTCGACGACGTGCGCCTCACCGCGAATCAGCAGAAGGTCGTCGAGGCGGCGCGGCAGGCGGCGAGGCTGGATGAGCTGCGGACGGCGATCGATCAGGACGATCTGAACCGGACGCTCTATGCGCTCTCGATGCTCGGTATCGTCGAGACACGCGAGCAGAAACCGATGCCGGCGTGGGAGCTCGACATGCCGGTCGAGGTCCCGCTCGCGACGGTCGCGCCGGCGCCCGCACGGGAGCCGGAGACGCGCGTCAAGGCTGCATCGGCGGACGAGGTGATCTCGGCGTATCTCTCGTCGCGGCGCAAGGATGCTTTCGATCTTCTCGGCGTGCCGGAGGATGCGGGGGCGGTCGCGATCACGAAGATGTATCTGTTTCTCTCCGAGAAGTTCCTCCCTTCGCGCTTCGATGAGAAGGCGCCCGACGCGTTGCGGGAGAAGGCGCAGGAGGTTTTCCTCGCCGCCGCGCGTGCGTACGCGGAGCTGGCCGATCCCTCACGCCGCGCGGCGCTGCTCGAGAAGCGAGAGAAGCTGCGCGAGGAGGCAGCGGCCGCGGCGAAGGCAGGACCATCGGCGATGATCGACCCCGAGGCGCTGTTTCGCAGCGGACAGAATCTCGCCGCGGCGGGAAAGCTGCGCGAAGCGCTGTCGTCGTTCGAGCTGGCCGCGGAGTGCGATGCGCAGAACGGGACGTATGCCGCCGAGGCGGCGTGGACGCGCTATCGCCTCGGCAACACGCCCGCGTCGACGGCGATGAAGTTGCTGAAGAACGCGATCCGCATCGATCCCAACTCCGGCGTCGCCTATCTCTACGCCGGCCAGGTGCAGGCCGCCCTCGGCTACCGGGTCGAAGCGAGCGCGTACCTCGATCGCGCCGGGAGGCTGATGCCCGGCGATCCCCGTCCCGCTGAGGCGGCGAAGACTTTGCGCCTGTAACTTCCTGTCATCCTGAGCCACAGGCTTGATCCCACGAGCAGAAAACATGGCGGCGAAGGACCCGGGCGGGTGGGGGTGGGATGAGCGTGCATCGCTCCCCTCCCCGCCAGGTCCTTCGCCTTCATGTTTTCTGCTCGTGGGATCAACCCTCCGGCTCAGAGGCTGTGAAGAATGCACGCCGGAGGCGTGTCGGAAATTAGCCGGGGGCTGGCGCGAAGCGGAAACCCAACCCACCCTCACGGTTGTGCCCCGGAGGGGCACCGGAGCGTGGCATTCACGAGATCCGGTGCCCCTCCGGGGCACGAGATACGGGGACGTGTCGTAATCCGGGGGTAGGCGCTTCGCACCAACCCCCGGCTAATTTCCGGAGCCCCTTCGGGGCACGCAGGATGACAGGGAATCACGTCGTCACGATCTGTAGCACCGCCCGCAGACTCGCGATCAGCGCGCCCTGGATCCACCCCTGATCCGTCGAGCAGTGCTCGCCGGCGAAGTAGAGGCGTCCTTCCTGGCGGATGGCGGCGGGGTAGAAGCGTTCGAGCTCGCCGGGTTTGAGCATGACGAAGGCGCCGGCGGTCCAGCGGTACTGCTCCCAGTCGACCGAGGCGTGGTCGACGACGTAGTCGCGGAGCTCGGGGTGGAAGCGGCTGACGTTCTCGATCACCACTTCCGCGCGCTCGTCGTTGGAGAGCGCGCCGAGGCGGCGGGCGTCCTGATCCCAGCAGTAGGCGCCGAGGAGCGCGCCGGGGATCGGCTCGCGCTTGGCCATCAACGCCGGAGCGGGCGCCGGCTGCGGGGTCGTCGTGTGGATGCTGGGACGGCGCTGGGGACCGCTCGCCGGCGCCTCCAGGAAGGCCTGGCGGTGCAGCGGCTTCGTGACCGGCAGCTTGTCCATCGGGTAATACGTCTGCCGCTGGATGTGATCCGACGTCGACGAGCCGCCGAGGATCGGATACTCGCCGTGCTCCCAGAAACGCTCCCTGCAGTCGAGCGCCACCTTGGTCGCGTCGGCGTACGTCATCCCGCGGATCGCGCACATCTTTTCGTAGCTGAGGTTCTCGAGCTGCATCCGCCGCATCACCGAGAACGGGATGGTGCAGAGGACGTAGTCGTAGCGGCTCGTGACGTCGGTCCCCTCCTGGTCGGGCGTGCGCGTCGTCACTTCCACGCCGTTCTCGAGGAGCCTGATCTTCGAGACCTCGCGATTGAAGGTGATGTGCTCCTTCACCTTCTCATACAGCGCGTCCGGCAACTGGCTCATGCCCCCTTCGAGGGTCTGCAGGCAACTGCCGGTGCCGACCATGGTGTCGCGCAGGTACATCGTGACGGCCTTGTCCCACCAGACGTCGAGGCTGGTGAAGACGCCGATGACGTCGAGCACTTCTTCGCCGCTGTTCTGGAGGATGAACTGGCCGAGACTGAGGTCGCTCAGGATGTCGAGCAGCCGCGTACCGGCCACGCCGTCGAACATCATCGTCTTTTCTTCCTCGGTCAGCCCGTTGATGATGGTGTTCTGGAGAAACCCGAAGATCGCTCCGCCGCTCGGCATGTTGGCCGGGTCGCGGAAGTAGTCCGAGAGGCGGTATTTGTCGTAGATCGCGGTGACGTCGGTCTGCCGGGTGACGACGTCGTGGATGTCCCAGAAGCCGTTCTCGACGTTGTTGATGAAGGTGATGAGCTTGTCGTGCAGGCCCATCTCGTTGATGTAGTAGTGCGTGTAGTCGTGCGTGATCGGCACGCGCATCGCGCCGAGCTCCGCGTACGACCCGTCCTTGAAGTGGTGCGTGTGGACGCGCCCTCCGGCGGCGGGACTGGCCTCGATGATCTCGACGGTGTTGCCGAGCTTCAGCAGCTCGTACGCGGCGACGAGCCCCGACATCCCCGCGCCGAGGATCACCACGTGGCGCGGGCCGGTGTTCTCGCGGCGGATCTCCTCGAGGATCGTGTGGATCGGTACGTGCGGATACGCGTTGTCGACCGGTTTGTCGGGACAGGGAGGGTTGCTGCTCATTTGTAACCGTCCTCGGGGCGGAGGGCGATGGCATCCATCGCCACGAGCGCGCCGGGCTGTGGCAGCGCGGTCTGGATGATCGAGCGGACGGGATACGGCTGCTGGAACCGCTTCGCGTACACGCCGTTCATCGCGGAAAAGTCGGAGAGGTTGGCCAGGTAGACCGTCACCTTCGTGACGTCGCCGAGGGACGCGGAACCGGCCTTCAGGATCGCCTCGATGTTGTTGATGACCTGGTCGGTCTGCTCCTCGATCGTTTTCGGAAGCGTGCCGTCCGGCTTACTCCCTCCCTCCTCCGCGGTGAAGATGAAGGGGCCGGCGGTGTTCCCCTGGCAATAAGGACCGATCGGCGGCGGCGCGTCGGGGGTGGTGATGCACGTGCGTTTGGACATGGGATGCCCTCCTCTGCTTACAGAGAAAAGACGCGCCGCCTGGAACGCTGTGAATTCCTTATGTCTTTGGCTTCACCTTCCTGCACCACGCCAGCAGCAGCGTCTGGCGGCTCCGCGAGAGGTCACGGGTGCGGGGCATGTACTTGGTGGTCATCCAGTGCGTCATCTTTGTCCGGTCGAGGATCGCTTCCGCGCGTTTCCTGACCTCGGTCTCGGAATTCAGCGGGAAGACTTTGTTCATGGCCGGGAAGAGGAGGTAGTACGTCCGCAGCACTTTCGCGTAGACGACGTCGAACGTCAGGAGGGCGTTGCCGACCGGTCTGTTCGAGGTGGGGTCGACGTAATAGCGCGAAAAGTCTTCGTCGTTCGGGAGGATGCGCAGGCTGATGAGCGGGGCGTTCGTGACCCAGGGCGGATTCTGGAACGTTCCGTAGTTCAGCGGCGGATAGCCGGCCGGCGCCGGATTGTTGGCGTCGTTGATGGTGAACGTGAAGAGGCAATTGCCCGGCTGCGAGGTGTCGACCACGATCGGATCGCCGGGCTTGAAGTTGGAATTGAGGACGACGGCGTTGCCCGGCGCCTGGATGGGTGTGGAGCGGTATTGCCAGAGGGTGATCGGCGGGCATTCTTTCGCGGAGAGGCATTTGCCGCGCCGATAGACGGACACCGTGGCCGGCTCGGTCGTGCCCTGGTTGAGGAACCTGTCGCCCGGACCATGCTGTTCGGCGTAGATCGCCTGCTGGTTGGACGGGAAGTAGTACTCGGTCTCCCCGAGCACGGTGCCGTAGACGGGGTGGACGAGGCTGAAGGTGGCCTCGGCGTCGTACAGCGCCTTCCTTGCGCCGGCGTTGGCGGTGATGTCGAAGTCGAAGATCCAGCCGCGCCGGTCGCCGCTTTCCGTGTCGGCGTATGGCACCGGCGCGATCGTGACGGTGCTCCCGCCGCCGGTCACGGCGAGGCTGACCTCTCCGAAGTCGAACTTCGGATTCGTGCTGCCCTGGTAGTAATCGGGGAACGTCCCCATGAGATCGGCCGAAATGACGTTGCCGTTCTGCTGCAGCACCGCGGGAGCGAGGGCGATCAGGCCGTTGCCGCTGTTGTTCTGCGTGCCGGGAGGCGTCCAGATGGTGGGATTGTTGGCGATGAGCAGGCGGCCCACCGGTCCGGTGAGGATCTTTTCGTCGTCCCAGAGGGGGGCGATCGTGCCGGCGATCTCCAGCGTGGCCGGATCCGTCTCCTTGTTCTTGTACTTTTCGATGAGCTCCGCTGCACTCACTCCCGGCAGCCTGCGATAGAGGTAGTAGCGGAAGACGACGCCGCGGGCGGTCGCAGGGATGCCCGGGATGTTGATGGTCGTCCCCTTCCCCTTCAGCAGCACGTGGTAGATGTAGCCGCCCGCGCCGCCGTCCGCGGTGAGGTTCACGTTGCGGTAGAAGTTGATCCACTGGCAGCAGCCTTTGGCCGGGGCGCCGTCGATGACGACGTCGCTGCCGTTCGTCAGCTTCATGTTGTCGATGAAGAACTGGGTCGACGGCGGCGATCCCTCGGCGTTGACGTCGGTGATGCCGCCCGAGAAGGTCAGCGGCGCGCCGATGAGCGCCGAGAGCGGCACGCCAGGATCGGGCGCCTCGTACGACTCCCCGGGCCCGGTCTGCACGCCGACGATCGACGTCGTCGCCTGCGAGCCCATGTCGCCGTAGTAGTTCCACTCGGAGGGCATGAGCGGCCGCGAGGCACCGTCGAACTTCTGCGGTTGCTGCACCCAGGCGACGAACGCCGCATCCGGCATCCCGAACGTCCGCGCCTGGATGAGCTTCGAGTCGAAGAGCCCGAACGGCTGCCCGGCGAAGGGCCCCCAATTGGCCGGCAGGGTCACGGAAGGCGGCTGCGCGTAGTCGTCGTTGTTCGCCGTCCCGGGGTTGAGCAGGATCGTTCCCTTGAAGTTGATGCGGGGAAAGTCGAAGAGACTCATGGCGCCTCCGTCCGTGCGTTCGATTGTGTGGGTTGACCCGGGGGCATCATGCCCGAAGTACGGACGCGCTTCAACGTCTTCGCCGGACGCGCGGTAAACGCGGCGTTGAATGTGGTTACGGCGTGTCCGCGCGCACGAGCTTTCCGCTTTCGACGCGGAGGATCGTCGAATCCCGCGGCGGCGTGCGGCGGTTGGGAGCGATGAAGGAAAGCAGCGATTCACGGTCGACGTCGCGTCCCGCCGCTTCGAGGGCCCGGGTGAGGATTTTCGCCGCGGCGAGGGCGGTCTCGCGCGCGGAGTGTGTGGTGGGGAGGGCGACCAGGATGCGCGTTGACGCCGGCGCGGAGTAGATGGCGTCAGTGGTAAACGCCGCCGGGATGAGGATCGTCTTCGCCGTGCCGGACGCGAGGAGTTTCGCGAGCGCGTCCGCGTTCGAGAGGAAGAGGACGGTCGACGACGCAGGGTCAGCATGCGATGCCAGCCTGGTGGCGATGTCGGCGGTCGCCGCATCGTGCACGATGCGCACTTTGGCGTCGCCGATCAGGGAGCGGCTCTGCTCTTCGATTCCGGGCAGCAAATGCACGAGATAGCGGTTTTCGCTGTCGATGCGGGTGCTGAAGGCGGCAAGCGTGGGGATCCGTTTCTCCGCCACCATCGCCCCGATCTCACGCTCGCGGCCGGAGATGTGCGCGGCGACGAAGGCAAACGGTTCTTCGTTTTCGGTGAGCCGCACTTTGCGCCCGAAGATGCCGCCCATGGCGTTGACTCGCTCGAAGTGGGACGTCAGCGCTTCGCGCAGGCTGTTCCCCTCGGCGGTCTGCGGCAGGAGCATGCCGAGGGCGATCGAGTCGTCGGTGAGGCCGGGATCGGTGTCGGTGCCGATGCGTTTGAGGTAGGCGACGAGGTCGTCGGCGTGGCGCATCGTGAGCCGGTAGCGCGGCATGACGGTGGCCAGGCGCTGACGGCCGGGATCGGTGCCCATGGTGATGGCGCGCTTGAGCAGCGCGGGGGTGTACGGCGGACGGCTCCGGCCGGAGGTGGTCGGGACGGAGTACGGTTTGGTGAGCTGCTGCCACTGGAGGTTCGACGGCCGGACGCCTCCTTCTTCTTTTCCGCGCCCGTCGCGTCCATGGCAGCTCATGCACGGCAAGGCCGTGGCGATGATTTCGAGGTCTTCGGGCCCGACGAGGGCGATGATCGGTTCGCCGGACGGGCTTCCACCGGTCCGGTAGATCTGCCGCCCCCGCAGTTCGTCCGGCGTGAGCTCGGCGTGGACGCCGAGCGCGGCGAGCAGGAGCGCAGCGAGTAAGCCGCCCACCCACGGGGAACGACCGGGGGGCCTCCGGCGGGCGGGCACGGCCCGCGGCGTTTGTTGGCCTGGGCTGAACGCGCGCCTCTCGCTCGAATCGTGGTCCGTGCGAAAACAAACGCCGCGGGCCGTGCCCGCCCGCCGGAGGCCTCCCGTCGCTCCCGTGGGTGGGCGGGTTGCGCGCGTCATTCAGCAGCGGGGCGGTCGTTGACGACGCTTTCGACGGACGCCTGGATCTCGGCCGGCTTCGCCAGCCCGAACAGCTTCTTCCAGAGACCGGTGCGGTCATTGCCGACCAGGATCAGATTCTTGTGCGACTCCCGGTCGTCAACATATTGACCGATCTTCTTCAGCGCCGCCGCCACCTCATCCTCCGACCCGGTGAGGAACCGCCAGCCCGGACGCGCCTTCCATTGCTCGGCGTACTTCTTCAGCGCCTCGGGGGTATCGGTCGCGGGATCGACGGTGATCGAGATCAGCCAGACATCGCGCCCGACGCGGTCGCCGAGCTGCTCCTGCACGTGCTGGAACGTCTTCGACATCACCGGGCAACTGCCGGTGCAGGAGGCGAAGAACGAATTGATCACCACGACCTTGTTCTTCATCAGGTCGTTGTACAGATCGACGCGGCGGCCGTCCTGATCCACCAGCTTCAGATTCGCAAAGTAACTCCCCGCGGCCTTCTCCTGCGGCTCCTGGGCGGAAACCGCGAGCGTGGCCGCGAGCAGCACGACGAAAAGTACCCGTCTCATTTCCCCTTCCCTTCCATCCGGCCGATGGCTTCCACGATCGCCGTCGGCGTCGCCAGCCCATCCACCCGTTCCCACCGCCCCTCCGGCTCATTCGCCACCAGCACCACCGGCGAATGCGCGGCCGGATCGGCCGTGAACAGCCCGAGCGACTTCAGGATCTCATTGATGTCCGTCCTGTTCCCCGTCACCAGCGTCCACCCCGGCTTCCCCCCGAGCCGCTGACTCCACGCCGCCAGCCGCTCCGGCGTGTCATTCGCAGGATCGATGCTGACCGAGATCAACGCCACCTCACTCCCCCGCTCCCCCAACATCTTCTGCACCCGCGCAAACGTCGCCCCCATGGTCGGGCAGACCGTCGTGCAACTGGTGAACACGAAGTTCATGGCCACGACCTTGCCCTGAACGAGGTCCCGGTAGAAATGCAGCGATTCGCCGGCCTGCGTCTGCACCTCGACGTCGGGGACGGTAAAAGCGCGCTTGGCCGACGGCGGGGGCGGCGCCGGCGCGGGGTGGTGATGCTGGTGATCCTGCGCCGGCGCGGACGCGGCGCAGAGGGAGAGCGCGAGGACAAGGGCGATCGGTTTCATGGGTACATGGAGGAGTGTCGCATAAAAGAGGTTTCCCTACCCTTTTTGTGTGGTTTGGGATTTCGCGTCGCTGCCGCCGCAATGAGCGGTACTACCCGGTCAGCACATTTGAATGAGACGATCGTCGAGATGCAACGCCCGGCAGACGGCAAATTTGTGTCCGTTCCCCGCAGAGCCATGTTCGCGATCCGGATCTTTCGTCTGCTGACGATCGCGGCGGCCATTTGGCTGTCCTGCGTTGCAATCGCCGGCTCGCGCGGCGCGCGGCCACTTTCCAGGGAAAGGGCAGCGGGCACGCTGGAGACGTTTGATCCGAAGCAGTCGGCCGGGCTCTTCGTCGGCGTTCGCCACTTCCCGCATGACAGCACGCTCGCCGACGTGCGCTATGCGGTGGACGACGCGGTCGATCTGGCTTTCGTGCTGGCCATGGACGGGAGGGTGCGGCTGATCGACCCGGCCCGGATCATCCTGGCACTCTCGGGGAAACCGCAGAAACCGGAGTCGCAACAGAACCTCGACCGGCTCGTGGCTGCCGGCGCGCGGGTCCGTTCCGCCGAACAGCACGACATCCTCACCGCGCTCGGCGAGCAGGCTGCCGCGGCCGGCAGAAACGGCATGCTCGTCATCGCCTTCGCCAGCCATGGCGTGAGCTACGACGGCACGCAGCACCTCCTCACGGCGACGTCCATGCTCCAGCATCGCGAAACGACTCTCTCCGAAAACAAGATCCGCGACATCACCTCGCGATCGCGCGCCGCGCGATCGCTCATCCTGATCGACGCCTGCCGGGAGCGTTTGAGTGAAGACCGCAGGAACAGCGGGCCCGATCGCCGGTCGAGGGCTGCACTGATCCAGGCATTGACGAGCGCGCATGGGCAGGTCGTCCTCTCCGCCGCCGCAGCAGGTCAATATGCGTACGATGATGACACCCGTCGCAACGGTGTCTTCACCGCGGCCGTCATCGACGGCCTCCGCTGCCAGGCTTCGACTGATGAGCGCGGCCTCGTCACCGCCGACACGCTCTCCGCATTCGTCGAGGAGCGCGTTCTGACCTGGATCCGCCTGCATCGGGACATGGACATCGTGCGCGCTACGCAGTTGACCTCGGAGGGTGCGGCGAAAAACATGCCTCTCTCGACGTGCCGCCGCATCGCGTCCATCGTGCAGCCGGCCGGCTGCACGATCTCGGTTGCCTCGTCCCCCATCGGCGCAGCAGTCAACGCGGACGGCAAAGACATTGGCGTGACGCCCTTATCGATCGGCATCGCCGAAGGACAGCGTTCGAAAATCGTTCTCGCCAAGCAGGGATACGAGACAACGACTGCTCAAGTGGACTGCGAATCGGACCCGGTCTTCATCACGCTGCGGGTCCCATCAGGGACCCGGCAGATATTGCTGAGCGACAGGTTCGACGACAACCGGAACAACTGGTACACCTCCACAGATCCTGAAGCGCCGGCGGGCGTCGAAGATGGTGTCTATCTCCTGGGGTCCAGACCATTCGAGTTTCGATTCACCAGCGTGGCCGCCCGCATCGACCAGGATGCCGACTTTCAGATCACAGCCGCGGTAAGACGCCTCCGGGGAGCCCCGGAAAACCACTTCGGACTGATGTGGGGTCTGTCCGACGGAAACAACTTCTACTTCTTCACGATCAATGGCAGGGGAAACATCCGCATCGGCCTGCTGGAAAACGCGAGAGGGACTCCGTTGAACGATGAGACGGCGGTGAATCCGAACGTTCGGAGGGACACCGGCGAGAATCGGTTGAAAGTCGCCAGGGTCGGGAAGCTGCTCAAATTCTTTGTGAACGACATGCTCGTTCATGAGATGGAGTTCCGGCCGTTCTTCGGCCCGGGAGTGGGCCTGGGCGCCTTCAATGGTCCGATCGTCGCGGCATTTGATGAGCTCACGGTAGAAGGACGGCCGAGGTAGTGCTTTCACGGAACGATCGCGTCCGTTCAGCCTATGGCAACCAACGCAGCCGGCCGGGCCGGCCCGCCGGAGGCCTCCTGGTTGGTTCTCCATGGCACCCGCGCCGGGCACGGCGCTGGCACCTTCGTCTCCCGCCATGAAAACGAAGATCCGCTACGCCATCCTCGGACTCGGCCATATCGCACAGAACGCCGTGCTTCCCGCATTCGCGCATGCACGCGGGAGCTCGACGCTGGCGGCACTGATCTCCAGCGATCCGGCGAAGCTGCGCAAGCTCGGGCGCCGGTACGGCGTGGAACGGCTTTATTCGTACGAGCAGTTCGACGAGTGCATGGAGAGCGGCGCCGTCGATGCGGTATACGTCGCGCTGCCCAATCACCTGCATGCCGAGTACACCATCCGGGCGGCGAAACGCGGCATCCACGTTCTCTGCGAGAAGCCGATGGCCGTCACCGAGAAGGACTGCCAGGCGATGATCCGGGCCTGCGAGAAGAACGGCGTGCGGCTCATGATCGCCTACCGGCTGCACTTCGAGAAAGCGAATCTCTCGACGATCCGGCTCGTGCAGTCGGGCAGGATCGGCGAGCCGCGTCTCTTCAACTCGACCTTCACGATGGACGTGCGCAAGGACGACATCCGCCTGCGGAAAGAGACCGGCGGCGGAACGCTGTACGACATCGGCATCTACTGCATCAACGCGGCACGCTCTCTGTTCCGCGACGAGCCGATCGAGGTCCTCGGCGCGAGCGCGCGGCGCGACGACTCGCGATTCGCGGAGGTGGAGGAGATGTTCAGCGCCACGCTCCGCTTCCCCGGCGACCGCATCGCCAGCCTCGTCTGCAGCTTCGGATCGTCGGATTGCGCCGAGTACCGCGTCGTCGGGACGAAAGGAAACGTGCGCCTCGACCCCGCGTATGAATACGCCGCGGCGTTGAAGCAGTACGTGACCACCGGCGGCGAGCCGCGCGAGCGCGTTTTCGCGAAACGCGACCAGTTCGCACCGGAGCTGGCCTATTTCTCAGACTGCATCCAACGCGGCGCGGAGCCGGAGCCCTCCGGCCGGGAAGGCCTCGCGGACGTGCGCATCATCGAGGCGCTGTACCGCTCCGCCTCGAAGGGCAAACCGATCGCCCTCTCCCCCACCGAAGGTGTGCGCTATCCGAGCGATGGTCAGGAGATCCACCGCCCTCCGGTCAGCCGGCCGCCGAAGCTGGTGAAGTCGAGACCGCCGTCGAGGGAGTGATCCAGCGTCAGGACTGACGGCTAAAAGCTTACGCCGGAGCCGCCGCGGCGATCTCGACGCCGAGATTCATTCGCACGTTTTCCCGCACCTGCGCGGTCATCGCATGCTGCACGGCGAGCGGGTCCTCGAACAGCGCCCAAGCCGGCTCGTGATCGTCGGATTCGGGCTCCGTCCCTTTCTTCGGCAAGGCGTGGACGAGGGCGAAGCGCTCGGCGGGCGTGGGATGGCTGTCGTACGGCGAGGTCCGGCGGTTCAACGCTTCCTCGACCGTGCCGCTCACGTCTTCCGCCGGTTTGGCCGGCGCGTAGGTGTAGAGATTCGCCAGCGGGGCCTGGTTGTCGACGACTTCCCGGAGCGTCGCGTTGACATGGGCGTCGAAGCGCACGCCGCGCTCGACGACGTGGCGCAGCCCGGTCTCGAATGCATCCGCGCCATATGCGAACACGGCCCATCGGTCCGCGAGTACTTCCTGCAGTCTCGACGCGCCCTCGGAGATCCGCAGGAACACGCGGTTGAACCCGCTCACGAAGAGCCAGGCCGGGTTGTACCAGGCCGCCGCTCCCCCCTCCGCGAGACCGACCGCCGTCGCATGCATGGAGTTGCGCACCGCGAGCGCGAACGCGCCGCCGGCGGTGTCGCGATTCGAGAAATGTCCGTACTCATGGCCGAGGATCGCCTTCAGCGGGCGGAGAGCCAGGCCGTCGAGCGCGGCCAGGCCAAGGATCAGGCAGCGCTCTTTCGAGCGCCGCTCCATCACCGCGACGTCGGCGCCGGGGGTGAGATAGACGTTGTCGACGGCGCGGGTACCGATGCGGCCGGCGACTTCGTCCAGGAGCGCGCGCAGGCGCGGCTGCTGCGCGAGGTCGACCTTCATGCCCGGATCTTCGTCGCGGGGGCGGATGAAGAGACTCTTCAGGATCGACCAGATGGTGACTACGACGAGGATCAGCGCGATGATCACCAGCTTGACCGGGATCCGCCCGAGGGCGAACGTCGCGTAGATCAGGCCTCCGCCGACGGCGATCACGAGCGCGATGACGATCGGAATCGAGACGTAGTAGAAGAGCGAGGAGAGGAACAGCACCGACCGGTAGACGCGCCGCACGCCGTTGCCGAGACCGGTCGCGTTGTCGGAGAGATCGGACGGCGTCTCTTTCGCTGCGCGCATGGCCACGCGGCTGAGGACCGCGCCGGCGAGGAGCAGCAGCGCGAAACCGCCGAACCATGCGCCCAGGGCAATCGCCGCCGGCTTCCACCAGCGAACGTAGAAGGGCACCGCGCGGTCGAGATTGGCGCGCATTCCGGCGTACGCCTCAGGCGGGAGTCCTGCCGCGCGTGCGCGCTCGAGTGCGGCGCGCGCCTCATCCCAGTTGCCCTCGGCGCCGGCAACGGCGATGCGGTAGACGTGCGGCGCGACCTCGTTCGGCGCGACCCGCTCGAGGTGCGCGGTGGTCTTGCGCAGCGTCTCGAGGTCGTTCGTCGCAATGGCGGCCTGCGCCAGCGTTGCATTCTCGAAAACACCATCCGGATCGAGCTGGACGCCTTCCCGTGCGAACGTCATGGCCTCGCCCGACTCGGCCGGCGCCGGATTCCCGTCCAGCAGCGCGCTCGCGAGCGCGGAGATGTTCTCGGGCGAGCGCTGCTGCGCCACGGCTTTGCGCAGGTTCTCGATCGCGAGCTGCCGATTGCCCATCGCCAGTTGTTCGCCGGCCAGGCGCCGCAGCGCGTGGTCAAATGCCGGGACGCGCTGATGGACCGTGGCATACAGCCCGAGCGCGGTCGTGTGGTCGTTCGTCGCGCGCGCCGCGTTCGCCCTGCGCCAGAGCCCCACGGAAGGGGGATCGAGCGCCTGAAGCTCCTTCTCGATGCGGGCGTCGAACTCCTGCAGCGTTTCGGCGGCAAAGAGAGAAAGGGCGGACAACGACAACAACACGACGACAAACGCAAGCTTGCGCAAGGAGCCTCCGGGGATACTGATTTTGGACGGAGGCAGTTTACGCTGAGACGGGCGGGAATGGTGCCGGGTGGGCGGGCGCTTGCCGCGCCCGCCACCCGCGGCGGAAATGGGTTTTTACTTGCCGGCGCCCGCTGCGTCGACGATCTGGAACTGCTGGGTGTTCACCTTCTCGTCGCCGATCCAGATCTCGGCGCGGTAGTCGCCCTTGGCCCACGAGGCGGTGTCGGCGGCGGTGAAGTTCAGGTATTTCTGACCTGCCACGACCGGCTTGTTCTCCTCGTTGATCTTGGTCTCGTTCGGGCCGTACCAGACGACCTTCACGACGGCGGCCGGGGGAGCATCGCCGGTCTCGATGGCGATGTGGATCGGCTGTCCGGGAGCGAAATCGTCGCCGCCCGTGCCGGTAACGATGGAACCGTCGGGCGCGAGCTCGTGACCGATGGTGACGTCGTCGAGCCACGACTGGGCGGTGGTCGGTGCAATGTCCGATGGGCTGGATGTGCCCGGTTGTTCGACGGTGGTGGTAGTGGCCGGTGCTTCAGCGGTTTCATCGCGCCCACAGGCAACCAGGGTCAGCGAGAGCGCCAGTGCGGAAATCAGCGTTTTGTTCATGATTTGATGAACTCCTTCCCAGCCTGCCTGAGCAGGACCTGTGCCCGGCCCGCCACGAGAACAGGCGGAAGCTCTTTCACGCCTCTCTCCCGCCTGTCGTCTACCCTTCGGAACTTCCATGAAGGTCACGATCGTGGTGTCGACGTTGACGGCCGGCGGGGCGGAGCGCGCCGCGGTGAACATGGCCAACTATTGGGCGCGCTCGGGCTGGCAACCGACGATCCTGACCACGTCCCAGCGGGGGCGGGCGGTGGCGTATGAGCTCGATTCGCGGGTCGAGTGGCGGGATCTCGGGTGGCGGCGCGGCCCGACGGACGAGGAGATGGACCGCGCGTCCGTCGACGCGATCCTCGGCGGGCTGGACATGCACGACCCGATTTACGATCCCCTCCTCACCGACCTCGTCCTCCTCCTGATCCTGCGCCATGGCATTGCCCAGACGAAGCCGGATGCAGTGATCTCGATGATCGACGTGATGAACGTCCGGATGCTCGCGGCGACGGAAGGGCTGCCCGTCCGCCGCTTCGTTTCCGAGCGCTGCGATCCCTGGCTCTACAGCATTCAAGCGTACGAGCCGCTGCGCCGCCGGCTGTATCCGCGCGCGGACGGCGTGATCGCGCAGACCGCGGAGGTGGCGGAGTACTTCGCGAAGCGCGGGGCGGCGTGTCATGCCATTCCGAACATGGTGCTGCCCGCGCCGCCGGGCGCGTCCGGCGGCAACGGGCGGCACGTGATGGTCGCGCTGGCGCGGCTGGTCGCCGACAAGCGGCTCAACATCATCATCCGCGCATTCGCGCGCATCGCCGGGGCGCATCCCGAGTGGGATCTCAGGATCTGGGGCGAAGGGCCGCAGCGGCCGTTCCTGGAGTCGGTCATCGAAGAAGTCGGCGGCACGGAGCGCATCCGCCTCTGCGGCCACGCCACGGACGTTTACGCGGTGCTGGGCAAGGCCGACCTCTTCGCCATGGCGTCCGTCGCCGAGGGATTCCCGAATTCCTTGTGTGAAGCGATGGCGTCCGGCCTCGCGCCGGTGGTGTTCGACTGCGGCCCGGGGGTGCGCGAGATCGTCCGCGATGGCATCGACGGCGTCCTCGTCCGCACGTATGGGCCGGAGCCGTTCGCCGCCGCGCTGGACCGGCTCATGGGCGACGACGCGGAGCGGGAGCGCCTCGCCGCACGCGCGCCGGAAGTGGCCGAGCGCTTCAGCGCCGAAAGGGTGATGCAGCGATGGGAGGAAGTGCTGGCATGACGCTCGAGCGCATTCAGACGCTCTGGATCGGGCCACGGTTGTCGGTCATGGAGCAGCTCGCACTGAGCTCGTTCGTCCATCATGGACACCAAGTCGACCTTTACACGTACGACGAAGTGGCGAACGTTCCGGAGGGTGTGACCGTCCGCAACGGCAACGCGATCCTGCCCGCGTCGATGATCTTTCAGTACCGCGAGCACCAGTCGTACTCCGGGTTCTCGAACTTCTTCCGCTATCGGCTTCTGCTCGAGCGCGGCGGCTGCTGGGTCGACACCGATCTGGTGGCGCTCCGGCCGTTCTCGTTCGCGGAGGACCACGTGTTCTCGAGCGAAGAGGCGCAGGGCATCGAGCACGTCAACGCCGGGTTCATCAAGGCACCCGCCGGCTCGCCGGCGATGCAGCGCGCCTGGGACATCTGCGCGGCGAAAGACCGGACCCAGATCCGCTGGGGCGAGACCGGGCCCGCGCTCCTCCGCGAGATCGTGACTACCCTCGGCCTGGAGTCTTTCGTCCGTCCGCCGGAGGTGTTCTGTCCGATTCCGTTTCCGAAGTGGGAGTCGCTGCTCGATCCTATCCCGCCGGCGCTTCCTGAAAACGCGGCTGCCGTTCATCTCTGGAACGAACTGTGGCGGCGCGCCGGAAAGGACAAGGACGCGGAGTTCGATTCGCGCTGCCTGTACGAGCAGTGGAAGGCGCGCTATCTCACTCGAACAGAAACGAGAGTCTCTTGAGCAACCGGTTGTGCGTGGTCAGCGCACCGACGTAGTGCCGGACCGTGCCCTCGCCGTAGTCGCGCTCCCGCAGGTAGGCGGCCACTTCGTCTTTCCAGCCATTGTTCCCGGCGAGGCTGCAGCGGACCACGTCGTCCCAGTCGCGAAGGCGCTGCACGAACTCGGGCTGGAACATCTTCCCTACCTCGGGATCGTTCAGCATGGCTTGCTGCGTCCGGTCGTACGCGTCCTTCATCGCGCGGCGGAAGGCCTGCATGCCCTGGCGCTCGACGCCGCGGCTGACGCGGTAGATGTCGCGGACATAGTCGATCTCGCTGTGCACGCGCGGAGGTCCGCCGATCTCCCCGCCGAGAATGAACCGCGCGTCCCGGGTCACCGCGCCGACCGAGGGGCCGGCGGTGTACGACTTCTCGTAGGCGGCGGCGAACGCGAGCGAGTCGTGGTCCATGAAGATCATACGGATGCGCCACTCCCCGTCCTCGAAGACGCTGCGCAGGCCGCAATTGCGGGCCACGAACGACTCTCCGTGCGAGTGTCCGCGCGGCGCGAGCAAGGTTCCCCAGAAGAAGCCGATCTGCGACAGGACGTCGACGTAGTTGCGGTCGGCGCGGCCGCGGTTCGCGGCGACGGCGAAGGCCGCGTCGAGATAGCCGCCGTAGCTGCGGAAGGGCACGCGCGGCGGCGTGTAGACGCCGAGCACCTCGTCGAGCAGCTCGTCCGCGAAGCGCCGCGCGTCGTCGCGGGTGTACTCGGCTCCGAGCTCGTCGAAGTAGCGCGCGTCGCCGTCGCGGCCGAGGTAGAGACCGAGCCGCTCGAGGCGAAACGAGGTCGTTCCGACCTGCACCGCCTGGGCGGGTTTGGTCAGGCCGAGGAACTCAATGGTGAGGGAGAGCTCGTTCAGCTTCTCGCTCCGCACCTGCTGCGCCAGCCGTGCAAGCTCCGCCGCGACCCGCTCCATGTCGCGGCGCATGCGGCCGTACTGCGCGCCGAACGTGTCGGGCTCGGTGAAGTAGTCGAGCAGGTCGGCGTCGCCGCCGGGCGAAGGGACGGAGAAGACGCTGGCCAGGTGCACGGTGATGGAGATCGGAGCGATGCGGCCGTGGACGAGCCGGTAGAGCCGCGACAGGATGGCCGCGTTCGACGTTTCGAGCGCGAGATGCCGCTGGTCCGAGCCCCCCTGCAGGTGATGCGACGGCGGCAGGAGATCCCCGTCGCGCTCGTACCGGACGTCGAGCGGGAACGGGCCGCGAATGCCGGCGCGCTTGATCTCGATCTCGACGTCGCTTCCGGGAGGCTTCACCGTCAGGACCACCGTGCCGAGGGGATGTTCGACGAGCGAATTGATCCGGCTGCTCGTCTCCGGCGTGGTCCAGCGGATCACGGCGTCGTCGCCGAGACGAACGACGATCTCGCGGTCGAGCGCCGGCACCGACTGCAGCGCCTCCTGCGCCTCCGGGTCGACGAACGGATGGAGGTACAGCGGAAAGGCGCGCATGCCGCGCGAGGGCCGCACCGAGGCCTCGATCCGCGCGAAGACCTCCTCCGGCGTCCAGAGCCAGCGCGCCAGCGTCAAACGGCATTCGCGCGTGGCGAGGTCGAGGAAGTCGGCGATGGCCGCATCGGAGCGCGAGGAGGCGAGGCCGTCGTGCACGCGTGCATTTCGTGCGAGCCGCTGCCGCAGCGCCTGTGCGTCGAGATCGGCGATCCCGAGCTCGCCCCGCCAGTAGTCGAGGTCCTCGCCGAGGAGCAGGACGCGCTCGAGCATCAGCACGGCCGCGCAACGGACCGGCCAGACGGCGTCGCGGTCGACGGCGAGGCCGCGCAGCGACGAGGCGAAGCCGCGGTCGTAGCCGCGTAAGGCGAGGAACTGCCCGAACAGGAGCGCGAAGCGCGGCTGTCCGGCGGCGAATGCGCCCACCAGCCGCTCGATGCGTGCAGAGACTCGTTTCGCGGTCGGGATTCGTTCCACAGGGCCGGGTTCAGGCGAAGTCGTCTGCTACTTCTTCTTCGACAGATACTTTGCCTTGAACGTGACTGTTGGCTGTTCCTTTGTCGTTCCCGTTGCCTGTCCCTTTGTGGTTGCCTGTCCCTTCGGCTGTGTCTTTCCTTTGCCTTTGCCCTTGCCTTTGCCTTTCTTGCCCTGGTTCGGAATCACCTTCTGATTCGGTTTGCCGCCCAGCGCCAGCGTCAGCGCGACCAGCAGTTGCTTGGCGCACGTCCGGTCGAGCTTGATGACGACGACGCTCGAACCGGGAGTGGAAAGGGGCACACAAAGTTGATCGGCGCACGACCGCGGAATCGTGACGACGACGTCGTTACCGGAAGTGGGCGTGGCCATCGAATACCTCCTTGAAGTCCGTACTGGAGAAGACGGTCTGGCCCGCCGCTTTGTGAAATTCACGGCTCCGGGCGGCTTCCCGTCTTCGACCGAATCCGCATCGGAGAGACCGTGCGTTCACGAACCGGGCTCCAAAAGCGTCTTCTTTTCAAGCACGAAGGAGTGAATCGCATGGTCTCGAACCGCGTCCTGGCGTTTCTTGTGACTTCTCTTCTCATCGCCGTCGCATTTCCGGCGAATGGCCAGCAGGGTCAGACGGCGGACGGCTGCGAGCGCACGATCACGGCAAACGTGGTCGCCCTCGACCAGCCTTACCTGCTCAACCGCCTCGGCGCGTCGATGCCCGAGGGGATGGTCTACGCGCTCGAGCGCGACGTCATGTCGAAAGCCTGCGCCGGCAAGAGCGGGCCATGCAACGAGCCGCTGACCGCCGGCAACGTGCAGTTGCGGGCGTACAAACGCGCGCGGCCGATCGTGCTGCGTGCGAACGTCGGCGACTGCCTCTCCATCTACTTCACGAACCTGCTGGCGGCGACGCCGGTGATCACGAACCCGGGGCCGCCGCCGACGTCGACGCAGCCGGCGACGCGCAATGCCTCGCTCCACGTGGCCGGCATGGAGATGGTCAAGAGCATCAAGGACGACGGCTCGTTCGTCGGGGTGAACCCCGACAGCAACGTGGCGCCGGGACAGAGCATCACCTACGTCCTCCGGGCCAGGGCCGAGGGGACGTTCATGCTGAACAGCGAAGGCGCGGTGTTCGGCGGGCCGAACCAGCCGAACGACGGCGCGCAGGTCACGGCCGGCCTGTTCGGGGCCGTCAACGTGCAGCCGCGCCACGCGGAGTGGTACCGCAGCCAGGTCACGCACGACGACGTCGAATACGCGATCAACACGTCGATCACCGGCGGGTTCAGCGCCCTGGGGCAGCCGTTCATCAATTACAAGGCGAAGTTCCCGGCGGGCCATCCGCGGGCCGGCCAGCCCGTGCTGGCCATGCTCGATGACGACAACAATCTCGTTGCCACCGACCTGACCGCGGTCATCACCGGTCCGAACGCCGGGCCATTTCCGTCCAATACCGACGATCCGAACCTCCAGCCGGTGAACATCGAGCCGAACCGTCTCGAGCCGTATCGCGAGTTCACCATCGCCTACCACGAGCTGTTCGACAGCGTGCAGGCCTTTCCGATCATGACCGACGCGGCGGCCGGTCTGCAGGCGATGCTCCTGCCGGCCACCGACGGGTTCGCGATCAACTACGGCACCGGCGGCATCGGCGCGGAGATCCTGGCGAACCGCTTCGGCGTGGGACCGATGGGCAGTTGCGCGGACTGCCGCTTCGAGGAGTTCTTCCTCAGCGCATGGACCGTGGGCGATGCGTCGATGCTGGTCGACAACCCGGCGAACGTCCCCTGCACCGGCGTCGACAATCAGTGGGCGGTGACGGACAAGACCCTGGCCTCGGTCCCGTGCACGACCGGCGTCGCCGGCAACGCGCCGCATCAGGACGATCCGAAGAAGAAGGTCACGCCGTACCGCAAGGCGACGAAGGTCCTGTACCCGGACGACCCGAGCAACGTCTACCACAGCTACATCAACGACCGGGTGAAGTTCCGCATCCTCCACACCGGCACGGGCGTCTCGCACGTCCACCACCTGCACGCGCACCAGTGGGTGCATTCGCCGAACAGCGACGGCAGCACCTACCTCGACAGCCAGTTGATCAATCCGGGCAGCGCGTACACGCTCGAGATCACGTTCAAGGGCGGCGGCAACCGCAACAAGACCGTCGGCGACTCGATCTTCCACTGCCACTTCTATCCGCACTTCGCGGCAGGCATGTGGGCGATGTGGCGGACCCACGACGTGTACGAAGTCGGCTCGCCGTTCCAGACCACGAAGTTCGAGTCCCAGCTCGGTAAGTACAAAACCCGCGCGCTTCCGGACGGCGAGATCGCTTACGGTACGCCCATCCCGGGCCTGATTCCGATGCCGACGCTGATGATGCCGCCAATGCCCGGCACGGTCACCATCGAGCCCGTCAAGGACCCGAACGGCAGCGGCTCGCCCGTCGGCTACAAGGCCGTCGCCAATCTGGATTACGACGTGAATCCGGGATTCCCGTTCTTCATCCCCGGTGTGGGCGGCACGCGCGCGCCGCATCCGCCGCTCGACTTCGCCGTCGACAACGGCGTGATCCAGGACGGCGGCTTGCCGCGGCATGTGCTGCTGAACGCCAAAATCGACAACGAACAGCACAGCCAGTTCAACTTCGCGAAAGACTACATCGAGGTCAACGCCTATCAGCTCCCCGAGGACGGAACCGAGGTGGAGAAGGTGGCCATGGCGTTCCACGCCACGTGCTACCACCCCTCCTTCACTCCGGAGGGACTGGCATCGGTGGCCGGGCGCGGGTTCCGGACGAACGGCCGGCCGCCGGTGCACGGAGCTCCGTTTGCCGATCCCGCTCTCGATCCGAAGAATGACGAGCGCCCGGACGTCTTCAACTGCGACCCGATCGCAGGCATGACCCGCTACAAAGCGGCGGTCATCGAGTCCGATCTGGTCCTGAACAAGAAGGGCTGGCACTACCCGCAGTCGCGCTACCTCACGCTCTGGCAGGACGTGCTGCCGAACATCCGCAGCGAGGTCTCCCAGGAGCCGCTCTTCATCCGCGCCAACTCGAATACGGTGGTCGAGTACTGGCACACCAACCTCGTTCCCGACTACTTCGAGGTCGACGACTTCGAGGTGCGCACGCCGACCGACATCATCGGCCAGCACATTCACCTGGTGAAGTTCGACGTCACCGCGTCGGACGGTGCGGCGAACGGCTTCAACTACGAAGACGGCACGTTCAGCTTCCAGGAAGTGGCGAAGCTCATCGATCACGTCAACGAGTGCGGCGGCCTGGCCACCGGCCCCGACACGATCTCCAAATGCGTGCCGGGGAAATACACGAAGCCGGGGAAAGACCGGACGCTGCTGACGGCCAAACGTCCGCCGAAGGGCATCTGCTCGGATGAGGAGATGAAGAAGGAGCCGTGCAAGAGCTGGTACGGCGCGCAGACCACCGTGCAGCGCTGGTTCGCCGACCCGATCGACTACAACACCATGAACGGCACGCGCACGCTGCGCACCGTCTTCACGCACGATCACTTCGGTCCGTCCACCCACCAGCAGGCCGGCCTCTACGCGGCCTTCGTGGTCGAACCGGAGGGGAGCGACTGGTACCAGTCCGAAACCGGCGTGAAGCTCCATACGCGCGACGACGGCGGACCGACGACCTGGAATGCGATCATCGAGACACCGCCTCCAGCCCAGAAGGCGGGAGCCGAAGAGGACTACTCCGAAGCAAACACCTACCGCGAGTTCATGATCGCGGTGCAGGACTTCCACCTCGCCTACCGTTCCGACAGCCCGGCCAAGGTGAGCACGGATCCCAACGTCGGCTGGAGCGACCCGGAAACGGCCATCAGCCCGGCGCTGGCGGCGCAGAACGGGAAGCCGCGGCCGCAGATCGTCAGCGGCGGTCCTTTCTCCGGCACCACGACCTTCAACTACCGCGGCGAGCCGCTTCCCTATCGCCTCGCTCCGCCGGCCAAGGGCAAGACCGGCGACCCGAAGGCGGTCGATCTCTCCTACGTCTTCTCCTCGCTGATCAAGCGCAACGACGACGCCATGAACGTCCAGCCGACTCCGGGCGCGTCGATCAACAGCCTCCCTCCGTGTACGCCGACCAAGACGAGCAATTGCTCGCCGTTCATCTACCCGAAGAAAGAGCTCACGTTCGGCATGCAGGGACGCGATCCGTACACGCCGCTGCTGCGCGCATACGAGGGTGACCGCATCCAGGTCCGCGTCATCACCGGCGCGCACATGCTCCCGCACTCGTTCACCATGAACGGGATGAAATGGCTGTTCGAGCCGTCGTTCGACGACTCGGGCTACCGCAGCACCCAGGCCATGGGCATCTCCGAGCACTTCGAGTTCCTCTTCAGAGCGCCGCGGGCCAGCCCCTCGCCAACCCCGGACAAGAGCAACTGGACCGATTACCTCTACATGCCCGACGCCTCGAATGCGGCCCACGGCCTGGTCGAAGGCACGTGGGGCATCTTCCGCGCGTACAAGTCGACGGCCGAGCACTGGCCGGCGGCCGCGAAGAACGCGAACGCCCCCCTTCGGCCCCTCAGCACGAACCCGGTCGTCAAGCCGCTGCCGGCGCCGAAGAATGCGTGGGGCTACAGTTGCCCTGACGGGCCGCCCAATCAGATGAAGCAGATGAGCGTGCAGTCGCAGACGCGCGGCTGGATGTTCTACAACACCCGCGGCGCCGGGCCGGCGGGCCTGTTCAAGGCCCCGAATCTCGCCACGATCGGCAAGAGCGGACCGCCGACGGCGAACGACTACGGGACCGCGATCGTCAACTACTTCCCGCTGATCTACACGCGCGCCGACAACCGGAACACGACCGAGCCGCTCGTCCTGCGGGCAAACGCGGGCGACTGCATCGCCGTGACCGTGGAGAACGTGTTCAATCCCGACTCCGGAACGTTCGACCAGACGCACCCCGCCGCCTTCGCCCCGGACATCGCGCTCTCGCCGTCGCCTTATGTCGGACTGAATCCGGCGCTCGTGTCGTACGACGCGATGGCCAGCGCGGGGCTGAACGTCGGCTTCAATCCCGATCAACTCGTACCGCCCGCCTCGTCCGAAGACTACAAGAAGGGTGTGTACCCCAAGAAGACGTATTACTGGTACGCCGGTCAGACCACCATCTCCCAGGACGGCAAGGTCACCGGCGTGCCGATGGAGCTCGGATCGGTGAACCTCACCCCGTCCGATCCGCTCGAGCAGGACCTCCACGGCCTGATCGGCGGCCTGATCGTCGAGCCTCCGGGCACCATCGCCTGCGTCGATACGCTCGATCCGACGGCGAAGGTGATGCAGTACACGTCGGCCACGGTGTACGCCGGCGGAACGTGCGACTACCCGGGCCGGCTGCTCTACCGCGAGTTCGTGCTGCTGACGCAGGACGACCTGGCGAACGTGGAGTGGAACGGCGGCCAGACCACGATCGGCCCGGCCGTGGCCGGATCGACGTACACGTCGTCGGCCGGCTCGACTCAGGTGGCGATCAACTACCGCACCGAGCCGATGCCGTACCGCTTCGGCAAGCAGCCGCCGTACACGGCGAATACGAATGTCTACCAGGCGTTCTCGGACGCCTTCGTCCTGACCGAGCCGCAGACGCCGATCTTCTCCGCCGCCAAAGGCACGCCCACGCGCTTCCGCCTCCTCCACCCCGGCGGGAGCGGCAATCCGCAGATCCTGGCGCTGCACGGCCACGTATGGCAGGAACTGCCGTACACCGACGTCTCCACGGCCATCGGCGACAACCGCCTGTCGCAATGGCTCGGCATGCGCGACAACTACGCCACGAACACGGCCTACGAGATCGTGCTGCCGAGCGCCGGCGGCACCAACCGGATCACGGGTGACTACGTCTGGCGCAACATGCCGGCGAACATCCTGCAGCAGGGCATGTGGGGCATCTTCCGGGTGGCCGACGGAGGCGCGGACGCGGTGCGCATCGCCAGCGCGCAGTGGATTCCGGGACCGGCCATCTGGGTGCACGGCTCGAACACCGTCTTCCTCGACTCGCAGGCCAATGCGAAGAACGGCCAGCGCGCCGAGACCGTCGCCCTGTACGTCGGCCGGGCAGGAGAGCAAGGCAGGCTGCTCAGCGACAAGGTGCCGGTCGGCGACAACGGCCTCTGGTGCCTCTCGAACTATCCCGACCTGCCGAATTGCGCGAAGATGACGCCGGAGACGGAGGCATGGCTGAAGAGCGCGATCACCGGCGACCCGACCCTGGCGAGGTTCGTCACGGCCGTCTCGCCGTACGGCGGAACCGCGGTGATGTCGCTGCAGGCAGCGGTCTGGCCGCCGCCGACGCTCGAGGGTGCGGCCGCGCCGACCCAGAGCGAAAGCACGCGGTTCCTCGTGCAGCCGCGCGACCACGGCGAGAAGACGACGCTGCCGGCTACGGCACCGGCGGTTCCGCCGGCGCGGCCTTCCGAGCAGCAGCAACCGCCGCAGCAGTAGTAGTAGTGCAGTCGGATCGTGCGGGCGAGCAGGCTCGCCCGCACGATCCCAGGTCGTCGATCCATGCGGATGATCAACTACAAACGCACCTTCGACATCTTCATCTGCGGCGGCTCGCAGCACGTGGAACTGCTCCAGCAGGTGCTGCCGAAGCTCCTCCCCTACGGCACGGTGCATCTGGGGTCGAGCTTCCTGTCCGAGATCGATCTGTTCGAGCTCCACGGCCTGTACGACGTCCTGCACACGCCGCGGCATAGCGACGACGGCTACCACAACTTCGAGCTCTTCTCGATCCGCGACATCAACCGCGTGGCCACGGCGCCGTACTTCGTCAAGCTCGACGCGGACGTCCACGTCGAGCCGGACTGGATCGCTTATGTCGAACAGTGCATCGCCCGGCATCCCGAGGCGGTGCTGTTCGGCCCCTATCGCGGCTGCGTCGACGTGAATTGCGAGATCAGCGGCGCGCTCGTGCGGCGGATGCTGCGCCAGGACGTGCGGGTGACGAACGCGCCCAAGGTGATCGGCGGCTTCTACGTCGGCAAGACCGCCTTCTTCAAAGAGCACAAGCGGACGATGGACATCGTCCACGAGCTGCTCTGGTGCTACGAGAACGGCGTCCGGCGCCATCCCAGCCCGAATCCGGAGTACTGGCGCGGCGACCCGCCGCGGCGCGTCCGCCTGACCATCACCGGCCGCAGCCCGCGCTTCCGCGGCAACGAGGACACGCTGCGCAGTCTCGTCGTCCACGCCGCCGGAGCGAGCGATCGCCTGCACGTGGTCGACAGCGGCGGCCGGATCCGCATTGCAGGACGGACGGAAGCGTCCCAGCCATGAGACACCCGCTCGATCGCCTCTACCAGGGCCTGCCGATCTTCGTCCTCTCGACCGGGACGAGTCTGCGCGGCTTCGACTTCAGCCGGCTCGACAACCGGATCACGGTCGGCATCAACCGCGTGATCGAGTACTACGCCCCCACCGTCGTCCACCTGCTGGACAGGAGCGCGCACACCACGCACGCCGCGGCGCTGGCCCGGTACGACGGCATCATCATCGCCAACGAAGGGGCGGCCCCGGCGCGAGCGAGCTCGCGCGCCTACGAGATCCGCCACAACGTCGATACCTTTCGCCTGACCGGCGGCAGGACCGAGCTGTCGACGCACGTCGGCCGCTCGTTCAACGACGGCTTCTACGGCGGCGGCGCAGGCTGCACCGCGCTGCACACGGCGGTCCTTCTCGGGGGCGACCCGATCTATCTCCTCGGATACGACTTCTACGAGGA
>Ga0190275_10000536_pt1 | contig 32593 bp, 27 predicted proteins | sample Popmic550T_FD_133745 | JGI IMG/M metagenome (GOLD analysis project Ga0190275, IMG submission 133745) | Populus adjacent soil microbial communities from riparian zone of Yellowstone River, Montana, USA - 550 T | ecosystem: Environmental > Terrestrial > Soil > Riparian zone > Trees stand | place...
CCTCTCCGCCTCTCCGCCTCTCCGCCTCTCCGCCTCTCCGCCTCTCCGCCTCTCCGCCTCTCCGCCTCTCCGCCTCTCCGCCTCCGCGCCTCCGCGCCTCCGCGTGAACCCGTCCCGGCCCGGGCTCCGCCGAAGCTGTGGATAGAACAGGCCCGGAACCTTGCCCCCGCCGCCCGCGGCCCCCTATACCTTCCCCATGTCAGACCTGTTCGCGTCCACCGCCGCCCCGTCCGCCGATTACGACGCCCATTCGATCGAGGTGCTCGAGGGGCTGGAGCCGGTCCGGCGGCGGCCGGGCATGTATATCGGCGGGATCGACGAGCGGGCGCTCCACCACCTCGCCGCCGAGGTGCTCGACAATGCGATGGACGAAGCGGTGGCCGGCTTCGCCACGAGGATCGAGGTGACCCTGGAGGCGGTGGCGGGGACGGCGGGGCGGCTCACCGTCACCGACAATGGCCGCGGGATCCCGATCGACGAGCATCCCCGCTATCCGGGCAAGTCGGCGCTCGAGGTGATCCTCACCATGCTCCATTCGGGCGGCAAATTCTCGAACAAGGCCTATGCGACCTCGGGCGGCCTCCACGGCGTCGGGGTGAGCGTGGTCAACGCCCTCTCCAGCGAGACGGTGGTCGAGGTGGCCAAGAACAAGGAGCTTTACCGGCAGACCTATTCGCGAGGCGAGCCGATTTCGAAGCTGGAGCCGCGCGGGCCGACCCAGAACCGACGCGGCACGAGCATCAGCTTCGTCCCGGACACCGAGATTTTCGGCGACGAGGCGAGGTTCAAGCCGGCCCGGCTGTACCGGCTCGCCCGCTCCAAGGCCTATCTGTTCGCCGGGGTCGAGATCCGCTGGCGCTGCGATCCCTTGCTGATCGAGGACGACACGCCCGCCGAGGCGGTGTTCCAATTCCCCGGCGGCCTTGCCGACCATCTCAAGGAGCAAGTGGGCGAGCGCAATTGCGCGACCAGCGACTTCTTCACCGGCCGCCAGGATTTCCCGGGCGGCCTCGGGCTCGTCGAATGGGCGGTCGCCTGGCCTTTGTGGACCGAGGGCGGGTCATCCTATTATTGCAACACCATCCCGACCCCGGACGGCGGCACCCACGAGCAGGGGATCAGGGCGGCCCTGACCCGGGGGATCCGCGCCTTCGCCGAATTGGTCGGCCAGCAGAAGAAGGCGAAGGAGGTCCAGGCCGAGGACGTGGTCGGCGGCGCCGAGGTGATGCTCTCGGTCTTCATCCGCGATCCCCAGTTCCAGAGCCAGACCAAGGACCGGCTGACCAGCCCCGACGCCGCCCGCCTGGTCGAGGCGGCGGTGCGCGACCATTTCGACCATTATCTCGCCGACAACATGGAGCGCGGCCGGGCTTTGCTCGCCTTCGTCCTCGACCGGATGGACGACCGGCTGAAGCGGCGAGCCGAGCGCGAGATCAAGCGCAAGACGGCGACCAGCGGGCGCAAGCTCAGGCTTCCGGGAAAGCTCACCGATTGCGCCAATGACGATCCGGCGGGGACCGAATTGTTCATCGTCGAGGGCGACAGCGCCGGCGGCTCGGCCAAGCAGGCGCGCGACCGCAAGACCCAGGCGATCCTTCCCATACGGGGCAAGATATTGAACGTCGCCTCGGCCAGCGCCGACAAGATCCGCGGCAACCAGGAGATAGCCGACCTCACCCTCGCGCTCGGCTGCGGGACCCGCGAGCGCTGCGATCCGGCGCAGCTGCGCTACGACCGGATCATCATCATGACCGACGCCGACGTCGACGGCGCCCATATCGCGACCTTGCTGATGACCTTCTTCTTCACCGAAATGGGCCGGATCGTGGAGCAGGGCTGCCTCTACCTCGCCCAGCCGCCGCTCTACCGGCTGTCGTCCGGGCCGACCGTCGCTTATGCGCGCGACGACGCCCATCGCGGCGAGCTCGAGGCGAGCCTGTTCAACGGCAAGAAGGTCGAGATCAGCCGCTTCAAGGGGCTGGGCGAGATGAACCCCTCGCAGCTTCGCGAGACGACGATGGACCCGAAGAGCCGGTCGCTGATCCGGGTCACCCTGCCCGACGGCTACCAGCCCCAGCAGCCGGTCCGCGACCTGGTAGACCGGCTGATGGGCCGCAACCCCGAGCACCGCTTCAACTTCATCCAGAGCCACGCGGCCGAGATCGCGGAGGAGGAGATAGACGCATGACGGGCGCGGCGCGCTGGCTGATCTGCCTGCTGGCCTGCCTGTGGAGCGCGGCCGGGTCGGCCGCCGAGCCGTCCCCGGACTTCATCCGCCGCTCGGACGAGCTGGTGAAGCTGCTCAATGCCGAGGTCGCGCCCGCCACGCTCCTCTCTCCCGCCTTTCTCATCCAGGTGCCACCCGACCGCGTTGCCGCAATCGCCTCGCAGCTCAAGTCGAGCTACGGCGCCGCCCGCCGGGTCGCCCGGATCGAGGCGACCGGTCCGACCGCCGGAATCGTCGTCATGGCGTTCGAGCGGGCCGTGGTCCGGCTTCAGATGGTGATCGGACCGCAGCCGCCCCATCTCGTCGAAGGGTTGCTCGTCGCCGGGGTCGAATCGACCGCCGCCGACGTGCCCGCCCTGTTCGGCGAGCTGGTCGGCCTGCCCGGCGAGGTGTCGCTGGCGGCGGCGCGGCTGGAGGAAGCCGGTCCGGCCAACTTCCTCACCGAGCAAGCGGAACGGCCGCTTGCGATCGGCTCGGCCTTCAAGCTGTTCGTGCTCGCGGAGCTGGTGCGCTCGGTGAAAGCGGGTGAGCGGGGGTGGGGGGATGTCGTGCCGCTGGGTGCCCCTTCCCTTCCCTCCGGTCTCGTCCAAGACTGGCCGAAAGGCTCGCCCATCACCCTCCACAGCCTCGCCGCCCTGATGATCTCGAGGAGCGACAACAGCGCCACCGATACCCTGCTCGGCGTGCTCGGCCGCGACAAGGTGGAGCGGCTGCTGCCCCAGCTGGGCGTTCGGGCTCCCGAGCGCAACCGGCCCTTCCTCTCCACCCGGGAAGCCTTCGCCCTGAAGCTCGGCGATCCCGCCCTGCTCGGACGGTGGAAGACCGCCGACGAAGCGGGACGGCGGGCTCTCCTGGCCCGGCTTGCGGCCGTCGACGCCGCGACGCTCGACACCACTCGCCTCGGCGGCGGTCCCGCCGAGATCGCGACCGTCGAATGGTTCGCCTCCCCCGCCGACCTCGTCCGAACCCTCGACTGGCTGCGCCGAAGCGGCGATCGCACGGCGCTCGACCTGCTGGCGATCAACCCGGGCCTCGGGCCGGCGCTGGCGAAGGACTTCGATTATTTCGGATTCAAGGGAGGCTCGGAAACGGGCGTGCTCAACCTGAGCTTCCTGCTGAAAGCCCGCTCGGGGCGCTGGATGGCGATCTCGGCGACGTGGAACAACGAGGCAGCGGCGCTCGACGAAGCCCGTTTCGTTGCGCTGATGAGCCGGCTGATCGCCTTGATGCGCTAGGCCGTATCGACATTCATTTAGCGCCGGACCCGTACCAGCCCTCTCCCATCCTTCACGGGAGAGGAGGGGCCCAAGCCGAAGGCTTGGGAGGTGAGGGTCTTGCTGAGTCCGCGATACAGACCCTCACCTCCCACCGCTTCGCGGCGGGCCCCTCCTCTCCCGCGGAAAGCGGGAGAGGGGAACAGGCGCTGAATGTCGATACAGGCTAAGGCGTTGAGGGTTCGGATGAATCGCCACGGCCGTTCGCCCTGAGCCTGTCGAAGGGCTTTCTTCTCTTTTCAAAGGGAAAGAGAGGGCTTCGACAAGCTCAGCCCGAACGGTGGAGGACGCATCCAGCCAACCAGCGCTCCAGGTCCGGGCCCGTGAGCGGATATTTTTTCAAAACGAAATCTGCTATTTGCGGCTTTCGTCTGACAGCGTGCGCGAGTGGATCGGCCATGAAATACGCTCTTCGTCTCTCACTGCTCCTGGGCGCCGTCGCCATGCCGGCCCAGGCCCAGGAGCGGGCTTCCACGGACGACGGCCAGACCATCATCGTCACGGGCCAGCGGATCGAGGATACCAGGCGCGCCCTCGAAGCCTGCCTGGCCCGCAAATGCCCTCCGCTGGAGGACATGGCGGCGACCATGGCCCATGCCGAGAACCTCTTCATCAGCGGCGATTACCGCAAGGCGCGGACGACCGTTGAGGCGTCGGTCCGCCGCAACGACCGCTTCGCCCGGCAGCACCCCCGCGAGGTTGCGACGCTTCACCGCGCCGACGCCCGGATCTCGATCCACCTCGGCGACGGCGAGACCTACAGGAGCTCGACCTATGGCGCGGTACGGGCGCTGAAAAAGGGCCTCGACGACAAGGACCTCACCGTCCTCACCGCCCGGTTCGAGGTGGCGGACATGCTGACCCGGCTGGGCCGAGCGGACGAAGCGAGCCTCGTCTATGGAGACATTGCCAAGGATTCGGCCAGGGCCGGCCAGCCCGACCTCGCGGCCTCGGCCGAGCTTCGCCAGGCGTGGCTGATCTACCGCCGGCTGAAGACGTCCAGCGCGCTCGAGCCGATCGAGAAGATCGCCGCCTCGACCGACCCGGCGCTCAAGAACAGCAGGCTCGGCGCCCTCGTCCTGCTGGCCCGGGTGGACCGCGAACGCGGCAGGCCGGAGGGCCCGGAGCGGCTGCTCAAGGCGCTGGCGGACGCGGGCGTGAAAAAGCCGACCTTGCTTTGGGCGCCCCCCGTCGACGCCCCCTATCTCTATGACGGCAAGCAGGGCCGCGGCGGGCTGAGCCATAGCGCGATGAGCCTGGGCGTTGCGACCGACCGCTTCGAGAAGACCTGGGCGGATGTCGGCTTCTGGGTGAAGGCCGACGGGAGCGTGAGCGAGGCGGAGATCCTGCGCAGCAAGGGACCGCAGACGTGGCTTGAGCCTGTGCTCGCCTCGATCAGCCGCCGCATCTATTCGCCGAGCGCCGATTCCGGCGGCACCTACCGGGTCGAGCGTTATACCTGGACCTCGCTGGTTCGGACGTCGAGCGGAACCCGCCTTCCCCAGCATTCGCCGCAGGGCCGGATAGAATATGTCGATCTCACCCCGGATCTGCCGGGGCAATGAGGAGTGAAACAATTCCTCCCCGAGATTCTCGGGAGGGGGACCGCGCCCTTCGACGCTGCCTGCGGCGTCGCTCAGGATAAACTGCGCCTGTGGCGCAGCGCGGTGGAGGGGTTCTTCAGATTCAGTGAGGCCCCTCCACCACGCTGCGCATGGTCCCCCTCCCCTGCAAATGCAGGGGAGGATTTAAGCGCTACCGCCCGCTCGCCTCGCGGGACTGGCGAAGCGCCTCCAGCTCCTTGGCCTGCTTGTCGCGGGCCGTGCGCACGGCGGCGATCGCTTCGGCCTCCTTTTCGCAAAAGGCCCGGCCGGTCTCGTCGAGCGTGCCGGCCTCATCGATGCAGCGGCCGGCGGCGACGCTTCGCGGCAGCAGGTCGAGCGGCTCGGCCGATGAGTCGCGGCGCTCGATCACCGGCCTGATCGCGGTGAAGAAGGTCCGCCAGCCGCGGCGGGTGCGGGCCCGAGCGGCGGCCTCCGCGGACTCGGCGGCGGCGGCCGCAGCGGGCGCCTCGAGCGCCGCAAGCGGGACCTTGTCCAGCCGCGCCAGCGCCTCGTCGAACCGCCCGAGCTCGCGCAAGGCGTTGATCGCCCGTCCCTCCATGCCGATCCAGGCAAGGTCGGCGGGGCGCTCCGGCACCTTGGCGGAGGCCTCGACGAACTCTTCCAGATAGCGTTTCCTAAGCTCGGGCCTGCCCTCCGCTTCCCAGCTCGCCTGGAGCAGCGCCCACAGATAGCGGTCCGGCCCGACGCCCATCTCCCGCATCAGCCAGTAGGCGCGGTAATATTGGGTCTCCGACTTGCGAAGCTCCCGATAGGCCTCGGACGCCACCAGCGGCTCGAGCTTCGCGACCTCGGCGGAATCATATTCCTTGTAGAGGACAAGCCCGTTTTCGGGGCATTCGGGAAGCGTAAGCGGGAATTTGATGCTTCCGATCGGCCGGCCGTCGGGGCGCTCCCCGACCACGACCGGCGGCGCCACGGCCTCGAACTTGAAGCTTCCGCCGCCGATCGGACAGGTCATCGCCCTGGCGGCCGGGGTCGGGGGGACAGCGCCTGCGGCGGGAGCGGCGACTGCGGCAATGGCCGCGGCAAGGACGAAGATACGCATCGCAAACACTCCTGGGGCGCGAGCCCCTTCTAGCTGGCCACCGCCGGTGCGACGAGGGGGAAGCGTGGAATGACGGCGTCGAACGCCCGCCCGTCGGCGGCGACCATCCGGTAATGGCCCTCCATCCAGCCGGTCGGAGTCGGCAGCGGGCAGCCCGAGACATAATCGAAGGAGCCACCGGGCTCGATCACCGGCTGCTCGCCGACCACGCCCTCGCCCTGGACCTGGTGGCGGCCGCCGCGGCCGTCCGCGATCGTCCATTCGCGGCTGATCAGCTGGACCGGGCGGGACGATTCATTCTCGATGCGCACATGATAGGCCCAGAACCAGCGGCCCCGACCCGGCTCCGACTGTTCGGGAAGGAAGCTGACCGACACCCGGACGACGACGTCGTCGGTGGTGGCACTGTGGGGAAAAAGGCTTTTCACAAGCGCTTCCCTCTACTTATCGGTCCCACGCGTCAATTGCTTGCGCGGCCGCGCGCGATCCGCGAAGGAGCCGCAATGGTGCAGGATTGGACCCCGGCGAGCTGGCGGGCGCTCGAAGCGCGGCACCAGCCGGTCTATGCCGACGCCGCCGCCCTCGACGCCGCCCTGCGCGAGCTCGCCGCTTATCCCCCCCTGGTCTCCAGCCTGGAGGCGCACGCCCTCAAGGAACAGCTTGCCGAGGCGCAGGCGGGGCGAGCCTTCCTGCTGCAGGGCGGCGATTGCGCCGAAAGCTTCGCCGAATTTTCGCCCGAGACGATCCGCGGCACCGCCTTGCTGATCGAAACGATGGCGCGGCACCTGGCGGCCGCGAGCGGGCTTCGCATCGTCCGGGTCGGCCGGATCGCCGGCCAGTTCGCCAAGCCGCGCTCCCGCGAGCTCGAGCATAAGGACGGCCGGGCGCTGCCCATGTACCGCGGCGACATCGTCAACGGCATCGCCTTCGACGAAAACGCCCGCCGCCCCGACCCCGAGAGGATGTTCCGCGCCTACGGCCAGTCGGCGGCGACCTTGAGCCATTTGCGGGCGCTGGCCGGGCCTGAGCCCCTCTATACCAGCCATGAAGCGCTGCTGCTGCCCTACGAGCAGGCGCTTACCCGCCGCGACGGGGCGGGCTGGTACGCAAGCTCGGCCCATTTCCTGTGGGTCGGCGACCGAACCCGCTTCGCCGCCTCCGCCCATGTCGAATATCTGCGCGGCCTGACCAACCCGATCGGGATCAAATGCGGCCCTGCCCTGCGTCCCGAGGCGCTGCTCGGCCTGCTCGAGATCCTCAACCCCGCTCGGGAGCCCGGCCGGATCACCCTGGTCAGCCGGATGGGCCTCGACCAGGTCGAGACGGCGCTGCCGCCCTTGCTCCGGGCCGTCGCGGCGGAGGATCATCCGGTGCTTTGGACCTGCGACCCGATGCACGGGAATACGGAGCGGACGGCGAGCGGCTACAAGACCCGTCCGCTCGGCCGGATCGTCGGCGAGCTGCGCGCCTTCTTCGCCGCCGCCCGCGCCGAAGGCGTGCGCGGCGGGGGAATCCATGTCGAGATGACCGGCCGCGATGTCACCGAATGCACCGGCGGCGCCGATCCGGTGACCGAGGCGGATCTCGCCGCCCGCTACCAGACCCATTGCGACCCGCGCCTGAACCGGGCCCAGGCGGTGGAGGTTGCCGAGCTGGTCGCCGCCGAGCTGGCCCGCGAGCGGGGCGCGGAAGCGGCCTGAACGCCTCCCGTCATCCCGGCGAAAGCCGGGACCTCGTGGAGACCCGTTGAGCCTTTTTGTCCCGAGGTCCCGGCTTTCGCCGGGATGACGGATCTTATCCCGCTTTCGCCACCGCGAGGCTTCCCCCGGGGCACGGGCCGAGCAGATCGAGCGCGGAGCCGCTTGCGTCGAGCCAGGCGCTCCAGCTTTCGTGGGCGAGCAAGGCGACCTGGCGATTGTGGTAGGGGGCGACGTCCGGCCCCGACTCGGTGGTCAGCATGGTGAAGGCCTCCCCGACGTCGGTCGTCCGCCACAGGCCGGCGATGCAGAACCAGTCGCGGCCCGGCATCGTGAACAGCCATTTGTCCTTGCGCTTGTCGGCGCGCGGCTCCTTGGGCGCCGTGAATTCGTAGAAGCCGTCGGTGACGATCAGGCAGCGGCCGCCATTCTCCATATTGCCGAACTCGCGGCCGTCGGAGCGGAAATTGTAGACGGGCCTGCCGCCCGGCCCGGGCCAGCTCCATCGCCGCTGGACGAGCTCCGCCGCCCCCGCCGCCGCGCTCCACCGCACGATCGGTGCGCGGTCGGTGATTCGTATCTCCGAGCGCGGCTCGAGGTTGGGCATGGAGTCGGGGAAGCGCAACGGGATCCCAAGCTGCTCGAACGCCAAAGCGATCGCGTCGGGGGCGACCTTGTTGCTGTAGAGGTTGCACATGCCGCCGCTCCCTAGGCGGCCTCGCCCGGCTTCGCCAGCTTGACAGCGCCAGCCGCTCCCCCGATATGCGCCCTTCGCAAGCGCAACGGCCCCTTCGTCTAGCGGTCCAGGACGTCGCCCTCTCACGGCGAAAACACGGGTTCGAGTCCCGTAGGGGTCACCAAAGCGTTGGAAAGCTAAGACTCCACTGCGTGCCGATCGGGCAATCGCTCAAATGCCGAACCGCAAAGCCTGGCGTGGCGCTGACTTCGACTACGGGGCTTCAACATCGGGTCGAGACGCGGGCGCCAAGGCCGCAGAGCCAGGTCCAGGCGCGCCGAGCCGTCGAGCGCTTCATCGCGCGAACATCGGCCGTCTGGCGGAAGCCCGCGAGTCGGGAGCTCAGCCCGCCGTCAGGAAGGCCCTGAGCTCGCGCTGGAACGCTTCCGGCTCATCCCACATGATGAAGTGATAGGCATTGGGGATTCGCACGATCCGCGCGTGCGGGGCGTTGGCGTACGACATCGTGTAGAAGCCCGCCATCTGCGCCTCGGTGACCGGCGCATTCGGGGCGCGGACCCAAAGGACCGTGAGCGGCACTCGGATGTCGCGCAGCGCCGGCCGGAGATCCGCGAGGATGAGATCGTACATCGCCTGGCCGGAAACGGTGGCGTCGCTCGCCATCGATGCATCGAAGGCGGCGGCGCGCAGCGAACTCGTCCGCACCATCGTCGCAATGGTCTGCTCGGTCGTCTGCCGCCGGACATCGCCGGTCCCACCGGCGATGGCTCTGCGGAACTGCTCGGCGACCGGGCGCAAGGTCTCGGCGGTCGCATTGGGGCCGCCCAACATGGCGCCCATGGCGGGGAGCATGTCGACGATCATGGCGCGCGACACGAGCTCGGGATGGCGCGACGCGACGATCATCGCCCAGGTTCCGCCGAGCGAGTGGCCTACGATCGCCGGCCGATCAAGGCCCGCTTCACGAATGTAACGGGCAATCTCTTCGCCCACCGCGTCGACGACCGGGCCCGAGCCGTTCGCACCTGGCCCGCGGCCGGCGAAGCCCGAAACGTGGACCACGTGGTAGCGATATCCGGGAAGCGCCGCGATGGTGCTGTCCCACACCGCCGGCGACGAGCTGAGCCCGGGGATCAGAACCACCTCCGGTCCGGAGCCTCGAACGGCGACTCCGATCCGCTCGCTTGCAAAGGCGGGGCGCGGTGCCTCGATGGCGGTGGCAGTATCGCCGGTCCTGCCCGTGGCGCAGGCGGCGAGCGGCAGCATAGCCGCGGCAAGAAGAAATCTGGGTATCATATCCGGGTCCTTTCGTGAGGATTGGGAAGATCTGCCCGACAGGCAATTCGAAGGCGGCGGCGACAGGCCTGCGGTGGGCGGGTCTCAGCGGGAGGCGACCGTGGAGGCGACGGCGTCGGCGATCAGCTCCGCCGCGGCCATTGCCTCGGCGATGTCGTTGCCGCGCCCGAAGCCGATGCGCACCGACGCCGCCGCTTCGTCCGGCGAAAGGCCGATGGCCCGGAGCACATGGGAGGACCGGCGCGCACCTGCGCTGCAGGCAGAGCCGGCCGAGACGAGCAGCTGATCCCCGACTCGATCGAGGATCGCCGCGGCATCGGCGCCGGCGAAGCGGAGGTTGAGGCTTCCCGGCAGGCGGCGGTCCGAATCGCCGTTGAGCGTGAAGCGGACTCCGAGCGAGCCGAGGCGCTCGAGAAACTCGGCCGCCAGCATCCGCATCCGGCGACCGTCCCCCTGGAGGCGGAGAGCACACTGGTCCGCCGCCGCACCGAAGCCGACGATGGCCGCGACCGGCAGCGTCCCGGGCCGCAGCCCCTCTTCCTGGCCGCCGCCGAACATGATCGGCCGCGGCCGCTTCGCCGCCGCCGCCGCGACGAACAGGGCGCCCACTCCCTTGGGCCCGTAGAGCTTGTGGGCCGAGAGGCTCGCCAGGTCACAACCGGCGTCCAGAATTTCCAACGGCAGCTTGCCGGCCATCTGGGCGAGGTCGCTGTGGAGGAGAGCGCCGTGGCGATGGGCGATGACGGATAATTCCGGGATCGGCTGCACCGTGCCGATCTCGTTGTTCGCCGCCATCACGCTGACCAGCAGGACGTCTTCGTCCATCCGCTCGGCGAGCGTTGCGGGGTCGAGGATTCCGTCGCGGCCCACCGGCAGCGTCTCGGCGACGAAACCGGACCGGCCGAGATGCGCCGCCGCCTCGAGCACGCATTTATGTTCGATCGCGGAAAAGAGGATTCGGCGCCGGCGTCCGCCGCTCTCGACCTCCAGGCGGGCGAGGCCGAGCAGCGCGATGTTGTTCGACTCCGTCGCGCCGGAGGTGAAGACGATCTCGCCCGGCGCGGCGCCGATCAGATCGGCGACGCTGGTCCGGGCGCGCGCCACCGCCCGCGCCGCGGTCTCGCCGCCGGCATGGGCGGAGTGGGCGTTGAACGGGATTTCGGCGAGGAACGGCGCCATCGCTGCGACAGCCTCGGCGGCGCAGGGCGTGGTCGCATGATGGTCAAGCTGGATCAGCTGCATCGCCCGTCCTTTCGGCTTCGTTCACCGGCTCTCGAGCAGCAGCTCGACCTGCAGCTCGGACGCGTGGCTCCGCCCGTCGATGGTGAGCCAATGCTCACCCGGCCCCGGCAGGGCTTCGGTAAGCGCAAGCCATTCCACGCCGTCCAGAAGCCGTTCGAGCAGCTCGAGGCAGAAGGGGTTCGCCGTGTCCACCCACAGCGGCTTGCGTTGCGCGTCGAGCGCTCCGCTGTTGGTCCCCGCCGCGTGCGGCTGGCTTGGCCGCCGCGCGAACAGCGTTTCGGGCATGCCCCGTTCGGCGCAATGTCGCCTCACCGCCCGAAGGCGTGCCGCCCCCCGCTCCTCGAACCAGGTGCGGCGCAGCCATTCGGTGCGCACCCACCAGGTTGCCCGCTTGAGGACCACCGCGCCGGCCTCCATTCGGGGTGCGAACTGGACGTCGTCAAGCTCCCGGCCGGCCCCTGCCGGACTGAAACCGGGGCGCATCAGTTGGTAGGGCTGCGCGAGAAGTGAAAGCGCATAGGGAACGCCCCAGGTCGGGCTCGGAAGGCCGGCACCGAGATAGAAAAGGGCGATTTCGGCACCGGTGGGGCGAAGAAGCCGCAGCAGACCGCTGGCTTCGTCATGGACGAGATGCAGATCCGCAAGGTCGACCGCTTCACCTTGGCGGTGCGGCTCGCCCGGCCAGCGGAGCACGCTCCCGGTCAGTCGGGGATGTGCCTGGAGATCGTTGCAGTCGCCGCTGACGGGCATATCCACCGGCTCGCGCGACCCGGCCAGGGTTTCGATCCACTCGCCGATCCCGCGACGGAGCACAGCATGCTCGGGCGTGTCGCCAAAAGCGAAGCGGGCGGCGAGCCAGGCAGGACCTTCGTAGACCTTGTTGGCCACGGCCCGCGGCCCGCCGTCGCCGCCCAGGAGCTGGAGTTGGACGGTGACCGGCAGTCGAGTCCCGGCGGGGGCGCGTTCAGTCGGCCCGCTCTCGCTGCTCGCGCCATATTCGACCGCCTTCACCAGGCCGGGCTGGACCTCGGTCAGGAAATCCAGGACGTCGTCGCATCGGCCGTCTGCGCCGAAGCGGGCAAGGAAGCTGTCGCGCAGGTTGAGGTAGATGGGCGAGATGCCGATCTGGGTCGACAGGAAGTCGCCGAGGTCCGTCACCGCCCGCAACTGGTCGGTTCCCAGCACGGTACGGGCGCCGGAAGACCAGCAATCGTCCAGCACCACGTTCTGGAAGGGTTCCGGCGCCGACGGCGACAATGCGGCCATGGCCTCCGCTTCGAGGTCGCGGATGCGCGCGACCATGGCGGCATGGCCCTGAAGCGGGGTGTCCGCGGCGGCAAGCTCCGAACAGATGTCCACCATCGCACCCAGCGCCGCCCGCGCCACGGCGGCGCCTTCCTCCGCGCCCTGGTCGAGCAATGCGAGCAGTTCGGTCTCGGGCTCCGGCTCATAAGCGTCCGCAAGCCACGGCGGCATCAGAAGCCCGCGCTCCAGGAGCTGGACCGGCAGCGCCTCGGCCCGGTCGGAAGGCACTCCCGACCCTTCGAAGATCGTCCGCCACTCGCCGGGACTGTGGGCCCCCTCCACGCTCGTCAGCGGCCCGCTGAGGGACGGGTGGAGCTGGAACGTCGCAATTGCCTGCTGGCGCCAGGGCCGGCCGAGCAGCGCCAGCGGCCGGTCGGACAGGGCCCGGAAACGACTCCCGCCCATATTCGTCAATGTCGGATTCGCCCGAAGCGGCAGCGACGTGCGGGCGAGCGTGGCCTGGAAGGCGCGGTGGAGGCGCGCGACGAGGCCGCGGTTGAGCCGGGTACGGCAAAGATGCGTCAGCCGCTCGAGCCGCAGCGGTCCGCTCGCCCGCTCCGCTACGGACAGCGCCGTGGTCGACATGAAGCTGGAGAACGGGCTCGTCTTCACCGCCGCGCGGCTGAAGTAGCTGAGCAGCGACCGCTCGAACTGGTCCGGCCGCCCCTTGAGCGGCAGCGCATCTGCGCGTCCGGCATGACGCGCCATGTCGGCACTCGCCATCGCGAGGGCGCGCCGGAAGAGCGGGTTCGCCAGCGGCGCACGAAGCGCCGGGCGGAGCACCGCCTGAAGCTCCTCCCGAAGCGCCTCCTCGGCCGCCGAATCGGCCGCCACGCGCGCTGCCTGCGCGGCGATCCAGGCCTCCAGAGCCGCGCCCGCCGCCGGGTCCTGCCGCCGGAGCGCCGCGAGGACTTCGTCTGCGCGTTCGGATGTCAGCCCCGTGGGCTGTAGCCCATGGATTTCGCGCTTGAGCTGCAGTGCCGCCCGGCGAAGCCCCTTGGCCTCCGGTGCGGTCCGCCCGACGAGGGCGAACAGCGCGTCGGCGAGCCCCTCCACGTCGCGGCCCATGGCGGCTTCGGCAGCGAGCGACGCCTCGACGGCCTCCAGCGTCCGGCGCGGCCGCATCGCCGCCAGCATGTCGACGGGAAGCGTCGCGAAGCGCAGCAGCGCATAAGGAGCGATGCGTAGCGCTCCGCTATCGGACGTTTCGCCGGCCCAGTCGGGCTTGCCCGCGGCAAGCTCCGCCACATCATTGTCGACCAGCAACGTCTCTCTCCCGCAAAATCAGGCCCACCACCCGGCGAACAGCAGCGCACAGACCAGGACCCAGGCCAGCATTGCGGTGCGATACTTTGCCACCACCCCGAGGTCCGTCACCTGCGGCACCGCCGCGCGGAGCGCGTGACGGCGCGCCAGCTCGTCCTCGAGCAGCGCCTCGATGCAGTGGCTGCCGTCGCTGGCGGTGAAGGGGTTGGTGTCGAAGAACACATACAGCAGGCAGAAAAGCAGGAGACTCTGCAGAACCACCGTGGTTTCCGCGCCCCAGTCGCCGAAGAGAAGGGCGGCCGCGACGGCTCCCGCCGCGGCCAGATCCGTGAAAGGGCCCGCAGCCGGAATCATGAGGCGCTGCCAGCGGCCGGGGATCCGGTAGGACTGGCTGGTGTCGACATAGGGGCCGGGGATGAGACCGCCGTGCATGAGGATGCCGGCTTTCCCTACCTTTTGGCCCGCCAGCCGGCAGGCGACGGCATGGGCGAACTCGTGAACCGGCGCGACGACGAGGAAGAAAAGCAGCACGCCGGCCCAGTGCAGCGCCTGGACCTGGTCGGGAAGACGCGGAAGCAGGCCTGCTGCAGCGAGGCCGGCGATCGCGGCCACGGCCGCAAGGGCGGTCAGGATGGCGAGCGCAGTGCCGAACCAGCGGCCGGTCAGGCCGATCACGGCCGCCGCGGCCGCGGCGGGACGGTCCAGGCTGAACAGCGGGTATTGGTGCCGCCGGCCGCGAGGGTCGGGGCCCTCGCCCGAGCCGTCGAGGAGCAGCCCCGACTTGACGAGCGCGTCGAGGAAGCCCGCAAGCTTGCTGCCGACGTCGAGGGCGGCAGGCTGCGCGGCCTGCAGGCTGGCGCGCAGGCTCTCGAAATCGGCGCCGTCGCGCAGCAGCGGGAGCAGCAGCGCGGCTCCTTGGCTGGCGCGAACCGTCCGTTCGTCGCGGCGGCCGAACAGCAGCAGGCTCGAGCTCCTGCGGATGATTTCGACATCGTCGCGGAGGACATAATGTCCCGTCTCGGGAAGGCGCTCAGTCATCGGCGGCATAGCCGAACGAGGCGGCGAACAGCGGACAGTCGGTGTAGCGGTCGACGCCGAGGAGCCGCCCCACGCCTTCGTCCGCGATGCCGCCCCACATGCTTCCGACCGCATCCCAGCCGAGCGCCGCCACTTGCGCCCGCGCCAGCATCGAACCTGCGCGGCTGCCGATCTCGCGATAGCCCCTCGGCCCGTGACGCGTCAGCGCATCGCCGAAATCGGCGCTGACGAAGCAGGTCACCGGCGCATCGGCGTAGCCGTGCTGCTGCATCGTGGTGAGGATGTCGTCGCGGTCGGCGCCGCGGCGGTGGAGCCGAAGTGCGCCCTCCGCCGAGTCCCAGCGATAGACCCCCGCCTCGAGATCGGTCGATCGGAGCACGATCGCCCAGAAGCCCATCTCGAAGGTGAGCCCGCTCGCCCGGTCCCGGCGCCTCGCGGCATCGTCGGCCAGGGCGGCGAGCGACTGGATGACGCTCCCGGGCAGCGGCCGCTCCGAAAAGCTCCGCTGGGACCGGCGGCCGAGCATCAGCTGGCCGAGCGACTTCACCACGTGCGGAGCCACCTTCGGCGGCGGCAGCCGCCGGGTGTGCCGAACCGGAGTCGGCCCCAGCCGGGCGCACATGGCGATGAGCGCATCGGGGGATTGATAATGGTGGAAAAGCCCGTCCGGGCGCTCACTGGCGATGCGCACGGCTCCCAAGCCGAGCGCGAAGGTCTGCATGTGCCGGTTGCCGGCGCTCGGCAGGTGGAGCAGGTGCGCCATTACGGAATCGCGGACGTCGGGATATTCAGTGGTGGCTACGCCCGCCGCGTCGGCGATGTCCTGGAGGAACTGGCGTGCCACGCCCGAATCCAGCACACCGATCCGGAACGAGAATTCGTCATATTTCTGACGCGTCTTGCGCATGTCGCTGGTGCCGATCACCAGCAGCGGCGGCAACTCGGTCTCGAGCGTTCCGAGGGCGCCGGCAAGCATCGCGTCCGGGACGATTCCGACCCGCTCCAGCTGATGGCGCCAGCCGAAATAATGGTAGATGCCCGGCTCCAGCCCTTCGAACCTGCGGACGACGAGGAACAGGTCGGCCGAGGCGAGGCCGCCCCCGCTCGGCGCGATGCGCCGCTGGCCGTCGACGGTCGGCTGGTAGCCGGCGGTAAAGCGCAGCAGCGTCGAGAGGAGCGGGAGGTCGACCCGCTCGCGCGGCTCGGCCGGTGCGCTCCACAGCGGCGGCAGGTCGAGATCGAGCCCACCGGGGAGCGGAAGCTGGATGGCGCCGTGACGAGGCGACGGCTCCTTTCGGGTCAACTCGACGTTGGTCGCCGCATAGTGGATCTGGTGATCCCGCGGCGAGCGCAGCTCCTTTGCCGTCATCACGTGCGAGGCATTGTGGAGCACCCAGGTTCGAGCGTCGGGATGGTCCGCCCGGGGCGCCGCCCCTTCGAGGCCGCAGGTGGGACAGCCGGGGAGCCGGGCGAGGCTCACCTTTTCGAACAGCGCGCCGTCCTCGGTCCGACGGTGGACGCGGCAGGAATTGTAGAGCTTGACCGGACCGAGGCGGCTAAGGAGATTGAGGGCGTGGAGCGCCGCCACGGCACTCCAGAAAGCCTCATCGGCTGCCCCTTCCGACGTCGCCGACACCGGCTGCAAGGCGCGGAAGCAGTCGTAGCACCCCGAATCTCCCGGGATGAAATAAGGCCCGACTTCGACGACATCCTCCGCCACTCGGACGTGCAGCGCCCGCACCTGCCGATCGTGCGCCGCGGCGAACCATTTCCGCGCATCCATGTCTGCGGCGCCGAAGACGCCGATCAGCAAATCGACGTCGGCGGCGGCCAGTTCCGCCGGCGACGCGATCAGTTCGAGCGCTTCGAGCCCCTGGCCGGCCAGGGCCTCCACAACCGCTTCGCCGAGGGGCGTAGCGGCGACCGCGACCCGCCGCGCGGCCAGCCGGCCGAGCACCTCGACGCGCGAGCGGTTGACTCGGGTCACGTCGCAATAGCGCCCCGCGAAGGCGGAGAGCTCGGCGAGTTGGTCGACGCAGGGCTGTGCGGGTCCATCCTCGAGCAGGCCACGGCTGTAGAGAAGCGCCAGCGAGTCGTGGAGCGCCCGGCGGGGCATCTGCGGAAAGGCTGCGGTGAGCTCGTCGAGGGTGCGGTTTCCGTCCAGCATCGGTAGCAGCCGGGGCAGGAAAGTCCGGGCCGAACGGCCCATGATCACCTGCACGCCGCGAACGCCGTCGAAGAGCAGTCCATTCTGTCCGTAGGGAATTGCGACCGCCTCCGCGATGTAGCGGGGCCGCTCCGGAAGATTGAGCTCGGGATCGCCGGCGAAGCTGAAGCCGAGGGTCTGGGCGGTGACGGTGAGGACGTTGTTCATGCCAGGATATCTTCCAGCTGCGGCACCATCGACTCGATGAAGCGGGACGTTGGGATGTAGCCTGCCGGAGCCGGCCGGCAGTGGGGACAGTCGTGGCGCGGGATCAGCTCGGTCTCGAGGACGCTGCCGGTCAGCAGGTCCAGTTTTCGGAAGCGGCCGGTGGCCCCGCCCGCAGCCGCCTCGACGAGCGCCGCCGCGGCGATCGCCGCCATCGGTCCGGTATAGCCGCCGGGCCCCAGCGCCGGGTCCGCGGCATAGGCCTGTCGCAGCGCGCGGGTACGATCGCCGCTTCGCTGATGCGAGTCGACCCGGGCGAGGAGGCAGCCGTAGCAGCCCTTGCCGCTTCCCGGTACGAAGAGCGGACCGCAGGTGAGCGTGGTCCCGCTCACCTCCGCCGCCGCCCACGGGCGGCCGTGGTCGTGGCAGGCCTCGTCCAGGCCGCGAGCGAAGTCGATATAGGGGCGCCATACGGCGAGCAGCACCAGCTCGTGCGCGGCGACCAGCTCATACGTCTCCTCGGCCGGCGCGTTCACGTCGCACAGCACGAATTCGCTCCCCATACGAGCGATGCGCCTGGCGACGTCCGCGCCGAAATTGCCTCCGGTGATGATCAGCATGTCGTTTCCCCCAAGGCGCTAAGCGAAAGGCTGCGGCGCCGGATTGATGTCTTCCTCGCGGAGCGTTCCGAAGCCTGCGGCCTTCGGATAGTCGTAGAGGCGCGGGTGGCCGAGGAAGCGGCCGCTCTGGGTCGAAGTCATCGGCATCAGGGCGGGGATCACCGCCCGCACCACCCAAATGCCCAGCTCGCGAAGGTCCCGCGTCGTGAGGTCGAGGGCTATGACATCCATCCCCATGCCGGCGAGGCGATCGACGAGGAAGTTGAGCCGGGCTGAGTTTCCCTCGGGCGCGGCGATGCCCACGTCCGCCAGCGCTCGCCGAGTCGGGCTGTGCAGCAGGAAATCGAATTCGTGCCGTTGCCCGGGCTTGCCGAGATAGGCGGCGCCGTCGTGCAGCGTCGCGAAGTCCTCGACGTCCGCGACATGGTCGTAGCCTTCCTCGAACACGGTCCTCGCCGGTGCGGCCTCGCGGATCGTCTTGGCATAGGCGCGGGCGGCGTCGAACTCGGTGGCGCAGTTGACATATTGGGAAAGATACGGATGCCCGTCCATCGTCTGCACGGCGTAGACCGTGGGCACCCCGACGTCGGTCGTGGCATCGAAGCAGTCGTGGCGGATGAGGCTGCGCGACAGGCGGTCGAGATTGTTCGCCAGGTCCACCGGCGGCGTCATCGGGACTTCGATACGCGGGAGCGGGAGCCGTGCCAGCCAGGTGAGCGCGATCGCGTCGCGTTCGATGACCTCGCAAATGGCCGAGACCAGAGCCGCCTCGAGGGTGACATGGGCGGCGACCCCGGTCGAGATCATCTGCGAGAAATTCTCTTCGGGCGTCGGCTGGAAATAGAGGTGGCTCATTACCGCCGGCACATGCCGCTCGCACCGGTCGACCAGGGAATAGCCCTTCGCCCAGCGGATCGGCTTCGACTTGTCGGCCCGGACGTAGGGGCATCTGGACTCGGCCAGCTCTCGGTCGGAGCAGCGCGGCACCGTGTCGAGGTCGAGGGCGGCGGAGCCCAGCTCGTTGCCGCTGGCAACGACGAACTCGTCGAGATGATAGGCCATCGAGGCGTAGCGCTCGGCGCCTTCCATCACCGCTCGGAGCCAGGCGAGCTCGACGTCGACGTCGGCTCCGGACCCGCCCAGCGATTCGCCCGAGGCGTCGTTGCCGTTCGGGGCCCGGACGTGCGGGAAGACCGGAGTCAGGTTGCCGAGATTGGAATGCGCCATCTCGAAGTCGGGCGACACGTCGTCGCCGATCACCCGGACGACTCCGCCGAGGATGCCGCCCTCGGGCAGAAGCAGGCGGGCGGCCGGGTAGGTCCGCCTCAGGTAGAGCTCGTCGAGCGCGATCACGGGGTTCATGCCGGCACCCGCTCCCGCGCCTCGAGGAGGGCGGCAAGGTAGGATTCCTCGAGCGTCGCGACTCCGATCCGGTTCATCATGAGGTGGGCGAAGTTGAGGCTGAGCACATCGGCGCGGCCCCGCTCGCCGGCGGGAAGCCGCGCGTAGGCGGTCGCAGCGGCGGCGAGCCCTTCCCGCCAGTAGGCGACCACCTGCCGGGCGGCCTCGGTCAGCTCGGCGGGGTCGATCGGATCGATCCCCTGCGCGCCGAGCTCGGCCCCCTTCCTCAGGAAGCGCTCCCGCCAGTCCTGCGCCGCCGGGCCGTCGCCGCCGAGCCAGTAGAGGCTGTACTGGCTCCAAAACTCTCCCGCCGCGATCGACGGGAAGGCCTCCCGAGCCGCCTCCAGGAGAAAGGGGGCGATCGACTTGCGCGAGTAGAGGCCGGCAGCCTCGGCGGCGAGCACGCGTTGCGCCACTTCCGACGAAGCGTGGAACACCCCCTCGGCGATCGCCATGCCGCGGCCGTTGCCGAACTTGTCATGTTCCGGCGCATAAGCGTCGCTGACGAAATGGACCCGGCCGGTCGCCGGCGGCGCCTCGGCCTCCATATAATCGGGCAGGCGAACCATCGGCTGGTAGGTGCTCGCGACATAATCGTAGATCCGGTCGAGCACTTCGCTGCAGTCGCCGCTCAGCCGGCGCAGCGCCGCCTCGCGCTCCTCCGGCTTGGGGAGCGCGCGCAGGCGGATGTGGAACCCCTGCTCGTCGAGGAAGCGGATGAAGAACCAGCGCTCGAGATGCGGGTTCGCCCGCATGCGCGCGCCGAGGTCGGCGAGCAGCGCGTCGGCACGTTCGGCCTGGGCGCTCAGGTAGAGCTTGAGATAGACCCAGTCTGCTGCGGCGGTGGTCATGTGATTGTCTCCGGTGATATCGTTCAGGCGGTCTTCAGCCGGCGGGACAGAAACCCGCTCCGAGTCTTGAGGTCGGTGTCGAAACGGAAGGTGCGCATCGCGATGCCGATCGCCGCGGCGGACCAGCCGAGCACGGCCGCCACGTCCACCCAGAGCGGCCACAGGCCCGACTGGCCGGTGATGATCTGGCGGAAAAGGTCGGCGAGGTAGCTGATCGGGATGATGCAGGCGATGACGTACTGGACCGTCGACGAGCTCGGATCCATGAAGATGTTGCCGCCGAGCAGCATGCTGAAGTTGGCGAACAGGATGATCGCCATTCCGCTCTGCAGGCTCCCTGCGGAGCCGGCGATCGCATAGCCGATCGAGACGAGCAGCAGCACGCCGAGCAGCGAGGCCCCGAGCGTCGCCGCCCATTGCGCCGTGCTCAGGTCCACGACCATCGAGCCCGCGGCGAGGATGAGCACGATCTGGACGATCGCGATCGTCACCCGCATCCCGAGTTGCCCGACGAGAAGCTCGGCGCGCGTCAGCGGCGTCAGCGACAGATATTTGAGCGTACCCCGCTCGCGTGCCTGGAGGAGCGGCACCGCCGTTGCGAACAGGCCGAGCTGCACCAGCGCCAGGGCCAGCATGCCCGGAAAGGTGAAGGTGAAATCCGATTGCTCCGCCATGTTGGGATTGGTGAGCTTGTAGTCGAACAGCGCCGGCGCCGCGGACCCGCTGCGCATGCGCTCGCGCGCCGCATCGAGCATCAGCCGCGAGAAATCCTCGTAGCGGGGGCCGACGATCAGATCGACCCGGCCCTGATTTTGCTCGAACCGGCTGTCGGTGACGACGAAGGCGGCATGGAGGTCGCCTTCCTCGACGGCGGCCATGGCGGCCTGCCGGCTCGGCAGCGAACGGATGGCGACGCTCGGATTCGCCGACAGCGCCTGCACGAATTGCTGGCTGGCGCGGTCCTGCCGCATCTCCACCACGCCCATTTCGAATTTGAAGCTCGGGCTCATATAGTGGCTGAAGATCAGCGCGGAGACGAACATCAGCGGGAAGATGATGTTCAGGAACAACGTGCCGAACTCGCGATAGAATTCGCGGGTCTGCGCGAGCAGGAAGGCACCGCTCCTATGAACGGAAAAGCTCATGAGCGGATTCCTCTTCCAGTAAGCTTGATGAAAACGTCTTCGAGCGTCTGCGCGGCGATGCGCATGTCCTCGACGATCAGCAGGCCGGCCGCTTGGCGGCGCAGCAGCTCGCCAAGCGCCGTGTCGAGGGCGTCCGGGCGGGCACGAACGAAGACCAGGCCGGAGGCGTCGGGCATGCCGACTTCGGCCACGCCCAGGAAGTCGAGGTCGGTGCCCGCCGCAGTGTAGAATTCCAGCGAGCGGCCGGGGCAATGCTCGGCGACCAGCGTCCGCGGCGCACCCTGGGCGATGATCCGTCCGCGGTCGATGATGAGGACTCGGTCGCAAAGCCGTTCCGCCTCCTCCATCTGGTGGGTCGTGACCAAGGTCGCCGCGTCGCGCCGGTCGCGCTGCTCGATCAACAGGTCCCAGACGGTGCGGCGGCCCTGCGGGTCCAGCTGCGACGTCGGCTCGTCGAGGAACAGCAGCTCGGGATTGCCGACCAACGCCATCGCGAGCACCACCCTTTGCTGCTGGCCGCCCGAAAGGTGCCGGTACTGGGCACCGTTCTTGGCAGCCAGGCCGAGCCGCTCGATCAGCAGCTGCGGGTCGAGCGGCGACGGGTAGAGCGCGGCCTTGAAGCCGAGCAGTTCCTTGACGGTGAGAAGCGGCGGCAGGACGCTGTTCTGCATGGACACGCCGAGTCGCGGCTTGATCCGGCCCATCGCGCGCTGGTCGGAAACCGGCTTGCCGAACACCGAGACGGTGCCGGCGTCCACGGGCAGCAGGCCCTCGATGACCGAGATGGTGGTGGTCTTGCCGGCCCCGTTCGGACCGAGGACGCCGACAATCTCTCCCGCCCGCACCTCGAGGTCGATGCCGCGCACCGCATGGTTCGCATGGGCTCCGCTGCCGTAGCTCTTTCGCAGGCCGCGCACGGAGACGACGGTGGCGGCCTCCCCCTTCATGGGCCTGCCGGCATCGGCGGGGCGGAGCTTCTCCACGTAGGTCATCCGATTTTCCTTCCGGAGTCGGCGCGGAAGGACACGTCCACGCTCATGTTGGGCAGTACCCGTTCGTCACGGGTGACGAAGGCGACGATCACCTCGACCGCCCCTGTCTGGCGCGAAGCGGCGGGCATGATGGTCGTGACCTCGCCGGCGAGGCGAAGGCCGGGATAGGCGCGTGCCACGATGTCGACGGGTTGGCCGGTGCGGATGCGGCTGATATATTTCTCGTTCACCTGCACGCGCACCTGGATCGAGGCGATGTCGACGAGGGTGCAGATGCCGGTGCGGGTGAAGCCGCCGCCGGCGGAGATCGGGGAGACGATCTCGCCGACCTGGGCCGCCGTTTCGGTGACGAGGCCGTCGAACGGAGCGACGATGTTGGCGTTGCTGCGGAACTGGCGCTGCATGGCAACTCGGCGGCGGGCGATGGCGATCTCGCCGTCGCTCGACGAGAGGCCGGCGCGGCCGCGCGCCACGTTGAACTCGGCGGCCTTGAAGTCGGTCTCGGTGGTGAAGCGCTGCTCCCGCAGGCGGGCGAGCCGGCCGTACCGGTCAAGCGCCGCAGCGAGCTCAACGCCCTGCTGCTCTCGCGAGCGCTGGCTCGCGGCGAGCTGCGCTTCCGCCAGCGCGACCTGCTGGTCGTGATCGCGCGTGTCGAGCCGCGCGAGCAATTGACCCTTGGTCACGCGCATCCCTTCGGTGACGTACACCGCCGCGAGCCGGCCCGTCGTCTCCGACGACACGGTGGCGCTGCGCGAGGCGACCACGTAGCCGGAAGCGTCGAGGACGGAGCCGGGCGCCGACGGCCGCGCCGCCGCCGCGGGACGCGCCTGCGGCTGGGCCGCGCCATCAGCCGCGCCGTCCTTGCCGCCGAAGCTCCACCAGGCCGCGCCCACCCCGAGCGCGGTGAGGGCGAGGCCGGCGGCATAGAGCGGCCGCGCGCGGCGACGGGGCGACGCTTCCTGCGTCGATCCGACGACATTCCCCAGCAAGCGCCGCATCTCGGCGTCGCTCAGCCGCTGCTCCGCGGCGGGTTTGCGAAGGACGCTCACGGCCGCGCTTCCGCCGGGGCGGCGACGTCGCGCGGCGCTCCGCCGAAGACGAGCCAGAGGAAGCCCAGAGCGAACAGCGCATAGAGCACGAAGGCTGTCCAGAGCAGCGGCGACTGGAGCGAACCCGTCGCGGCGCGGCCGAGGCCGAAGGCGCCCACCGTGAAGTGCAGCGCATTGGCCAGCGCCAGCGGCTTTCCGTAGATTCCGCCCACCCGCTGGTTCCGGCACATCCAGTTCAGGACTGCAAAAGCGATCAGGAGGCCGGCGGCTAGCTGGACCAGCAGAGCGCCGGCCGGCAGCCCGGTGAGACCGAGCCGGCCGGCAATCTCCTGCGGCATGAAGTTGGCCGCGACGCCGGCGGCGCCGAGGATCGCGGCGCTCGGGACCAGCAATAGTTTCGAATTCATCACGACACTCCTCAGATCGGGCTCAGCACGCGGCTGCCCGGTTTAGATATTCTACGAAAATTTCCTCGCGCCACTGGTGGACCGAGCCCATCCCGCGCTCGGCGGCATGCCGCTCGACGCTTTCGGTGAGCGGACCGAATCGCTCCTGATACCAGTCGATGATCTGCACGAACGGATCGACGTCCTGCTCGCTGACCTGCCCGATCTCCTGACCGGCGACGAACTGCCACTTCGCGCCGACCTCTCTGGACAGGTCCGCGAGGCGACCCTCCATCTGGAGGACCGGCGCCAGATGTCGGTCCACGATCGCTATGTGGCGCTGCATCACCTGGTTGAGCTGCATTTCCGCCCGGGCGAGGGCAAGGCAGGTGGCCCGGTCGACCTGGTTCGCGGACATCCAGCCGGCGAGGGCCGCTGCCGTGGCCAGCCCGCGGCTCGCCCTGAAGCGGGTCAGCGCGACGCGTTCGTCGGCCGTGGGCAGCTTCAGCCGCCGCGCCTCCTGCTCGGCAAGAAAGAAGAGCAGTGCCCGCTCGAGCAGCCGGTCCCGGTCGGCTTCGAACAACCGCACGTGATTGCGCACGCGCTCGAAACGGGCGAGGCCCTCCTCGCGGGCGCGGCCGCTGCAATAGGTTTCGACCGTCTCCCAATAGACGGTGTGCTCGAAGCCGAACCGCTTCGCAGGCTCCGCGCGCGGCACGCCGAGAGCGGCCGCAACGGTCTTCAGAACCTCGACCGCGTCATCTCTCTTCTGGTCCGGCCGCTCCTCCTCGAGAAACCTCTCGAGAGCGCCGATTCGAGCGGGGGCGAGGCCCAGGCTGCGCGCGTCCCCCAGCAGGCCTTCCCAGCTGCGCTCCGGATAGAAGCGCGCCTTCGAGGTATCGAGCAAGGTCTGTGCTTCCTCCGAGTCGAGGCAGCCAGCCTCGACCGCTCGGAGGAGGCCGGACCTGAGGTTTACCATCGCGACCGAGGTGGCGAGATAAGCGCTCTCGGCGGTGCCGTGCGCCACCGCGACCTCGTCATCGTCGTTGAGCGCGCCGGAGGCGAAATCGCGGAAGATGGCGCCGACGCCGATCATGCCGAACGCGTGGAGCTCGGCGGCGCGAAGGGCGCCCATGCTGCCGCCGCCATAGACCGCGACGCCGCGGTCGAGCGCGAACAATATCTCCTTGTGCCAGACGGCGGGGATCCGCTCGAACAGGCCGTCGACGATGGCGATCGTGCGCGCGCCGTCCTCCACCGCCCGATAGACGTCGCCCATCTGGACGGGGGGACGATATTCACCCGGGCAGATGGCGCGAGCCGCGTCGAGACCGAGGCTGGGGCCGAGGAAGATGACGGGCCGGTTCATGCGGCGAGCTCCAGGGCGAGCTGCCGCGCGCGCGCGCCGCGGCGGTAGAGGGCGGTAAAATAGGGCTCGAGGCCGGGCACCACCACTTTGGCGACGGGAATGCCGATTTCCGGGCGGGTGAGGTCCACCGCCACGACGCTGTCGACGCCGACGGCGGCGAGCTGGTCGAGCAGAGTCTTCAGATCCTGCTGCAGCGTCTCGCCGATCGGCAGACAGGGCGCCTGGAACGGGAAGCGCGGCAAGGGATCGCGAAGATGGGCCACCATTCGCTCATGATCGTCGCGGTTGCCGGCGCGGACAAAGTCGGCATGGAACATGTCGTCCCGGCTGCCGGAAATGGCGGTAAGGCGGCTCTGGATCGCCTCGTGGATGGCGCGCGACAGGGCGATGACGGGGTCGAGATGGGTGCCGGCGCCGAAATAGGCGGGAATCGGCCGCCAGTGCGACGATTCCGGATCCTCGAGGATGACCGCCGAATAGGTCGGCACGCCGACGTCGCTCGTCGTGTCCCACACCCCGGTGACGATGCCCTTTTCCCTGAGCGTGTCGATGATCGCCCGCAGCCCGTCGTCCGTCACGGTGGCGAGATCGAGCTGGCGCGCCTTGCGGCGCTCGGGTCCGTAGAGCTCCCAAAGCGACATCGCGTCGCGCTCGATCACTTCGGCGAGGCCGTGGACGAGCGCTTCGGCCAGGTGGTTGCCCGACGACAGGCCGTTGCTGCTTTCGAGGAAGATCGGCTGCTGCCCGGGCTGCCGGACCAGGTTCATCGAGACGAGCTCGAACGGCAGCCAGCGCGGGCCGCCCGAGACGAGGTCGAAGCCTTCGATCCACTGGATGGGCCGGTCGGGATCGAAGGTGGCGTCGACGCGCACCGGCGCCAGGTTCAAGTCGATAGTGTCCGCCTCCGCGGCCATCGAGCGCCAGGATTCCCAGCGCAGCGGATGCGCGACCCGCTCCGCGTGCCAGAGCTCGATCGATTCCATCATCGCCGAGACGATCGCGGCGTCCAGCGTCTCGCCCTTGCCCTGGGACGTCGCCAGCGAGCGTGCGTTCGGCCGCACGGCGACGCAGACCGAGAAGCCGATGCGGTCGAGCCCGGTGACGTTGGCGAGGCGGGTGATGCCCATCGCGGCGAGATGCGGCCGGTTCGCCGCGAGCGTCTCCGCCGGCGTGCGCGCGCGGTGCGTGCCGCGGTGGTAGCGCTTGGGGGTGGCCTGTTGCAGCGCGTCGATCATCATCATCTCCTCAGCGCCGCTCGCCGCACGATTGTGCGATCGTCAGATGGAGGACACGCCAGGCCGGATAGAGGCTGCCGGCGAGGCCGATGACCAGGGCGAGGACCGCCGCCTGGATGAGGATCGCGGGGGACACGGCGAAGGCGAAGGCTACCTGCGTGTAGTTTGTGGAGAACATCACGGTCGACGTCTGCAGCCCGTCGAAAGCGAGGTAGGCGCCGATCGCCCCGATCAGCCCGCCCAGCCCGGTGAGCAGCAGCGATTCGCCGATGATCGAGCCGAGGACGGCGCTGCTGCGGAAGCCAAGGGCCCGATAGGTGCCGATCTCCCGGATCCGGGTCATCACCGAGGCGTAGCTGGTACCGAGCGCTGCGAAGGCCGCGCCGAGGCCCATCAGGAAGGTGATTCCGTAGCACATCACTTGGAGGAAGCCCCTCAGCGACTCGGATTGCTCCTCGAGATATTCCTTCTGGTCGAAGGCGCGGACGTGCAGACGGGGGTCGCGCTCGAGGCTTTGCGAGAATTCGCGCAGGCTGGCATCGTCGCTCAGCCTCAGGTGCAGGGTCTGCACGGCGCTGCCGCGGTCGAGGCTGGCCGCCAGGGCTCCGGCGTCGACCCACAGCTCGGATTCGGCGAGGCCGCTGTCGGATTCGAAGGTGCCGACGACTCGCCACATCGAATTGGTGAAGCGGAGCTCGGACCCGATCTGCGCACCCTGGATCCGTTGCGCCGCGAGCCGGCCCACGACCACTTCGCGGCGACCGCTGCTCGGGGCTCGCCCGCTGACGACGCGCACGCCCGTCAGCGGATAGGCGGCCGCCTCGACGCCGCGCAGGGAGACGTTCATGTCGTTGCCGTTGCGGCCTGCGACTCGAACCGAGGTGAACAATTCGGCCGAGACCAGCGGGCGGCCGTCGGCGTCGCGCGCGACGAATGGCGAGTTGCGGAGCAGCGCGGCTTCGTCGCCCGGGATTGTGCTGGCGATTTCGGCGGTCGAGCCGGACATGAGCACCCTGACGCTCTCTTCGGCGGCGCTGGTCCGAACCACTCTGTCATAGCCTTCGGCGATCGAGAGGAGCGACACGAGCACGGCGACGACCCCGGCCGCGCCGGCGACGGTGCTCAGAGCGCGCAGCAGCCGCAGGCGCATACTCGCGAGCCCGATGCCGAGCAGCAGCCCGCTTTGCTTGAAGACGGATTTCATCATCCCGCGTGCCTCAGGTCTCTGGCGATGGTGACTCGCCACGCCCGCACGGCCGGCGCGACGGAAACGAGGAAGCCGACGATGAGAACCGCCAGCGCGATCCACAGATAGTCGGCGGGGCGCACGGCCAGCGCCGAGAGGGTCGAGCTGTACGCGGCGATCTCGGGCACGGCGAAGCGCGTCAGGATCGCGCCGAGCAGCGCTCCGACGGCGATGATCGCGGTGCCCTCGACGACGACGCTGGCGAAGGCCGAGCGGTCGCTGGCGCCGAGCGCCTTCAGGATCGCGAATTCGGGCACCCGCTCGTTGACCGAATGGGCGATGCTGTTGGCGGCGACCAGGATGAGGGTGAAGAAGACGGCGAAGCTCGACAGGCGCACGATCAGGCTGAAATCGCCGACCTGGTTGATGAGCTCGTGGGCGAAGGCGGCCTCGCTCGCGGTCTTGGTCTCGAAGGGCGAGTTCGCGAAGGTCGCGTCGATCTCCGTGGCGACCTTCTCCCAGCCCGAGGGGTCGGCGATTCGGATGTTGTACCATCCGACGCTGTCGCGGCCGTAGGCGCGCTGCTCGTTGACATAGGAATAATGCATCAGCAGCGTGTTCGTATTGCCCGAGCGGTCCGCCGCGTCGAAGATGGCGGCGACCCGGAAGGTCCAGCTGTTGCTGCCGTCGGTGCGCTGGTAGAGATAGGAATAGAGCGGCACGAGGTCGCCGACCTTCCACTCGTATTTGTCGGCGAGCGCTCGGCCGACGGCGATCGTGCCGGGATCGTCGATCCAGCGGGCGCGGTCCGCCGGGGTGTTGAACCGAGCCTCGGGAACGAGGCTGACGAACTCCTCCGGGTCGGTCGCGATCGCCATCAGCGGTTGGGAGACGTCCTGGTAGAAGCCCCCAAAGAAAACATTCCCACTCACCACCTCGACGCCTTCCTGGTCGGCGATCCGGTCGCGATAGGCGCGGGGCAGCGACTGCATGAGCGAAACCGAATTGGCCACGACAAGCCGGTCCGCTTTTTCCACTTCCACCCCCGTGCTGAACACGCGGTCGAGCGAAAGCAGGAGACCGAAGAGGAAAAAGGCGACGGTGACCGTCAGGAGCGTGATGCCGGTCAGCAGCCGCCAGCGCGTCAGGTTCGCGAGGATGAGGCGAAGATCAAGCATGGACCGGCACCTCCTCTTCGACGATCACCCCTTTGTTGAGGTGGATGATCCGGTCGGCGCGACGCGCAACCGCCGGGTCGTGGGTGACCAGAACGATCGTCTTGCCGTGCTCGCGCTGGAGCATGGCGATCAGCTCCATCACCTCGACGGCAGTGTCGCGGTCGAGATCGCCCGTCGGCTCGTCGCAAAGCAATAGGGCCGGGCCGCCGACCACGGCCCTGGCGATCGCTACGCGTTGCTGCTCCCCCCCGGACAATTCGGTGGGGTAGTGGTCGGCGCGGTCGCCCAGCCCGACGAGATCCAACGCAGCCGCGGCTCGGCGCCGCCGCTCGCCTCTCGATACGCCGAGGAGCGAGAGCGGGAGCTCGACGTTGCGCAGGGCCGTGAGGACCGGGATCAGGTTGTAGAACTGGAAGACGAAGCCGACCTGCGTCGCGTGCCACTTCGATAACTGGCCGCGGCTCATCCGGCCGATCGGCACGCCCCTGACGGCGATGCTGCCGTCGGTCGGCTGGTCGAGCCCGCCGATCAGGTTGAGGAGCGTGGTCTTGCCGGATCCCGACGGACCCATGATCGCGACGAACTCGCCCTCGGCGATGGTCAGGCTGAGATCGTCGAGAACGTCGGTGGCGCGGGCGCCGCGGTTGTGCACCTTGGTCAGGCCCGATATCTCGACCGCTGCCGGGCCGCGCCCGATTTCCGCCTTCAGAACCTCCGCGTTCATCGACTTTCCTCGCTTCTCAATAGATCTTGGCGGAAGCGTCAATCGCTTCCGCCCACGCGACCATGCCGCCTTCGAGGCTGGCGACGTCGCCGAAACCGCGCTCCTTGAGGAGCCGTGCCGCACGGGCCGACCTGATCCCCGTCTTGCAGTAGCAGATGAGCTTAGCCCCCCGGTCGAGCTCGTCCGCGCGCTCCTCCAACTCGTCGAGAGGAATCAGCCTGGCGCTGTCAATCCGCACGATCTCGAACTCGTTTGCCGAACGCACGTCGATGAGCTGGATATTGGCGCCGCCATCGAGGGCGCGCTTGAGCCATTCGGGGCTGACGCCGGCCGGCTCCTCCACCTCTTCCGCCACAAGACCGCCGCTGCAGAAGGCAGCATAATCGGCGAGCCCAGTCTGGGTCGGGCGGTCGCCGCAAAGCGAACACTCGGGATCGCGAGCCACTTCGAACTCGCGGAACTCCATGGCCGCGGCGTCGAGGCGCAGGAGGCGCCCGCGCATCGACCGGCCGACGCCGGTGATGAGCTTGATCGCCTCTGCCGCCTGCAGCGTTCCCATGATCCCGGGAAGCACGCCGAAAACGCCGCCCTCTGCGCAGGACGGGGCCAGGCCCGGCGGCGGCGGCTCCGGATAGAGGCAGCGGTAGCAAGGCCCGCCGTCGAGAGCGAACACCGACAGCAGGCCTTCAAAACGAAAGACCGACGCGTAGACGTTGGGCTTGCCGAGCAGCACGCAGGCATCGTTGATGAGGTAGCGCGTGGCGAAATTATCGGTGCCGTCCACGACGAGATCGTAGCCGGCGACGATCTCCATCGCATTCTCGGCTTCGAGGCGCGTTGCGTGCGGCACGATCTGGACCATCGGGTTCATCGCCCGGAGCCGCGCGGCGGCCGCTTCGAGCTTGGGGCGGCCCACGTCGGCGGTCGTGTAGAGGACCTGGCGCTGCAGATTGCTGGCGTCCACCACGTCGAAGTCGACGATGCCGATGGTGCCGACGCCGGCGGCCGCCAGATACTGGCCGGCGGGCGAGCCGAGGCCCCCGGCCCCGACGAGCAATATCCGAGCGCCCTTCAGCCGCCGCTGGCCGCTGACGCCCACCTCGGGGATAATGAGGTGGCGGCTGTAGTGGAGAATCTCGTCGCGCTCGAGCTCGGGCGCGGGGGTCAGGTGGAAGGGGCGCATGTCAGCCTCCGGCGATCGCGGGCAGGAGAGTAATCGTGTCCGCCTCGCTGAGCCGGGTCTGCTCGCGCTCGAGGTGTCGGATGTCGCGTGAGTTCACGTAGACGTTGATGAACCGCCGAAGCGTCTGGTCGCCGGCGAAGATCTGCGACCGCAGCCGCGGGAAGCGCTCCGTCGCCTGCGAAAGCGCCTGCGCGACCGTCGCGGCCGAGACCTCGATGGCCGCCTGCTGGTCGCTGAAGCGACGCAGTGCCGTCGGAAGGTGGATAGTCACCGTCACCGGCGTTTCGCCGGAGGGTGTGTTCGTCGTCATCGCCGCTCGCTCCCATCGATGGCCGCTTTCCGGCCGGATCAGCGACTGCCGGGGACGAGCCCCGGCAGTCGCCTCGTCCGTTAGTTCGAAACCGAGTCAGCGGACTTCGTGCTGACGATGGAGCCGATCGAGCTCGCACCGCACACGATACACAGAATGGTCGATGCGCAATCCGAAAGCAGCTGAATCTGCTGCGGAAGCTCTTCCGCGAACAGGTCCAGAGCTGCGGTATCGTCGGCCATGTCGAGATAGTGGGTCATAGTTCAACCTTTCACTTCACTGTTGTTAAACCAACTCAGGGTGTGATTCATCAACCCCATCGAACACAGCGCAAGCATGTGAGACCACAGTCCCCCCTGCGTCGGTTTTCAGCTGCAGTCAGGGCTTACGGGAATCGCAAGATGCCCGTGCCTGAATTTTTAATGATGTCGCAAAGCTACTGAGGCGTATTGACCGAAGGTACTCGGCTGCCTCCGTCGGTCTTCAACCTGAGCGGTTGTTTGGCACTATGGCCACTAGCCCTTTCCCAAAATTCCGAATCAATAACTCGGTCCACATTGGTATGCTAGTGGAACTGGACTTCCTGTCAACGGTCTTCAGGAAAAAAGTTGTTTGTTTATAGATTTTTACCCCTTGGGAGAGGAAATGTGCGGTAAACCGACCGACTTTGTCTAATCGAGAAGCGAGAAGCCATCCTGAATAAATCAGGGCTTACGCAGAAAGATGAGTATCCGAAACTAAGTCACTTTCAGAGACAACTTTGCAATTATATCTCTCTTTTTGGCGCAGAGCCCGATTTCTTATCTGCGAAGGAGCTTTTTGTAGACGGCGCCACGTAAATCCCTCCGGGGCTCGCAGGCTACCGACGCTCTGGACAGAGGCGTTGACATGATCAACTCCGGAGGCTCGTCTTGCTGAAATCAACAGCTTCCCACCCGCCCGGTGGTCTCGCCTATTTCGCGGGCCGCGATCCAGCGCCCCCCAGCGACCCTCAGTCGGCATCGAGTTGCGAGCGCGTCGGCGGGTCGGCGCCCGGCCGCGCGCAGGCAAGGGCGCTGGCTTTGGTGGCGGTATCGAGAAGTCCCTGGAGATGCTCGCCGCCAAGGCTCTTCAGAGCCCGGGGCGAACAATGCCCGGCATCGTCCAGACCGGCAATCAACGCGGCCTGAAAGGCGTCTCCGGCACCGACGGTGTCGATCACCGCGGTCGGGAAGACCGGGCTGTCGATCCGGCCGCCGCCTTGCGTGAATAAGCTGGCGCCGCGCTCTCCTCGGGTAAGCCCGACAAGAGCGCAGCGCTCCGAAAGCCAGCCCCGGGCGATCGAGTCGACATCGGCATCGGGACCGAAAAGCGTCCGGATATCCTCCTCGCTCAGCTTGATCAGGTCGGCATGGGCGGCAAAAGCGGCGACGCCGGAGCGCCATCGGGCTCCGCTCGGCTCCATCGACAATCGTATGTTGGGATCCAGCGAACGAAGCACTCCGGGCGGAGCGGTGGCGAAGGAATCGAGCAGGGCTGCGGACGAACGGCGGGAGACGATGCCGTAGGAGCCGGTGTGGAAGCAGGTCATGTCGCCGATCGGGCCGAGGGGGTGCACCTCCAGCTCGGCGAGGCCCGTGAAGCTGTAGGACGGCGAGCCGGACCCTTCGAGACTTACCGTCGCGGTCGGCGAGGGCCGCGGTGACGGCCGGAGGTAGTGCATGTCGACGCCTTCGCGCTCCAGCGCACTGCGCAGCAATCGCCCATGGGCATCTTCGGAGATTTGAGTCGCCAGCGCCACGCTCGAGCCCAGCCGGGCCAAGGCGATGGCGACGTTGAAGGGAGAACCACCCGGGCGCGCCGAGCCGTCCGCGAAGACATCGACGAGCGCCTCGCCGGCGA
>Ga0190275_10000537_pt1 | contig 32589 bp, 26 predicted proteins | sample Popmic550T_FD_133745 | JGI IMG/M metagenome (GOLD analysis project Ga0190275, IMG submission 133745) | Populus adjacent soil microbial communities from riparian zone of Yellowstone River, Montana, USA - 550 T | ecosystem: Environmental > Terrestrial > Soil > Riparian zone > Trees stand | place...
ACGGTGCACCGCCTGCTGTGGTCATGCCGCCAGCCGGCGAGGAGTGGCCGGTGACCGGTCGTGAGCTCGGAAACGGCGTATCCGTGGAGTCGCGACCATCGCGGTACGTCATTGAAATCGTGCCAGTTGCAGCTTCGGCCGCGCTCCTGCCGGCTGACGGGGTCCGGCTATCCGGAGCGGAGCAGGACGAATCGCTGCCGACGATCGAGGAGCTCACCAGCGATCCACCGCCCGAGCGGCGTGCGCGCTCCCTCGCCGGCTGGCTCATCGACATTGAGGTGTAGTTCCGCGCTGAGTTGACACCTATGGCCACGAATCCACGGAAATGTCATCGATTCAGGGCGTCGGATTCCGCGGTAGATGGCATGTTTCATACGGCTCGACACTTGACGCTGTTAGGCCGAGTCGCTAAAGCTGCTGTTGCGCCAGTGGAGGGCTGGCGGCGAACCGGAGAGCCGTTGAGTGCGGTGATTCGGGCAGAATCGATGAAAGAGAGAGCCTGTTGTGCCGGAGTTTTCTCTGTGGCGCCAACAGGCGCGAATGGAGGGGATAGCGATGATCACCTTGGGCCTCGGAATTCTGACCCTGGCGAACGCCGTGCTCTACGTCGTCGCCGCCATTCTCCACTGGGGAGTGCGGATCGCTGTGGGTCCAATCGTCTTGGCGTTCCCGGTTGCCATCCCCGCGGCGACCGCGGTCGAGACGGTCATTGCACTGTGCCTGACCGCGGGCGCGATCGCGGTGCTCGGCCGCTTCGGCCGGGCTATGCCGATCATCTGGGCCGCCTACGGCCTTGCTCTCGTCGGCACCCTGTTCGGGCTCACGATCGCGCTGATCCGCGGTCTCGAAGGCCCCGATATCTGGGTGCATTTTGTGATGCTCGCCGGCCTGGCTGGCGGCTTCGCGCTCCTGCTCATCGGCCGCCGGACCTCAAGAGCGAGACCAATGCGGCCGAACTCGCAACTACCGGAGGTGCGTGATGGACGTGACTAGGACGTGCTGCTGAAGCGTGCGTCGAGCCACTTGAGGCTCGCGGCGAGGCAGATCGCGGACCAATAGTTTCGGGCGGTCTTGTCGGACCGCATCGCGATGCCGCGCCAGTGCTTGGGCTGGTTGAAGCATCCACGTGCGCCGACTGCCGGACGGTCGACCTCGCGAGCGAACTCATGCGCACCTCTATCGATCCCCTGCCGCGCGGCGACGTACTCGCCAAGACATAGTCGCCAGAGTCACTCGAGTGGCGCTGACGCGCCCCATCTTGGGGCCATTAAAGGGCCATTAATGGCCCAAAAAGCAACTGAAACCAACTGTGACGATTCAGCAGAATACCTGATCAGCGCAATATCGCGACCATAGATACAGTGCGAAAAACCGCCCAGGCTCACTGAAAATCGAAAGGTCGCCGGATCGATGCCGATTGGAGCAACGTGGCCATCTCCAGGCTTTTCACTGGGGGTGGCTTTTTTGTTACCCGGAGGCTGAAGCCGAGCCGTGAGCTGAGGCACGTCTCACAGCGCCCTCTCTCAAGCCACCACAGGCATTGTGGGCAAGAACGCTGCAGAGCTCCGAGGGGTTGACAAACCGTCGACTACACCCACTAAAGTCTGACGTGCACATGAGCAATACTCATTTTCGCTCTGTCACCAAACTGGCGGGTCAACCTAGATGCGTCTCATGCTCCTCCGATGAACGAATCATTCCCGTGAAGCAAGTGCAAGCGATCAAGCACCATGGACGAATTTTCAGATGCACCGACAGGGTTGTCGGGTGCGGAATCAATGAAACGAGGAGCGTCACGTTCGCAGGCGCCCAGGCACTTCGACGGCTCACATATCCGTGGCGGTGAAGTGATGACTAGCGAGGCCACAAGTATCGTTCTTGGCGGCTCAATCGTCGACCTCCGGGAATTCCGTGAGGCCGTCGACTACATCTCCGAGCGGTCACGGTCTGAGAGCGCAGCGCCACTCGCCGTGACGTCGGTGAACTTGGATCACATCCACCACTTCGGCAACGGATCGCGCTGGACGGGCGCGCTGGACAGCGTCCCCGACCATCTGCCCGGCCATTCTGGAGGGATGGAATGGCTCAACCTGGTAGACGGCGCTCCGCTCGTCAGCCAGGCTCGGCGCTTGACCGGGCGGCCGTGGCCGCGACTGGCAGGAAGCGACCTGATCGGACCGCTGCTCGCTGAAGCAGAGCGCAGCGGGGCCCGGATAGGCTTCCTCGGGGGCGCTCCCAGCACCCACGACCAGTTGCGATCGCACCTCCCAGCGGCGCATCCGTCTTTGCAGGTTTCCGGATACTGGGCCCCGGCACGAGAAGATCTGTGGGATTCAGGACGATCATCTGCTCTCGCGCAGGAGATCGCCGAAGCGAGGACCGACATCCTTATCGTCGGTCTGGGGAAGCCCCGCCAGGAGTTATGGATCGCTGAACATGGCATGAAGACCAACGCAAAGGTTTTCCTCGCCTTCGGCGCAGTCGTCGATTTCCTGGCGGGGCGCGTGCGACGAGCGCCTTCCTGGGTTTCAAGCCACGGACTGGAGTGGGCGTGGCGGCTCGCCATGGAACCCCGGCGGCTTGCCTCGCGCTACCTCGTGGAAGATCCACCGGCATACCTGGCCGTCCGGCGACGCGAGCGTGCGCGCGTGCCCGCTCCGCAGCAGCCAGCCTTCATTGCATCTACGGCTCTGGCCGGGTCACGCGAGAACGGTTTTCTGGATGAGGGCGGACGAGCACACGTCGCAGTGATCATCGTCAGCGCGAACAGTGCACAACAGATTGCCGCACTCCTTGAGAGCCTGCGCTTGGAAGCCAGCGACATGATCCTGCGCGTCCTTGTGGTCTACAACGACTCCCAGGAGGAGATCAAAGATCTCCTCTCACGCCAGAGCGACGTAATCGTAGTGCGGGATGATGGGAGAAGGGGGCGCGCCGGCGGAATCAACGCCGCCCGGAAACACATCGGCGACGCCGGAACTGTCCTCATCCTCAATGCGGACCGTGTCATCGAACGAGGCACTCTGCGCGCGATGCTGAGGACGATGTCCCGCACCGGTGCGGGAGCGGTCGTACCCCGGTTGCTGGACCCCGACGGCACCACGTACCGCTCGCTTCGACGAGAGCCGACGCTGAGACGAGCCTTGTTCGACGCCTTCTTCGGCGCACACGACAATCGCCGCCCACTGGGGTTGTCTGAATTCGAGGCAGACCCGGAGAGCTACGAGCACGCACATCAGGTCGAATGGGCTGGTGGCACATCCCTTCTGGTTAGGAGAGATGTCTACGACGCTGTCGGGGATTGGGACGAGCGCTTCTATCGCTACTCCGATGAAACCGACTACCTCCGGCGGGTACGCGAAGTCGGGGCAACGGTTTGGTATGAGCCCAAGGCACGAATGAGACGGACTCCGGCTCCCACGCCATCTCCCGCCTTCGCGGCTCTTCTCGCCGTCAACCGAATTCGCTACAGCCAGAAACATCATTCGTGGCTTTACGCACTTATCTTCCATCTCTTGGTTGCCATCCACGAGGTACTCCGGGTCAAGGATCCCGTTCACCGCCACATCCTTGGAGTGCTCCTCAATCAGCCTGGCTGGCGACACCTCCCGCAATCAGCGCCGCCTGTGGCGAGGACATCGCCGATCGCCCCAGCGCTTCCGACTGTCCCGCTCGACAGGCCGGCCGGTTCCATCATCATTCCGGCTAACAACGAGGAATCCGTTATAGCTCGCACGCTTGAGACGCTCTCCCACCTCGTTCAGATGAACTACGCGGAGGTGATCGTAGTGTGCAATGGGTGCATGGATGCCACCGCCGCGCGCGCCCGGGACTTCGCAGGTGTGCATGTGATCGAGATCGATCGTGCATCGAAGACTGCGGCCCTGAACGCGGGTGATGCAGTCGCATCCGCGTGGCCGCGACTCTACCTGGATGCCGACGTCCAGATCGATCCGAGTGCCGTCATGGCGGTCTTCGAGACGCTGGACTCCCCTACCGTCCTTGCCGCCCGACCCGCGTACGAGTACGACGACACCGGAGCTTCCGCGATTGTGCGAAGTTACTACCGGGCGCGCAGTCGGATCTACCCAGCCCATGGTGCGCTGTGGGGTTCGGGCGCCTACGCAGTCAACGCCGTAGGCCACGATCGCTTCACCGAATTCCCTGATCTAACCGCAGACGATTTGTACATTGACGCCAGGTTCAGGCAGCACGAAAAGCGCGTGGTCCCAACGGTGCCGGTGCGTGTGCGAACTCCGCGCTCAACGGCGGGGCTTCTTGCGATCCTCACCCGCCAGCGCCGGGGCAAGGTTGAGTCCGGCACCGTGCCGACTACGGCGGAAAGTGTGAGGTCGGTGTTTTCGACGCTGCGAGGACCCTCGTCAGCGCTCGACGCAGCCACCTATCTGGCTCTCACCGCTGTTGGAAGAGTTCGGGCGCGTCGTGCACACACGGCCTGGGAGCGCGACTCGTCAAGTCGCTCGGCTGCGTCTCACTCACATGTCTGAAACCTCTGATGCAGAAGCCACAATGTGCTTGGCAATCTCGAGCGCTCCGGTGGCCGCGGGAGACGGGGCATTGAGGACATGTATCTGGCGCTTGGCCAGCTGGATGACGAAGTCGTCAGCCAGCGAGCCGTTCCGCAGGACCGCTTGGGCACGAACGCCTGCTCCCGCACGCACGATGTCGTGGGGGCCGATCCCCGGAACAAGCCGTGCCAGGTCATGGGCGAAAAGGGACCGTGAGAACGAGCGTGCAACCTCCCGCATGCCGGTGGCGACATTCCGGCTCGCCATGCGTAGAAAGCCGGGGTATGTCATTACTTCGAGAGAATCCCGAACGTTCACGGTTTTCCAGTCATATCCTTCGCGGGCGAGCGCCGGAACAGCGTTAGGACCGGCATGAACTACGCCGTCTATACCGCGCGTCACGTGGACACCCAGGAAAGGCAGCGAGGGATCAGGGACGGGATAGATGATGCCATTGACCAGCTGGCCGACTTCTGGCCTGAGCCGGTAATACTCGCCTCGAAATGGGACTATTCGCGCAGAAGGTGCGACTCCCGCCAGCACTGCAATCCGGTCCGCGTGCAGCCCTGCGCAGTTGATGAGGAGGTCGAAAACCCGACGGTCGCCGCCGAAGCCAACCTCTACTCTGCTGTCGTTCACTACGATGCTCTCGACCCGGGCACCGAGAAGCATCTCCGCTCCATTTCTTGTGGACAGCTCCGCCAATGTGCGGCTGACCTGGCCGTAGTCGATGATGCCCGTAGATTCGACACGCAGCGCTTCAACAGCTTCGACGTTGGGCTCGTAATCGCGTACCTCGCCTGGCGACAACATCCGAGCTTGCGCGCCGTTAGCCAAAGCGCGCTCATACAGGACGGACAATCGATCCTGTTCGGAAGAGTCCACAGCGACGATGAGCTTCCCACACACCTCATGGGGGATCCCATGTTCCACAGCGAACGCCACCATGGAGCGGTTCCCGGCAGTGCAGAGTCGAGCCTTGAGGGATCCCGGCCGGTAATACGGACCTGCGTGGATAACTCCGGAGTTGTGACTGGTCTGATGCGTGGCCCAGTTGGACTCCTTCTCGAGGAGGGTTACGCTGGCGCCCGCCGCCGACAGTTGTTCAGCGACGGCGAGGCCGAGGATGCCTCCACCGATGATGACCGTACTGGTCGCTGGCACGAGTTCCTCCATCCGGTCAGGATTGTCCCGATGCTATACATCGTGGGCGTTCTCGACGAGGGCCACCCCCAACATGGGGGCACTGACTTGTCCAGCTCACGATATCGTTGGAGCGAACTCAAGCTGAGGAAAGTTCAGGCATTCGCATGCTACGGGCCATCACTCAACTGAACCGGACCTGTCGGCTTTCAACCTCTCAGGATTGATGACGTGCAACAGCCTCTTACTCGAGAACGTCCGACGGGAACCGTCGTTGCGATAGTGACGTTCAACAGTGGCGATTGTGTCGCCGCGTTAATCGAGTCGGTCGCCAGCGAAGGCGCGCGTCCCCCACCCCGCGTATATGTGATCGACAACGGTTCCACGGATGACACCCTGGCACGTGCTCGTGAGTATCCCGACGTGAATGTCGTCGAGACGGGAGCCAACCTCGGCTACTCGGGTGGGATCAACGTCGCACGCAGGTTCCTTGAGCGCGGCGAGGCGTTGGCCGTCTTGAACCCTGATTTAGTGCTCGCACCAGATGCTCTCGAGAAGCTGCAACGCGCGTTCGACGATCCTGCTGTCGGTATAGCAGTGCCGCTGTTGAGGGACCCCGACGGCAGGGTCTACCCGCATCTGAGACGCGAACCGACTATTTCCGGCTCGCTCGGCGACGCTCTTTTCGGTGCTCGCTGGCCGAATCGGCCCCGGTGGATGAGCGACACGCTGCGTCACCCACGGGACTACGAATCAGCACATGATGTGGCATGGGCCGGCGGCGCCGCTCTCGTCATCGCGCCCGAAGTCAGTGAGAGAATCGGCGACTGGGACCACGAAACATATTTCCTGTACTCCGAGGAGACGGACTACGCTCGTCGGACCCGTGACGCCGGGTTCAGGATTCGTTTCGTGCCTGAAGCGCAGGCTACCCATATCGGTGGCGCGTCCGGACAGTCTGCTCCCCTGCTGGCACTCATGGCTGTGAATCGAGTGCGCTATTTCGAACGTCATCATGGCTGCCTTCCCTCCTCCGTTTTCCGAGTGGTCGTGGCGTTGCATCACCTGCTGAGGTCGGGTGACCCTCGCCATCGTTTTGCGGTGCGGGCTGTATGTTCCCGTGCGATATGGGCGACCCTGCCTCCTGGCCGGCCGCGCTCCAACGTCACGGCGCGTGCATGATGCTTACGGATGCGGGTTATGTGCCCTCGAGGCAACTCACGTTCTGCTTCCATGGGATCGGAAGCCCTGGCCGCCCTCTCGAGCCGGGTGAAGAACGATTCTGGCTCAGTCTTGGGCAATTTCACGACATCCTCTCCGTTGTTGTCGCGCATTCGCGTTCTGTGCAGCTGACATTCGACGATGCCAATGAGTCAGACGTCACCATCGCGCTCCCCGCGTTAACGAAGTGCGGCCTCCGCGCCGAGTTCTACCTGATCGCCGATCGCCTGGACACGAGGGGTTCACTTTCCAAAGATCATGTCAGGGCGCTATCCGGGGCTGGGATGAGCGTGGGTACGCATGGCATGACACACCGGTCCTGGCGAGAGTTGCGCGGCCGGTCGGAGTTCGATGCCGAACTGGGCGACTCTTCCCGACTAATCGAGTCCCTGACGGATACTCCCGTCACCCGTGCCGCATGTCCCGGCGGCCAGTATGACCGCCGTGTCCTCCGGGCGCTGAAGAGCCGCGGCTTCACACGGGTCTATTCGGTCGACGGCGGAACCTCCGTGCCCTCCGCCTGGCTGCAGAGCCGGTACACCGTTATCCGGGATGACACCCTCGTCACGATTAAGTCATACCTCGACCAAGCTGATCCCACCTTTCCAGCGAGACTGGTTGAACGAGCAAGAGAGTCGGTCAAGAGATGGCGGTGATACGTCAGGACCAGCCGACAGTACTGCTCGGGTTTGCTGAAGCCTTCGCCGCCATCGAAGCGATCTGGTCGCTCCAGCGCGCGGGAATGCGGGTCATGTGCTTCGCTCGAGCGGGAAGGCGGTCGGCGGCCAGGCGGATGCGGGGTGTCCCGGTCTTTGAGATCCCGCCTCCGGAGACAGACCTGCCAGCCACCATCACCGCTGTCTCAGCCCTGATCGAACGGTTCCGGCCCGAGGCCTTTCTTCCCCTCGACGACGCCTCCCTATGGTTGACGCAGCATGTCGATCGTGGCGCGTGCGCCGTCGTGGGTCCGGACACCGCAGGCGCGGCGTTCGCACTCAACAAGGCTGCACAGATTGTTGCCGCCGCTCGAGCGGGCTTGGACGTCCCGGACACCACTGTTTTCACCAACGTCCACGCTGTGACGGTTGACCGCTGGCCGGTAATCCTGAAGCCTGCCGACGCCGTCATCTCCGACGGTGCAACCCTGGTTCGCCCCCGCGCCCGCATCTGCGCGAACGCCGAGGAGCTAAAGGCCGCACAGGCGGTAATGCGTGACGGCCACGTGCTGTGCCAGGCGCTGGTGACGGGCACCGGCGAGGGACTCTTCGCCTTCGCCGGCAGCAACGACGCGGAGCATTGGAGTGCGCACAGGCGCGTCCGCATGTTGAACCCGCACGGGTCCGCCTCCTCGGCATGCGAATCCATACCGGTTGACACCTACCTCCGCAACGCCGCGTGGGACATGCTCGCCCGGCTCGAGTGGCGGGGCCTGTTCATGGCGGAGTTCCTCCGCGACTCATCCGGGCGCGCCTTCTTCATGGAAATCAACGGGCGGGCTTGGGGCAGTTTGGCATTGGCGAGGCGCCGCGGATTCGAGTATCCGGCGTGGGCCGTCCAGGATGCACTGGTGCTCCCCCGATCCCCCGGACCCGCTGATGCGCCTCCGCCGGTGCGTGCACGCCATCTGGGACGGGAGATCGGGCATCTTGCCTTTGTCCTGAGAGGGCCGCAGACTCAAGCAACTGTGGAATGGCCCGGCCGCTGGCGAACTCTCCGTGACCTCCTCACAATTCGCCCGGGCGACCGGCTTTACAACTGGGATCCACGCCACCCAGCGGTGCTTACGGTTGACACCTGGCGCACTCTCGCCGACCTCGCCCCACGACCGGGCAGGAGACTGGCATGAGATGGATTCGGCTTGCCTCCCACATCCATTCATCGTGGTCAGACGACTCAGCGTGGACCCTGCCTCGCCTTGTGGTTCTCCTGCGCCGAGCGGGCTTCCACGGCGCCTTGGTCTGTGATCACGACCGCACGATGACCGACGACCGATGGAAGCGAGTGCAGCAGGAGTGCGCTGCAGTCGGCCGGGCCACCGGCTTCCTGCTGGTTCCCGGAATCGAATACCAGGACCCCGACCATGTAACTCACATCCCAGTGTTCGGCGCCGCACCGTTCTACGGACGCAGTCCGGACACGAGCGATCTGCTTCGGAAGGCTCACGGCGGCGGAGCAGCCACGGTGTTCGCGCACCCGGGGCGCCTGGACGCGTGGAGACGCTTCGACCCGGGCTGGATTCCACACCTCAGCGGCATCGAAGTCTGGAACCGCAAGTACGACGGGATTGCCCCGAACCTCTGGGCGGTCCGCACAGCGGCCGACCATGGGCTGACTAGCTTCGTGTCCCTCGACTTCCACGGACGACGCCAGCTGTACCCGTTGGCAATGCGCGTGCAGTCCGAAACACGCATGACCTCGGCCCACGTAGTCACGGCATTGCGGAACGGTGAATGCCGGGCGAGCGCCTTCGGACTCGCCCCCGAGCGCATTGCTCACGGAGTACTGGGAGGGGCCGGCCGAGGGTCTGAGGCCCTCCGGCTGTTGACAGCTCCCATCCTGCGCCGGCTTGGAGACGCCCTAGGAGGCCGGTGCGATGACAAGGTCTGACATCAATCACGTCCTCATCACCCGTTTCAACCTCCCCTCACCAGGCCCGGAGAGCCTCGTCCGAGCCCAGCCGGGATGGCTTGAGGCTCGAGTGGACCTGTTCGACCGGTATTGCGTCCCCTCAGTCCTTGCCCAGAAAAGTCGAAACTTCTCATGGATGATCTACTTCGATCCGGAAAGTCCGCAGTGGCTGCTGAAGCGGATCGAGCGCTTCGAAGCAGACGGAATCTTCCTGCCGGTATTTCGGGCCACGGTCAATCATCACGAGCTCCTCGCCGACATCCGCCGGAGGGTTGGCCGGGAGGAGACCACGCTCATCACCACCAATCTCGACAACGACGACGGGCTGGCTGGCGACTTCGTCGAACGAGTCCAGGCAACCGTGTCACCCCACCCACGGGCCGCAATCTATCTGACGAACGGACTGATTGCCAGGGCCAACGAGCTGTACTTGCACCGTGATCGCCGGAATGCGTTCTGCTCGGTGCGCGAATCGTGGACAGAACCCGCGACGTGCTGGTACGACTGGCACAACCTTCTTGGACATTCGATGCCGGTCATCGAGGTGGGTGGAAACCCGGCATGGCTACAAGTCGTGCATGGGACAAACGTCAGCAACCGGGTCCACGGCAGGCTGGTGTCCCCAGCTCGATACGAGGCGTCGTTCGGGAGCTTGCTCTCGGCCTCGACCGCTCCCTCGTCGGTTGAACTGACAATGGACCGCCTCATCAGGGCGCCAGCGCGGATACTTGGGAGCGTCCCGCGTCGCGCGGCCAAGTGGATCGCCCTCAGGCTCTTCGGCAAGTCCGGCCTCGACTGGATCAAGCTACGGCTTCAGGGAGCAGCGAAGTGACGAGCTTGCAGCTTATGCGGATGCTGGCAAGACGGTGGTACGTCGTTGTGGCCATCGTGTTGCTGGCAGGTGCCGGGTACGTTTCACTGTCGCGCGAAAGCACCGTCTACACGGCGCAGACGGACATCGTCTTCATTGCGTCCGGCACGGATCCGGTCGGCGGCTTCGATGAGCAGTACCGGGACTCGCTGGTTCATTTCGCCGCAGCAATCGAGCGGGAGTATCACGCAGGGCGAACCCCGATCCGTCTGGCTGCGGACGCACCGCTCTTCGGCGCAGGAGTTGAACGGGGTGAGCAAGTTCTCCTGCCCAACACTGGAAGTCAATGGCTGGTCAGCTTCGACAGCCCACGACTGTCGGTGGACGTCGTGGGTCCCGATCCGCAATGGGTCCGTGCCCGCCTGACCAGAGTTCTCGAACGTATTGAAACACTTGCCAGGCAGCGCCAAGAACAAAGCGGCGTCGCCGAGGCCTTCTTCATCCGCACGGAGCGCGCACCGCAGGAATCTGTCGTTAAGTATGTGGGAAGTTCCCGGAGCGCTTCCGCCCGTGCGCTCCTATCCCTTCTTGCAGTCAGCATTGGCCTCGCTGCGGCCGCGACCGTGGCAGTAGACCGTCTAACCATGCGCCGCGGAACAAGCCTGCAACGGAAGAACAGCCCAGACGAAGAAGAAAGAGTTCCATGACCCTTCAAAGCTTCCTGGAAAGCCTCAGACGACGGTGGTACCTCGTCGTGGGCGGTCTTCTCATCACCGCAGTCCTGTGCGGCATTACCTTTGCGGTGACGCCCCCGGGCTACCAGCGCACAGCGAGCGTGCTGCTCATCCCGGGAACGTCAAGCATCCCAGTGGGCGGCAATCCGTATCTTTACCTCGGCGGACTAGGCCCCGCAAGTGACGTACTAGTACGCGGGCTTGAGGCGGATGCTGCAACGGACACTGTACTGGGCGATCTCCCTGACGCAGAGATCGCGATCAATCGCGACTCGACAACGAGTGGCCCGCTCGTGACGATCACGGTCGTCGCTCGGAGCGATAGGGATGCCGCTGCTATTCACGAGCGACTCCTCCAACTGTTGCCCGTGACCCTTTCTACCCTGCAGACCCGAGCAAATGTGCCGCAGGATTCCCGCATCTCTTCGCTTCCACTGACCGTGGATAGCGAAAGCGTGATCATCCAGAAGAACCGTCTCGAAGCGGCCGGCGCCGTCGCGGCCGCTGGCGTCGCGTTCACCGTCCTCCTTGTCGGCCTGGTTGACGGCCTCCTTCTGTCGCCGCCACCAGGATCACCCCTCCCGGCTCTTGGACGGTTGGGGCGCCGTCGTCAGCGGAACCGTGAAAACCATGACCGGCAATCGGCGGCGGCTGTGACCCAGCGGGGTCCGACCACGGCGACAGAGCCCACCCCCAGCGCTCGGCGTGAGGAATGAAATCCCTCCTTCGACGTTCCAGTGCCGACTCTCCGGCGGAAGCTGCGCAACGTCGTTCACCGGACGGTATCGATGGGCTAAGCGTCCTCACGGTATACCTGATCCTGCTCTGTGCAATCCCGTCAAGTCTCACGATCACGGCGCTCGGTTCGGCCGGCAGGCCCGCGTCACTCTGGGCCTTGGCAGCGACGCTCTGGTGGGGTTGGTACCAACTGCAGCGGCTGCAGCCCTCCGGTGCTGGACCACAGTATGTGCGGCGTGCGATTTTCGTGCTGCTCGGATTGGCTGCTATCAGCTACGCCGTTGCAATGCTGCGAGGTCTCCCGAGCGACGAGATCAGCCCAGCGGACAACGGTCTCCTGCGGCTCGTGGCCTGGGCAGGCATACTCTTGATTGCCAACGACGGCCTCAGCACCCCTGATGAATTCCGTACGTTGTTACGCCGCATCGCTCTGGTCGGGGGCCTTCTCGCAACTCTCGGTATCCTGCAGTTTCTGACCAACAGTGCACTCATCGACTGGTTGTCCATTCCCGGCATGAGTTCCAACCTCCCCAACCTCGCAGGGGTGGACGCACGCGGAGGATTCGTTCGGGCATCCGCAACCGCCAGCCACCCACTGGAGTACGCCGTCGTCCTCAGCATTGCGTTTCCGATCTCCATTGTTCTGGCGATGGAAGACAGCACCCGGTCCCGCCTCGTTCGCTGGTTCCCAGTGGCCGCTATCGCGGTAGCTTCCGTCCTCTCCGTATCCCGGTCTGCCCTGATCGGAATACTCGTCGGCTTGTTCGTTGTGGCGACCGCCTGGCCGGGTCGCGTCCGAGCAACTTTCGGCGTGCTGGGGGTCGCCCTCGTCATCGTGATCGCGATACTCGTACCAGGTCTTGTAGCCACCACGCGAAGCCTGTTCACCGGGCTCCCGGACGATTCCAGCGCAATCTCACGCACGAACAGCTATGGTGTCGCCCTCGACCTGTTGGGCCGATTCCCGCTGGTCGGTAAGGGATTCGGAACCCTGCTGCCCCGCTATTACATTTTCGACAACCAATACGTGCAGCTCACGATCGAGTTGGGGCTGTTGGGGCTGGTGTCGCTTCTGGCAGTGCTGGGTGCCGCAGTGGCGAGCGCCGCGTCGGCGCGGCGGAAGGCTTTCTATTCGCTCGACCGGCACCTCAGTCAGGCACTGGTCGCAGCGCTCAGTGCTGCGGGGCTTCAGATGGCGTTCTTCGACGGGTTGTCGTTCCCGATCGCCGCCGGGATGCTTTTCCTCACGATTGGGCTGTGCGGCGCTGCCAAACGCCTGCTCTCGAATGACCCTCCTGCGGTATTTCAGCCGATAGCCACCCGGTAGATGTGATACGTCGTCTCGGCCAGGAAGCCATCTGTGAAACGGCCGGAGTCCGCCACGCTGAGCTCACGGTTCTCGCCGAGCACCGTGACGCTCGATGGCCGGGCACCGGGAGGAAGCTGGAAAGTGCGCTTGCCCGGGCTTGACGAGCCGTCGATCATCGCGAAAATGTACGCCGCGCCATCCTTGGCCTTGAGCATTGTGTCGAGCCCATCGCCGAATGAGTATTCATAGGACTGCGTGTTGATGACGCTTGCGAGATCGTGGATTACTGCATTGACTCTCCTGACAGCATCAACTTGAGCCGAGCCGCAGAACCCCGGTATCACCTGCGATTGACGAAAAACGTTACCCGACTCGCATGCGCCGCTGAGACTCTGGTTGAAGTACGCGATCCCCCTGGCCTCGTTGATGATGGAGTTCATGACCGCGCCCTCCAACTGCCCGGGGGTTATGTGTACCGCGGGTGCACTCGCGCCCGGCCCGCCATTCAGGTTCTCAACCCACTGCCAGAGTGGCTGCAGCTTGCCGTCTGCAGCGTCCCGGATCCTGAGCGAGTTGACCATCTTGCCGTAGCTTGACGCGGTGCGGCAGTTATCTTCGCTCACCGGCGTCAGGTACACGTCACGGTATGGCTTCTGATCGCAATAGGGAATGGTGTACCAGTACATGTCTGCGGAGACGACATCGGTATACCTGTTGACGTAGGTCTGCGCCGCCACACGATCGAAGTCCGTGCCGAGGACCATCTGCGTGAAGTTTGCGTACTTGAAACGGCCATCGTCGCCAATGGCGTCCACGATTGACTGCAGGTGCGCTTGTCCGCTGGCGATGGAATACCGACCGTCGACCTCGTCGTCGAGGAAATGCCCAACCCAGTTGCGTGCATCGTCGGTGAACGTTTCATTGAGCTTGCTGCCGATCCAGTAAACCCCGTTCTCCTCGAACAGCCGATAGGGAGTGCCCTCCCACATCCCGCTGTACGTGTTGATGCCCAGTGACTTGTCGTAGGCAACCTCTTCGTCATTGCTGACGTTGCCGAACCAGGACACCACCGGGAAGAAGTTGGGATCATCCCAGCCGGCGGCATCCGTCTTGGGGAATTGCTTCCAATAAGCAGGCCCGCCCTCCCACGGAATGCGCGGAAGATCGAGATCGGCTCCCGCAGACGGAGAGGCAGGAGCTTCCGGTGAACCGGGTAGCTGGCTTCCGGTTGCCCTCTCGAAGATCACATCGACGAAGTAGTTGGCATTCTTGTAACTCTGTGTCGGGAACGCGCCAGCACCATACGCGTAGACGCCGCCTCCAACAGGCACCGTCAAACCACCTCGACTGACTTGCCGGCTGAGGTCACCGATACCGACGGAGTAATGGCCGTGGGGCGCGAGGTACGACGCAACATACGTCGAGCCTTTGACGATACCGACGGGACGATCGAAGAGCGCGGTCTGCCATCCCGTCGGTGATTCGTCGGTGAAGCGCGCGGTCGCGAGTGCCACCCCGTCGCCGCTCCACAGCGACCCTACGTGCGGCCCTTCGTTCCTCGCTCCCTTATAGAAGCGGATGCCTGTGATGGATCCGTGTGCGTCACTCCTGAATCGCACCCCGAGTTCGACGGATGCATCGTCCGCCGCCTGGCTCTCGCTGGGCGTTGAGAGGTCGAATAGAGTTCCCGCACGCGCAGGAACAACGGTGATGTGCCCTGCAACGAGGAGCACTCCGAGCAATCCCGTCAGGACGAGTACACGCACGGTGGTGACTCGCCAGCGTGAGGACGGGACCAGATTCCCTGCTGGTGTCGAGGCCTTCAACACGTGTATCCCCCGTCCTTACCGGACGAACCTCTTGTGATCAGATTACACGTCGCGTCACCCAATTGGGGGTGGGTCGCGGGGTGCGACGGAGGCGACTCTACCCAGCCACCATCGCGCCATGGGGAGGACATAGAGCAACAGACCAGCCGCTGCGCCGGCGACGAGTGCGATCCAGTCGACCGGAACGTACGAAGCCACAAACCAGAGAGCCACCGCAAGCGGTGCAGCGGCGAGGGTGGGAATAATCCACGCGGCGACGAAGGGCAACGGCGGTACATGCGCGGTCCGCATGCACAGGAGATAAGCCGGAAGCACCACGCCCGCGGCCACAACGACGTGCGCCCACCCAGCGCCCGCCAGACCGCCGAGCTGGGTGCCGAGAACCAGCGTCGGCACCAGCGCCGCCACCCAGATAACCTGCACGGCGAGTACTCGTCGGGTCATTCCGCAGGCGATGAGGAATGTCGCGATGAGATCGAATACCACGCGGAAGGCCCCAAATATGGCGAGGGGCACTATTGCGGCCGCGGCTCCTGCCCATCGCTCACCGTAGAGGACGCTCACGATCTGCGGCGCCAGGAAGACGAGGCCGACAGCCATAACGGTACTGATTGCCCATAAGGGAGCGCTCAGTCTCGCCATGGCACGACCCCGGAGCGACGGTTCCGATATGCGTGAGAAGGCGGGAAGCGCGACGACGCGCACCGATTGTCCGGCTACAGACATGGGCCAGGATGCAACACTGAACGCCAGCGCGTACAGGCCTAGCGCTGTCGGTCCCAGCATTCTCGCCACGATGAGGTTATCGACGGTAATGATCGACCAGGACACAACGTTCGCGAAGGCCAAGGGAAGTCCGAAGGAGCTCGCTTCCCGGGCGACCGTCGTATCCCAGCCGAACCTGGGCCAGCGGGAGACGGCGATGTACTGCATGACGACCGTCAGGACCTGGCCGGCGATCCTGCCTATCGCGAGGGCAGCCGGACCGAGCCCCATGAGGGCAAGGACCACCATCACACCGGTCGACACCACAACCGCCGATCCGTCGATCGCAAACACCGTCCCTTGCCGGAATGCGCGCTGAAGCAAAGCGGCAGGCACGACTGAGAGTCCCATCAGCAGGAGGGGCAGTGACATCAATTGCACGACGGAGGTCGCCTCAGGGCTACCGAAGGCTTCAGCGATCCCCTGGGAACTGAAGAACATGGCGGCCGCGAGTGATCCACCGAGGACGATACCCATCGTTGCCACGGTGGGTACGTGCCGTTCGAAGTCAGCCCTTCGCACCAGGTCCGCGCCGAGCCCGAATTCAGCAAAAGCCCCGAGGATGGACGACACCGTGAGTGCGACTGCGAACAGGCCGAAGTCCTCTGGCGCGATCAGACGCGCCATGATGACTCCCGCCAACAGGTTGCTCGCACGCAGAACCATGTTGCTGACGCTGCTCCACATCAGCCCGCGGCGGACCAGGTGTCCCGTGGTGCCGCCTGTGGGAACATCGCTCGACACGCTACTCAGCCCCCCGACTCATGGTGGACTTCGATGCTCCTGGTGCCGATTTCCACCGTGCACCTCATCGAGGATGATGGCCGCGACCTGGCGTGCCGTCGCGTCCCAGCCCTGCCTGACGCGGGAAGCAGCCCGCTGTGCTCGCTCCGCCATCGCGGGAAACGACACCGTCTGGGCGAGCGCATCCGCAATACCACCCGGCGTCGGGGCCGCCCACACGACATCGGGGTGCGCGAGGTCAGCGCGGGCCGACTCTGAGTCATTGACCACCGGAATGGTGCCCGCCGCCAGCATTTCTTCCGCGACGAGAGAGATATTCGTGAATGACATGGCTACCCCGGCGACCCCCTGGTTGTAGAGGTCATTGAGCTGGGCAGGTTCAAGCCGCCCGTGCCGCACCACGGGAATGGACCACTGCGAGCCCGCCCCGCCATACAGGTGGATGACATGCTCGGGATGCGCCCGGTGGAATTCCTCGAGCGCCAGTCTCGCAAGAATGAATCCTCGCCTGTCGTTGCCTGGCTTTTCGTAGAAGACCACGCCGGAGCGGCTCCCCGTATTGGTCAGCGAGTAGACATCTGTATCGCATCCGAATTCCACGAGGTCGGTGGTCACACCCACTTCGTCGCTGAGCAGCCGATTCACCATGTGTCCCAGCGCGATTGACCGGAACCCGAAGCGGTAGCTGTCAGAGGCAAGCGCGTATAACGAGCCGCGGGGGAAGAAGAAAGGCTCGAAGTCCTGGATGAAATACAACCGACGGAAGGGGACACCCTGACTGCCCCTCGCCAGGACGTGAGCAGTCTGCCATCCGCTGGCCACGCATGCGTCAACGTCTGTGAAGCCGGTGGCCGAATCGACGATCCGTGATCTCAGCGCCGGCCAGTGCCTTCGAATGACCTCGGCGTGCCGCCTGACGTCGCCACCGTGCCGGTCATACAGGATGATGGTGCATTCGTGGCCCTGCTTCTCGAGCTCTCGCACCATCCGAAACAGCGTCGTGTGGCCGCCGCTTCCTGGGCTGGGAGGGGTGCAGAGCCACCCTATTCTCGCCGGCCTGTTCAGATCCGTAAGCGGACTGGCTATCGGAAGCGAGAGCCGCCGGGAATCCGCGACGTCCCCGGCGAGCAGAGGAAATTCCAGCTCGGCAACGTCCAGCCGTCGGTACATACGATTGACGATTCGTTGCGCAACATCCTTCGTCCCACTCCGCCTGATCCGTGAGCCGAGAGCACTGGCGCTTTCAACGATCCGGCCCATGCGCGTACTCACGACACCCCGGTGTGAACCCAGAATCTCCACCGGATCCGATCCAACTGGGAGCGGCTGAACTCCACAGAACGTTGGGCGGCGCTAGGCGCCGCTCCCGCTTCGGCACGACGCAACCTCGAGTCGAGCCGTTGCATGAGCCACGAGGTGGATGCCGATGGCTTGATCTCGATCGCCACGTTGCGCAGTTCCCTGGCGACGGTAGGGTGCCCACCCGCATCCAGGCCCCTGATTGCGAGGACGGTCGCCTCACGGGCCAACGCGTTGCGCGCCTTCCCATAAAACAGATCTCCCTGGTCAGAAACATGTGCGAACTCGTCTCCTACCAGGTAGGCGAAAGAAAGCAAACGGTGGCGAATGTCCGCGGTCATAGATGGCAGCGTGACGGCGTGCATGTTTCTTGCGTGCTGTCGGTAATACGCCTGCACACGACCGTTGACCCTCCCGACATCCCACCTCGATGCGGTGCGAAGCCAGTACTCGAGGTCACCGGACTTCGGCAGGTCTACGTTGTAGCCGCCGATCTCACGCACGGCGTCGGTTCGCATGACCACCTCAGGCGACAGGATGAAACAGCGACCGCGAATAGATGCCAGGCGAATCCACTCATGGCCACGCCACACGGTCCAGGTCAGGGGGGCCCGGCCATCGCGATCGGTCGTCGGCGGGGCATCAGAGAACTCGATCGGCTGTCCGTACACCATGCCCACTCCAACGTTGGCCTCCATCAGGGTCGTCGCTCGACCGAGGGCACCTGGCGCCACGAGATCATCTGCGGATACCAATGTCACATAACGGGTCTCCACTGCAGCGAATCCGTCGTTGTACGTCCTGATGTGGCCCGCGTTCACTGCGTGAGCGATGACGCTGACCCTCGGATCCTCGCGGGCCAGCCTCTCTGCAACCTGTAACGACCCATCAGTGGAACAGTCATCAACGATGATGACCCTGGCTCTGACGCCAGCCTGCCCTAGCACGCTGCCGACTGCCTCCGGCAGGTAGTGGCCGTAGTTGTAGCACGGGATGACGGCGGTCACCTCTGGGTCCCCACGGCCAGTGCGGGCGCGACTGATCTTCATCGGATCGCCAATCGAAGGGCGTCAGCCACTCGTGACTGCTGATCGACTGTAATGTGCGGAAACATCGGGAGCGACAGGATCTCCGCTGCTGCCGCCTCGGCGACCGGGAAGTCACCCGGATGCCCGCCGAGGGATGCGTAAGCCGGCGTCAGATGCAGGGGCGTTGGGTAGTGGACTCCCACGCCGATTCCTGCGGCCGATAGATGTCCGAGCACCTCGTCACGCCTCGGTACGCGGATCACATAGAGATGCCACACGTCGGTGTTTCCCTCTGCCGGTTCCGGAAGAGACACCCCGTGAAGGTCCCGCAGCAGTTCCCCGTAGATCCCGGCAGCCGCACGACGGCAGGCGTTCCAGTCGTGCAGACGCCGGAGCTTGGCCCTGAGCACTACCGCCTGCACTGCATCCAGCCGCGAGTTGAAGCCCACGCGTTCGTGCACGTATTTCCGTTCGCTCCCGTGTGCAGCGAGTACACGCACGGTTCTGGCGATATCGGCGCCGTCAGTCGTGACCGCGCCGGCGTCGCCCGCGGCGCCCAGGTTCTTTCCCGGGTAGAAGCTCGTGGATGACACTGTGCCGAGTGCACCTGCCATCCCAGCAGGCGACGCGGCCCCCTGCGCCTGTGCACTGTCCTCGACGATCGGCACGCCTGATCCGTTGATCACCTCACGGATCGCTTCCACAGGTGCAACCTGGCCAAACAGATGCACCGGCACGATCGCCTCGGTGTTGTACGTGAGCGCGCGCTTCACTGCTTGTGGGTCGATGAGCAGGTGCCGGGGATCGACGTCGACGAATATGGGAACCGCGCCAATGCGGGAAACCGCTTCCGCCGTTGCGATGAATGTGTTCACCGGCAGGATGACTTCGCCACCGGGCGCCACTCCCACTGCCCGAAGCGCGAGTTCCAGTCCGTCTGTGCCGTTGGCAACCCCGACACAGTGACGGGTCCCCACCATCTCGGCGTACTCTGCCTCGAAGGCCTGGACGTCGGGGCCGCCGATGAACGTCGCGGCTTCGAACACTCGTCGCAATTCGGTAGCGAGGTGCCGTCCTATTTCAACGTGCTGCGCTGTCAGGTCGAGGAAAGGAACGCTCATCGTCTCGCTCCCATGCGGTTCGCGGGGACCCCTACCCACGTCTCACCGGCCGGCACATCGCTCAGGACGACCGCTCCCATGCCGATAGTGGCTCCCGCTCCAATTCGTACACCCTGGCGTATAGACGCGTTCATTCCGAGATAGGCCTCGTCTTCGACCACGACGCCGCCGCCGAGGGATACTCCAGCGGCGAGCGTGACGTAATCATGGATGTGCACGTCGTGCGTGAGGGTTACGTTCGGCATCACGACGCAGTGCCGCCCGATCCGCACGCCAGCGGTCAGGACCACACCGCCGAAAACGATGCTTCCTTCGCCCACCGTGCACCCATGTGGCACCCGCACGGTGTCATCAATGAACGTCGCCCAACAGGCCGGCTTCATGCCAAGCTGGCTTAGCCGGTCGCGAACACATCGACGCCCGGAGCCCGCGCCGATACACAGCAGGAAGTCGGCTTCCTGGCTCGGGGCGTCGCCAATAGGCCCAAGGACCTCGACGCCGTTGACACGTGTGCCATGAAGCGCCTCATCGTCGTCGAGCATCCCGATTATGCGGTGATGCGTGCCGGCAGCAGACACGACTTCCCTGGCCAGTCCACTCGCGGCCAGAAGAACCACCTCGCCCACCGGGTTCACCACTACCTGGTTCACTATCGTCGAACGCGCGCCACCGCGCGGATTGCCTCGATGACCCTGCCCAGTTCTGTCTCGGTCATCTGATGGAAGAGCGGGAGGATCAGCGTCGTGTCCGTCAGCCGATCTGTAATCAATAGGTCGCCGTTCTCGGCGCGACGGTCCCGGTAAGCGGGCTGGCGATGAGCGGCCATGATGCCGCGTCGAGCCGAGATTTCAGCTTCGGCGAGAGCTTCGAGGAGGCCGTCCCTGCTTGCCGGGAATGATGTTTTGACTTCAACCCAGAGTGATTGGAAGTTCGTCTCGCCCCAGGGCGGATCCGTAACCAGACGCAGACCAGGGACCTCTGACAGTTCCCCAGCGTACTGTGCCGCAATCTCCCTCCTGCGTCTGACGACTTCCGGCAGTCGGACGAGTTGAACGATGCCAACCGCGGCCTGCAGGTCAGTCATACGGTAGTTGTACCCGATTTCGAGGTACTCCTCCGCTGGCGCCAGCACGCTGGCCTGGCGGTCGCTCGCTGAGACACTCATCGAGTGCTCCCTGAGTCTGCGTGCACGGGCTGCCCAGTCTGCTCGCGAAGTGGTGAGCATCCCGCCTTCACCGGTAGTCAGCAGTTTCCGCGGGTGGAACGACCACGCCGCGATTTCTGCACCCGAGCCGACGGACCGGCCACGGTACGTCGACCCGGCACCGCACGCGGCATCCTCGATGACGACCACACCGAGCGGGTCCAAAAGCGCCCTAATCGATTCGAGGTCGACGGGCACACCGCCCTGGTCCACGATGATGACGGCACGAGTCCGTTCGGTCAGCACGGCGGAGATTGTCTCCGCTGTGACGTTCCCAGTCGATTCGTCGACGTCGGCGAAGATCGGCTGCGCGCCGACGTATGTTGGTGCGTTTGCGGTCGCGATGAAGGAGAAGGACGGAACAACGACGTCGTCACCCTCGCCAACGCCCGCCACAATGAGCGCCAGATGCAGCGCGGTCGTGCAGCTCGACGTGGCGACCGCGTGGTTCGCCTGCATAGCTGCGGCGAATTCGGTCTCGAACCGAGCGACAACCGGACCCTGCGCCACCCAGCCCGACGAAATGACCTGGGTCACAGCGAGGATCTCGTCGTCGCCCATCCAGGGCTTCATGACGTTGATCCGGTTCACGATGACCCCGCGCGCCCAGCGGCGATCTCGTTTCGAAGCGGTCTCCACCACTCAACGAGTTCCCTCAAGCCGTCGTCAATACCAACGCTCGCCTCGAACCCCAGATCTCGCTTGGCAGCTGACACATCAGCCAGGCGTCTCGTGACCCCGTTGACAGCACGATCGGGGCCGTGTTCCACGGCAAGGTCGCTTCCCATCGCGTCGAGGAGCGCTTCAGCAAGACCAAGCAGCGTGGTTTCCGTTCCACTTGCCACGTTATAGGAGCCCTCGACCACTTCGCTGGATGCAGCGAGAAGGTTCGCCCTAGCGACGTCCCGCGTGAAGACGAAGTCCATTGTCTGGAGACCGTCGCCGAATATCAGGGGCGCTTTACCGTCGGCGATCCGTTCCATCCAGCGCACCAGGACCTCCGTATACAGGCCGTGCACATCCATCCGTGGCCCGTAGACGTTGAAGTAACGCAGTATGACGTAGTCCAGCCCCTTCATCGCCCGGAAGCTTCTCAGCATCCCCTCGTTGAAGGACTTGGCAGCGCCGTAGAACGTGTCGTTGTTGTGATGATGGTGCAGTTCGGGTGTAGGGAATTCGTCTGCCAAGCCATACACGGATGCACTAGATGCCGCGATCACCTTGTTGACGGAGTGTTCGACGGCCGCTTCAATGACGTTGAACGTTCCATCGACGAGAATCTCGAGCGCCAGGCGCGGCTCCTCCGCGCACTGGGTGATTCGCAGAGCCGCCTGATGGAAGACAATATTTTTCCCTCTGGTCAGGTCATGAACAAGGTCGCGGTCCCTGATATCGCCCTCGACGAGCGCGACCTGGCTGGTGCCCAGCGCTCCAGCGAGGTTGGCTCCGCGGCCGCGCACCAGATTGTCGAGTACGTCAATGTGCGCGACTCGGGCCTCGAGGAGCTGATCCACGATGTGGGACCCGATTGTTCCGGCACCGCCGGTGACCAGCACGTTGGCCCCAGCCAGTGAGGTCATCAGGATCCTTCCATCTGGGGTTCGCCGACCGGCACCACCGCGGCGCCAGATCTCGCCAGGCTTGTGCGCGCAGCCTCGAGAATGCCCAGAACGCGAAGCCCGGCTTCCCCGTCGGTCATGGGCGCCCGCTTCTCGCGTATGCTCGCCGCAAATTCGGTCACCATCGCTCCAAGTGCCTCCCGCTCGGGCAAAGCCGGCGACCAGGTATCACCCAGGCGATATGAGATCGCTGCATCAGCTCTGTCCGCGCCGTCCAACTGCTGGAGTGCCAGGCTGAGGTCGACTCCACGGTCGTAGATGCTCAGTCGTTGCTGTGGATTCAGGTCGTCCCATACGAGAGTGCGCCTGGTGCCGCCGATGATCATGTGGCGAACCTTCGTAGGACTGAGCCAATTGACGTGCACGTGCGCCATTGCCCCATGTTGCAGTGGCAGTGAGAGATATCCGACACAGGCCTTTCCCGCACCGAGGGGATCAGCGCCATGGGCGGAGACCGCGAGCGGCCTGAGTCCGCCGGGAAGCACGAAGTCCATGATCGACAGATCGTGCGGGGCGAGATCCCAAAAAACATCGACATCCGGCTGGATCAATCCCAGATTGATACGGATGCAGTCGATGAACAGGATGTCTCCGAGCGCTCCCTCCTCGATCAGTTCACGGATCTTCACAACCGCCGGCGTATAGCAGTAGGTGTGGTCTGCCATCAGGATCAGCCCGCTGTCACTCGCGTGTCGCACCATATCCCGGCCCCGCTCACCGGTATCCGCGAGGGGCTTCTCAACCATCACGTGTTTTCCGGCCTCGAGGGCAGCTTCTGTCACGCTGTGATGGGTCCGTGCGGGTGTCGCTATCGCCACTGCGTCGATGTCGTTTCCTTCGAGGAGCTCGGCAAGGCTCGTGACGACTGGGGTTCCGGGAACCAGGGCAGCGACGGCTTCAGCTCGGGCCCGATCGAGATCGCAGACCGCCGCCAGAACCCAATCCGGACTGGCGTGAAAATTGCGTGCGAGATTGGGTCCCCAGTAACCCGCTCCTACGATGCCGATCCGGAGCTTGCCGCCATCCGTCTTTGCCAACGACCGAGCGCTCATCTCAGCTGTTTCTGCTGGATGCATGTACTCGGACAGAGGCGCTCCAAGGTACCCGCTGACGTGACATTGTTCGGCCAGCAATTCCTTTGGGAGTGACAAGAACAGAATCGACCGCACGATGCATCAGGCAATCGCGCTGACCGAACGTCGATCGACACTTGAGTTTTGCTCACAAAGGACAATTGCATAGCTTGCGGCCCAGTGGATACCCCCATTTGAGGGGCATCTACGGCGTCGCGACCCGGCCGCAGGGACCATCACGAGCCACCGAGCCCGGTTCATTCAGATGACCCCCGATTAGGTGACAGCGCCCCCCGCGACATTGGGGGTATCGTCGCCACGTGGGTAGATGAGAAGATCTCATGACCCGTACGCGAAAGACACTGGTCCATCTGAGGGCCGCCGTCTTTTGCGTTTTTCCTGAACCTGTAAACCCGAACTGCAGGGAACGACCCCGTGACTACATCTTTGATGAGTCGACTCATTCGTCGGCACTCCACACTCAAGACTTTCGGCCCAGCTGCTGATTCCCGCCACCCGCATTCCAGGCGGCAGACACACTCGGCAGTGAGCACAGAATGAGCGAAGCGAATCCCGAGCTCTCCGGAGCCGACAGCGCTCCTTTCGGCCGTCGCCCTCCGCTGAGCCTTGTAACGACGTTCCGTCCGGCCCCGACTCCGGCCGTCGGCACTCCTGCGTCTGGACTCGCCTGGGCCAAGCGATACCGCACCATACTGCGGGTGTCCGACGTGTGCATCATCGTTGCCGCTGTGACGGTCGCCCACTTGGCGCGTTTCGGCATTGAGGGTACGCGTGCCGCAGTCGGTCCGATCAGCGCGAACTACTGGCTGCTCTCGCTCATCATCATGCTGACGTGGATCGTGACCCTCGGGGCGTTCCGAACCCGTGACTCGAGGGTCATCGGCATCGGAGCGACCGAGTACAAGCAGGTCATCAACGCGAGCGCACTGGCCTTCGGACTCCTTGCGATTTTCTTCCTCGTTGCCCAGGTCGATATCGCGCGTGGCTACTTTGTGCTCACACTGCCCCTGGGGCTGGGCGGCCTGCTTCTCGAACGCTGGCTGTGGCGTAAATGGCTCCTGCGGCAGTGCGAGAACGGCCACTACCTGGCGCGGGCGATCGTCGTGGGAAGCCGTGAGGACGTCGAGTACGTGGTCGCCCAGATAGACCAGAAGTCCGGCGCCGCGTATTACGTCGTCGGCGCCGCCATTGACGGCGAAGAAGCCGGCACTGTAACGGTCGGCAAGCATGACGTGCCCATCGTTGCCCGATTCAGCGATGCAGCCGCCGCGGCCCGGGAGATGGGCGTCGAGACAGTCATCGTGGCCGGCCACCCTCGTGGCGGAACGGCCTTCATTCGAAATCTTGGATGGGACCTGGAGAACACCTCGGCCGAACTCGTTCTATCCAGCCAGCTGACGGATGTCGCCGGCCCCCGCATCCATTTCCGGCCCGTCGAAGGCCTCCCGCTGATCCATGTTGAGATTCCGCACTTCGCCGGTGCGAAACACGTGCTGAAGCGCACGCTTGATGTCGTCGCCTCAGCTCTCGGCATCGCTCTTCTGCTCCCCCTGCTCGCGATGATCGCCATCCTGATCAAGATCGACAGTCCCGGCCCGGTTCTGTTCCGCCAGGAACGGTGCGGGCGCAATGGCGACACGTTCAACATGCTGAAGTTCCGCTCGATGGTCCAGACGGCCGAAGACGACCTGGCCAGCCTTCTCGACAAGAACGAGGCTTCGGGCGTCCTCTTCAAGATTCGGAACGATCCCCGGATCACCCGCGTCGGCCGGTTCATCCGCAAGTACTCGATCGATGAACTCCCCCAGCTCTGGAATGTCCTTGTCGGAGACATGAGCCTGGTCGGCCCCCGCCCGCCGCTCCCCGCCGAAGTTGAGGGTTACGAGACGCACGTGCACCGCCGGCTCTACATCAAGCCCGGCGTGACGGGGATGTGGCAGATCAACGGCCGCTCGAACCTCAGCTGGGAAGACAGCGTGCGACTCGACCTTTATTACGTCGAGAACTGGTCGTTGGCCGGTGACCTGATGATCATCTGGCGAACCTTCAAGACTGTCGCACATCCCGTCGGCGCTTACTGACGCAAGAGAACTGAGAACGGAGAAACACTTGGGAAATCGGCGAATCGGCTACGCAGGTGGCGCGTATGACCTCTTCCACATCGGGCACTTGAATATCCTCAAGCACGCCAAGAGCCAGTGCGATCATCTGATCGCCGGCGTTGTCGCGGACGAGATCCTGGAACTCACCAAGGGCAGGCGCCCGATCATCCCATTGGCGGAGCGGCTCGAAATCGTCCGGAACATCTCGTTCGTGGATGAAGCGGTGGAGGAACACGTCCTGGACAAGCTGGACGCGTGGCGCGTGAAGCCGTTCGACGTCTACTTCAAAGGCGATGACTGGAAGGGGACCGAGCGAGCTCGCCGCCTGGAGATCGATTTCGCCAAGGTCGGCGTCGAGGTCGTCTACTTGCCCTACACGATGACGACTTCGAGCACCCTGCTTCGTCGTGCCTTGGAGGAACTGGCGGAGCCCAGCTTCAACACCGGAACCGAGGGTCAAGGCTAGGCGAAATCGCCACGACTGCGGTCTGTTGTCTGGCTTCCGCGCTGCCAATACGGCCGCGCGGAAGCCTTTTTTTGGCGTGTGGGCAACCTGTGAATACCCGCAAAAAGGGTACATGAATTCGCGATCACAGGATCGTCGTGAAAATATCTCACGGGCGCAAAAGGTCCATCGGCGATGGGCACGGTAAAACCGTTTGTCCTAAAAAGACGCCACCTTAGCGATCAACACACACTGCCGTACAGGGTTCTATACCTGTCAGCGGCTAGGAGAATGCATGTCAAAAGTTAGACAAACACGCGCAGAATCAGGCGCACGGTATGGGCTCGATAAGCGCAGAGTCATGTTCGCCGTTGCAGCCACAGCAATTGTCGCGGTCGGAGCCGTTGGTTTCAATGGCACGGCCGCCCAGGCGGCGACGGTTTCCGTCGTCAATGGCGATTTCGCAGCCGGCACGTCCGGTTGGGAGGGCGGAAAGAACACCCGACTGGCTGCCGGCATGGGCCGGAACGGCACACCGGGCATCCGCGTTACCAACACGACCACTGCTGCAGCGACAGTGACACTGAATGACCGTGTCAACTCAGCATCCGCGCTGGTGGCCGGCCACACGTACAAGGCGACTGCATGGGTTCGAACGGAGAAGCCGAACCAGGCCATCACCCTCCGGCTGCTCGAGGAGGACGGTTCCTTCAACGTCATCAACAGCACCCAGACCTACCAGTGGCGCGCCGACACGCAGTGGAAGCAGATCACCACCACGTACAAGGCACAGCGCACTTCCACGTCGCTTGACATCAACGTCCTCGGTTCGAAGCTTGTGCCCGGAAACGCGGTCCAGATCGACGACGTCACATTGGTCGACACCAACGCAGGCACCGCGCCGGCTCCCGCCCCCGCTCCCGTGCCGGCTCCTGCTCCGGCTCCGGCTCCTGCTCCTGCCCCCGAGCCCATTCCTGCACCTTCGGGATGGGACCTGGCCTGGGCCGATGAGTTCAACGGAACCGCTGTCGACCGTAACGCGTGGAACGTTGAGCACAACTCCACCTACGGCGACGGCAACAACGAACTTGCCTGCCTGCTGGATCGCCCGGAGAACGTGAAGGTCTCCGGTGGCCTGCTGACGATCACAGCTCGCAAGGAAGCCACTCCCATCGAGTGCAAGACCGACGACCCCCGTTTCCCGAATGGTCGTACGTACACCTCCGGCCACCTGACCACCAAGAACAAGGTGGACTTCGAGTACGGCCGCTTCGAGATCAGCGCCCAGACCCCCCTCGCGCAGGGCACCTCCAAGGGTCTGTGGCCTGCTTTCTGGCTGCGCCCCGCTGAGAGCGGTATCGGTGAACTCGACATCCTCGAGGCCATCGGAACCGCCAAGGGTGATCCGTTCAGCGCCAACCACGTCGTCCAGACCATTCACTACGACTACATCGGCACCCACTCCAAGCAGGGCACCGGCTACAACCTCCCGAGCGGTACCACCGCAGACGGATTCCACCAGTACGCGGTCGAATGGGAGCCCGGTTCGATCAAGTGGTTCGTCGACGGCGTGAAGACGTACGAGCGAAACCTGTCGACCACGTCGTGGCTCGACAAGGCCTTCGTCAACGAGTTCTACATCCGGCTGAACCTCGCCGTCGGTGGAAGCTGGCCAGGCTCGCCGACTGCGGACACCGTGTTCCCCGCGGCGTTCAAGGTCGACTACGTGCGCGTTTACCAGCGCTAATCCAGCGCGAGGAATTCTCGCCAGCCTCAGCCTTCATCGGACTCCCGTCCGGTGGAGGCTGAGGCTCGTTAAACCCCCGATTCGACAGCCCTCATTGCACGCACCGCTTCGGACCGCTTGGCGAGCCGGCGCATGAGGATGCGTCGATCCCACGGCGGAAGGACAGCAATCGCCGACTCCAGGCGTGCGGCGAAGTCGGCCAGCGTGCCCTCGAATTCATCCTGGTCGATGTCCGAGTTGAAGCCAAGGCTCACCAGCCTGCTGAACCGCCGGCCCAGCAACCGTGCGCTCAACTCAGCGAACGCCGCCGCGACGGTCTCGTCAGTCCATGACCCGTGCCTCCACTCCAGCGACGACGTCACCTGCTGCGGATGCATTCGGTAGAGCAGCGCCGGTAGGGCGAGCCGTCGGATTCCTATCCCTGCCACGGCCAGACGCAGCCACAGGTCGTAGTCCTCCGCAGGTACCTGCCGGTAGCCGCCCACCCTGACCAGGGCTTCCCGCGTAGCGAAGAGGGTCGGATGCGACACAGGATTCGTCATGAGCAAGTGGTACGGGAACGCACGGGCGCTGATGGGAAGAGGAGCCGCAGGGCTCACCCGCCTCTTGTCGGGCCGCCACTCCAGGACGGTCGTGAAGTTGACGGCAGCCTCAGGGCTGATCGCCCGTCGCTGGTAGCCGAATCGGCCGCGCAAAGTAACGTCGTCGGCATCCATTCGAGCAATGTATTCGCTGTCCGTGCGTTCGATGAGCGTGTTGAGTGCGGTGGCGACTCCGACCGAAGTCGGCGAGGTGATGACGCGGACAGACCCGGATTCGAGCGTCTGCACAACGCTGGGTGTCGAGTCAGTGCTGCCGTCATCGAAGATGACGATTTCAGCGTCCCTCGGCAACGCCTTCCGCGTGGAGGTGACCGCTCTGGCTATGGTTTCTTCGCCGTTCCGCACCGGGAGTATGACGCTCAACCGTGGCATTGTCCCTCACCAGCCGATCAGAGCCCGCGGCCACGTCGGTTGACGGCGCTCACCAGTGCGCCGGCTGGAACCAGCCGCGCGGCGATCGCCATCGCGGCGTACGCGCGCAACTGGGAGCGATCGTGCCGGATGGTGAGCCGTGCCCACTGGAAGGCCTCGTCACGCTTGCCGAGGGCAGCGAGCGCGAACGCGATCTGGCCCTCTATCCGCGCGGAACCCACGGCGCTGTCGGAAAACTCCGGATGCTTGTTCAGCAGGTACGTGAGGCCATCGGCGATGCCCCGCCATTTGCCATCGAAGAACGATGTGCGGTTCCAGTGCACGATGACCAGAGGCTCCGCCACTCCCAGGATGTGCCCGACCCGTGCTGCGCGGAGCAGGAAATCGTAGTCTTCGCCGTAAGACGCGGGGAGCTCTTCGTCGACCAGACCGATTCGCTCCAGGACGTCGGACCGGCGCATCAAGAACGAAGACGGGTGGATCTCCGTTGTGCGAGAACGGATGAGGTCCGTGAACTCGGTGCGCTCGGGCGGCAGCCGGTCCAGCATCCGGCCAGACGTTTCGATTCGAATGCCGGTTGCGATGAGGACGGCCGCGGGATCCGCTTTCCAGGCCTCAATCTGCGTGCGCAGTTTGGTGGGCAGCCATTCGTCGTCATCGTCACAGAAGGCGATGAACTCTCCCATCGCAGCCTGGATCCCGGTATTTCGGGCACCGGCGAGTCCGGGTGTCCGAGTGTTGGGAACGGTGCGAACATGCCTGCGGGTGGTGGGGACATCGACGTCGTCCAACGACTCGACGGCTGTCTGGTCGAAGACGATCGTCACGGTGATCTCACCCGGATAATCCTGGGCGAGGATTGATCGCACTGCCGAGCGGAGAAGTTCCGGCCTTCCGCGCGTGGCGATTACGACACTGACGCTGCGATTGTCCGTACTCTCCTCCATCGACATTGCGTTCCACCCCCCATGGTTCGTGCACGGAGCGCCAAGCCTACCTGATCCGTGACATAACCTCAGGTTCCAGTGCGGACGACTGAGGAGCGTCCTGAGGACGCAAGACCAGCGCTGCGGCGAGCATCGCGACCATGAGTCCCGTTGTCATCATGCCGTAATACACCGATTCCACAATGGTGAGGAGCAGAACGGTGTTGCACGCGAGGCCGACCGGATCCCGCTCCCGGATCGAACGAAAGTAGGCCCACACGAACCACCCGATGAACAGCACGACTCCCGGGAACCCGTGGGAGAACATGACCATCCAGAACTGCCCCTGGGTGCCGACAGATGGCGCACTGGGTGTTTCGGAAGGCCGGGGCGCCCCGTACCCGAAGACCGGTTGTTCGAGCGTTCGCTCCAATGTCTCGCCATACAGGTCCGCCCGGTCCTCCGTCGATGTGCTCACGTCGACACGCTCGCTGAGTCTGTCCGCAGCAGGAAGAGACGCCCAGGCTCCGGCAGCAAGCACCGACAGAGCCGTGATTGCGAAGATTGCACGGACGTTACCTCGGATGACCGAACGCAGGAGTATGTAGACAAGTGCCACACCCAGCCCGATGAACATGCCTCGGTTCAGCGTGAGGAAGGCCGGCACGAAGGAGAGGGGAATCATCGAAAGGAGCCACCAGAACCGGCGCTCCCGGCGAACCAGCGCCAGGTACGCAACCACGATCGGCGTGAGGACCGAGTACGCGTTACCCCAACCGTTGGTGTAGAGGAATGGTGCGCTCGGGCGAGGGTCCAGCTGCAGATAGGAATCGGGATTGTACGAGGTCGCCCGCCGCACAACCATCTCCTGGACCAGCTCATTTGAACTGAGCCACGACGGCAGCACCGCCCCAAGCGGCGTGTTGATGGTGAGCGTCGGCCAGACCAGGCCAAGGTAACCGCCGGCAACAACGACGAGCCAGAATATCGTGAGGACACCGGCCACATAACGAGTTGTCAGCGTTGCCCGGGCGTTGTACACGTAGAGGAAGGCGACCGTCACGGACACGTAGAGAAACGCCCGGAAGCCGAATCCGACAAGGCGCCCCGGGGTATCGATGGCGATGACCGAGCACGCCATCCACAGCAGGAAGAGCAACCAGATGCCGAAACCCTTCGGCGCCTGGATCTTGCCGTGGCGGCGGAGGAAAAGCAGCATCACTCCGGCGAGTGGTATCCACATCGCCTCGCCGGGCCCGAGCACCCACCAGAGCGGGAACAGCACGAACATGGCCGTGAAGGGCCAACGGGGCAGCTCGCGAGCCGCTATTGCGATGACCCCTTCGGAGACCGCAATGTTGTCGCCCCAGCTGGGCGCCCGGCGTCGCTGGCCCTGGGTTGCCAGCGATGAACGCATCTGTCCACCCTCCTCTTGGGGGATGGGGCACAAAGGTGAAGACCCATCACTTATTGTGTAGAGCACATTAGTATATGTGCGACCGAGCGAACCGGCTCGTACCTCGGCCAGGATTGGGTGTAGAGAGTATGTCGCAACAGCAAGATGCCGCCACCTTGGGCTTGGACTACTACGGCTTCGTCCTTCGACGCCAGTGGATGGTGGTCCTCGCTGGGCTTGTGCTTGGCGGCTTGGCGGCCCTCGGGTTCTACGCAGTGTCGCCCTCTCCTGTGAAGGCGACGGCTGTCGTCAACATCAGTGTCATCTCAACGGATCCGTTCAACACGACCAAGCAGGCTTCAAGCCTTCTCGATGGCACGACAGAGACACAGATCGCGACGTCATACACCGTGGCTGAAGACGCCGCGAAGAAAATGGGTTCCGACACGACGCCGGGCGAAGTGCGGCGCCGTCTCACGGTCGACTCCGAATCGGGCGCGTCCATCGTGCACATCACCTACGCGGCGCCGTCGAGCAAGGAAGCGAGAGCGGGGGCTGACGCCGTTGCCGAGTCCTACCTCGCCCACCGAACCTCCCGGGCACAGGCGAAGCTCGACTCCATCCTGCAGGCAGTCGAGGAACGCCGCATAGCACTGGGCACCCAACTGGCCGACGCGAATGCGCGCATCAGTGAAGCGAGGGCCGGCACTCTCGCTGCAAACCAGGCCAACAGCGACCGGGACCTTGTCACGATCGAGCTCAACTCGCTCCTGGCCCAAAAGGGAGCACTCGAGCAGGTCGACACCCAGGGTGGAGAAGTAATCACCGAGGCAGCACGCAATGAAGTCACCGTACAGCCGAGCCTTTCCCAGCTGCTCCTCGTCGGCCTCCTGGCCGGTGGCTTGCTCGGAGTGGTGGCGGCATTCGTTGTCAATCGTTTCGATCACCGGATGCGGAACGCCAACGAGGTGCGCAGGGCCACCGAGGCACCCGTGCTTGCTGACATCCATTCTGCAGAGGCGTCGATCCCCCAGGACGAGGCCACGCTCGAGCTCCTTCGTGCCGCGCGAGAACGCATCTTCGCAGACTTGCCGCAGGATGCTCAGGTCATCGCCGTTGTGGATGACACGCCCGGTGAGTTGTTCTCCGACATCCCCGTAAACCTGGCCTTCGTCACAGCAGC
>Ga0190275_10000538_pt1 | contig 32587 bp, 23 predicted proteins | sample Popmic550T_FD_133745 | JGI IMG/M metagenome (GOLD analysis project Ga0190275, IMG submission 133745) | Populus adjacent soil microbial communities from riparian zone of Yellowstone River, Montana, USA - 550 T | ecosystem: Environmental > Terrestrial > Soil > Riparian zone > Trees stand | place...
CCACCACGTTGGAGGCGTTGTAATTCGCGTCGACGAACTTCTTCACGTCGTCGAGGGTGATCGCCTTCAGGCCGGCCACCGTTCCGAGCACGGTGTGGCCGTACGGCGTGCCGTCGAAGACGACGTTCTGGAGCTGTTCTTTGCCCAGCTCTTCCTCGTTGTTGTTGCGCAGGTCCTCCTGGAGGGCGTTGAGCTGCTGGTCGCGGAGGCGCTGGAAGTCCTCCTCACGGAAGCCCGGGGTGAGGAGCTGGGGCAGGACGATGGGGAGGAAGCGGTCGAGGTTGTCCTTGTGGACGACGCCGGTGAAGGTCGTCATTTCCTTGTCCACCAGGTTCCCGAAGCCGCCGGCCATCGGATAGAGGGCCTTGTTGATCTCGTCGATGCGCATGTCGCGCGAGCCGGCGTCGGTGATCATCGACGCGGCGAGCTGCGCCAGCCCTTCTTTCCCCTTCGGGTCGGCGGCCGCGCCGGTGGTGAAGAGAAGCTTCGTCAGCACGTTGGGGAGCACCGACTTCTGCTCGATGAAGCGGATCTGCACCTTCTCGCCGGCCGCCGCGGCCGTCGCCAGCGCGTTGACCGAAGGGAGTTTGGTCATCGCCTCGGCGAACGGGGTCTGCGAGAGCGTCGTCACGACGAGGTTCTTGTCGGTGAAGTATTTCCGGGCGGCCTGCTGGATCTGGTCCGGGCCGATCGTGTCGAGCTCGCGGTAGTACTTGTTCAGCGTGTCGTAGGAGCGCTCGAAGTGGGCGTAGCCGGCGATCGTGCCGGCGATGGCGTCGGTGTTGTCGAGACCGCGGACGAAGGCGTAGCGGGAGCTCGACTTCGCGTCGGCGACGCGCTTCGCGTCGAGCTTCTGCATCCGCAGCGAGGCGAAGGTGGAGAGGATCTGGTCGCGGACGTAGACCGCGTCCTTCTGGTCCTTCACGCGGGCGAAGACGGTGAAGAGGGTCGGGTCGACGTTCGGGCCGCCGAAGAAGAAGAGCTGGTCGACCTTCTGCTCCTGCTCGACCAGGCGCTTGTAGAGGTCGGAGGTCTGGCCGAAGGAGAGGTCGAACATCGTATCCATGGCCGCCTGCTCGGCAGTCTGGAACGCCGACGGGCCGTGGAACGCCACGCTTACCCACGGCAGGGTCTCGGAGGTCCAGGGGACGTTCGCGTAGACCGGGCCCTTGTGGTCGGGCTCCTGCGGGATGTCGACGGTGAACGTGCCGCGCTCCCAGTCGCCCCAGTACTTCTCGACGAGCTGGAAGACGCGGTTCGGCTCGACGTCGCCGGCCACGATGATGGTGGTCTTCTCCGGACGGTACCAGCGCGAGAAGAAGGTCTTCGCGTACTCGAACTGGTTGGGCATGTCCTCGATGTCTTTGAGGAAGCCCATCGTGGTGTGCTTGTAGGGGTGGGTGGTGAAGGCGGCGTCGCGCTGGACTTCGAGGATCTTGCGGATCGGGTTCTGGGAGTTTTTGTTGTACTCGCCGAGCACGGCCCGGGCCTCGGTCTTGAACTCCTCTTCGCGGTACGAGAGGTTTTTGAAGCGGTCGGCCTCGATCTCGAGGATTTTCTCGAGGTCTTCCTTGGCGAAGGTGACGTGGTAGTTCGTCAGGTCGTCCGAGGTGTAGGCGTTCTGGCGGGCGCCGGCCTTGGTGATGATGGCGTTGTAGGCCTCCACGGAGTAAGCCTTGGTGCCCCGGAACATCATGTGCTCGAAGAAGTGGGCGAAGCCGGACTTTCCGGGCTCGACCTCGTTGCGCGAGCCGGTCTGCACCGGGATCTGCAGCGAGACGATGTTCGGGAAGCCGGTCGGGACCACGATCACCTTCAGGCCGTTCCGGAGCGTCTTCTCGCTGGCCTTGAAGGGGAGGATGTCGGTCGGCGCCGCCTGCTGGGCGGTCATCGGCAGTGCGAGCGCACAGAGTGCGGCCGCGAGGATGCGTTGACGAAGCATAGTTCTCCTTTTTGTAACGGGTTGCAGCAAATCGGCTGACGCTATTCGGATCTGGAGCTGGAGCTGGCGAGGGGCTGCGGCTCGTCGTCCGGGATGTCGATCGGCCCTTCCTTGAGGTCCTCACGGATGATGAGGTCGAGGAAGAGCTCACGCACGCCGTTCCGGCCCTTCTCCCGATATACGCGGCGGACGTCCGAGGGTTTGAGCTGGATGCCCGTCATCGCTTCGAGGTACTGGCAGAAAACCACCGCTCGCGACCGGAACGAAATGATGAGGATCAGCAGGAGGATTCCCGCAAAGATCAGCGGCATGGCCGCCGCCATCGAGTCGAACCGGAAGAGGGTCTGCATGAAGCGGGAGAATCGTACCAGAAGGCAGAAGGCAGAAGGCAGAGGGCAGAAGGCAGAAGGAGTCTCGTCGGGTTTTCCTTCTGCCTTCTGCTCTCTGCCTTCTGCTTTCCCCCCGGCACCGATCCTGAATCAGTCCGGGCTGGAGGAAACTGCATGACCGAGGAACGTTACGAGCCGGTTTCGTGCGATTACCACGACCAGCTCGAAGCTGCCGCGATGCACAAGTCGGAGGTGGAGCTGGAGTTCGACCTCGAGGGTGTCACCCAGAAGGAACGCGGCCGTGTCGAGGACGTCTATACGACGGAAGGGGCGGAGTTCATCCGCTTCGCCGCCGACTCCGGCCCGATCGAGATCCGGCTGGATCACATTATTTCGATGAAAGAGTAGGCTCGCGCTAAGATTCAGCGCGGAGCTCGCCATGCCGAAGATCCTTTTCTACACAGGAACGGCGTTCTGCCTCTTCCTCGCCCTCGTGAGTGTGGGCGAGGTGGCGCGCGAGCTTCGCGACGGCGGCCTGGCCTTCATCGCGCTGCCCGGCTCCGCCAATCCGGCCGCGGCGATCGGCGCGGCGTTCCTGGCCGGCCTGGCCATCGCCGCGCTCTTCCTGAGGATGGCGGCCCTCCTCGCGGCGCGCAACCTCTTCGCCGCCTTCGTGGCCGTCGTGGCCGTGACCGGCGCCACGGCAACGCTGGCCGCGGTGCTGGTGGTGCAGTGGCGCGTCACCAGCGTGGCCGGAGCGCAACTGTACGAGATCCACTTCGCCGCCCTGATGCTCTTCGGCTTCTTCGTTTCGCTCAGCCTCCTCTCGCTGCGGCCGTACTTCAGCATCCAGGCGAGCCGTTTTCTTTCGGCGATGGTCTTCTTCCCCCTGCCGCTCTTCGCGATGATCGTCGCCCAGGAGATGTTCGTCGCCGCCTCCCCGGCGCCGCTCCCGGTCTCGACGCCCGCGTCACGGGTGTACTTCTCCGTCCTGGCCCTCCTCTTCTTCTCCATCGCCGTTCACTGCATCCGCCACCGTCACCTCTTCCTCGAGATGACCAACTTGCGCGAGCTGCTGGATTCGCGCGTCGATCCGAGCCGCAGCCACGGCAGCAGGCCGATCGGCGGCGTGGCGTTCGATTCGTAGGGTTAAGCCCCGGGAACATACGTCTCTTGTATACTCGTTGTATCTACGAGGCTTGCATGAAGACAACGATTCAGAAATGGGGAAACAGTCTGGCAGTCAGAATCCCGCGGCCTTTCGCGGAAGAGATTCATCTGGAAGAGAACACGACGGTGGATCTGACGATCCGGTCCGGCAAACTCGTGATCGTTCCCGCGGAGCCGGAGATCACGCTCGAGTCACTCGTCGAACAGATCACTGATGCGAACCGCCATGACGAAATCGGAATAGGACCGCGCGTTGGGAACGAAGCCTGGTAACTACATACCAAATCGCGGCGATGTCGTCTGGCTGACGTTCGACCCACAGGCGGGTCATGAACAGTCCGGCATCAGACCGGCGGTGGTGCTCTCCCCAAAGTCATACAACGAACGTTCGAGCCTGACGATCGTCGTTCCTGTTACGCACCGCATCAAGGGCTATCCGTTCGAGGTCGTCTTGCCGGACGGTCTACCGGTGAACGGCGCAGTCCTTTCGGATCAGATCAAGAGCCTGGACTGGCGTGCACGGGACGCCCGCTTTATCTGTTCCCTCCCTGCGCCTGTCGTGAACAGCATTCTGCAACGGGCAGCCGTGCTGCTATCGGCGGCGTAACTCCGCCGGGGATCGAGGATACGGCTTCGCCAGCTCGATCGCCTGTGCCCGGGAGACGTTCCACGTCCGCCAGCCGATCGTCTTCCTCTTCATCCGCTGCGCGTACTCCTGCGCGAGCTCTTTCGGGAAGCGCGGGTCGCCGAGGATCACCTCGGCGGCGTCGGCGCTGAGGCTCATGGTGTAGCGGGTGTCGAGAGGCCGGCGGCCGGCTTCGGCACGGGCGAGGTTGGTGCGGACGATGAGGGCGTCGGGGTTGATGATGTGGAGGATGGCGACGGCCGCGACGGCGGTGGCGAGGACGCCGATGGCGAAGCGTTCGCGGTGGCCGGTCAGGACGGTGACGACGAGCCACACCAGCAGCACCGCCACCCAGAACATGAAGGCGGTGGTGTAGAGGCGGAGGCGGGTCAGGCCGTATTCGTCGCGGTAGAGGGCCATCCGGTGATAGGCGGAGAAGGCGATGGCGAAGACGAGGGCGACCTGGACGACGGCCATGAGCCGGAACTTTCCCTTGCCGCCGCTCTCGTTGGCGATGAGCCAGTCGAGGAGCAGCAGCATCGGCACGACCAGAGCGACCACCCACACCAGCTCGAAGAAACCGCGGCGTGCGTATTCGGCCAGCCTCGCCGGCGGGGCGCCGAAGAAGTAGCGGAACTGGAGGGCGACGAAGAGGGCGAACAGGGCGTTGACCAGCCCGAGGGCAAACGTCACCTCGGCGGCAGGCAGGCGAAGGAACGAGGGACGGGTGATCCGCGGCATCGCTCCGCTGAGGACGAAGCTGCGTAGGAAGCCGGCGCAGACCGCGGTCACGATGGCGATTACGAGCAGGTGCTGGAGCAACTCCTGAAAGTCGAGCAGGCCGATATTGCGCAGGATCCGCCCGAGCTCGGGATCGGCCGAGGCGAGGAGGGCGCCGAAGACGATCAACGCGGGCAGGGCGATGAGGGTCCCGCGCACCGCCACTCCGGCGCCACGGATGCTGCCGTTGGGGACCTGCTTCCAGGTGAGGTCCTGGGCGAGCAGTTGCGGGAAGCCGGCCACGGCCTGCGCGCCGGTGACCGCCACCGCCGTGCCGATCTCGGTGATGCCGGCCGCCCGCAGGCGCACGCCGCGGGCGTCGAGGGCGAGCATCTGCAGGAAGGCGAACAGGAGGAGGATGTCGAGCAGCACCAGCGTGTCGGCGTCACGCCACATCAGCCCGGCCGCCGCACCGAGCGCGCTGAGGGTGGGGAAGAGGAGGGGCCGCTTGCCGCAGACGACCGGCGCTGCGACGAACAGCGCGGTCCAGAGCAGGGCGTTGACGCCCCAGGGGACGTAGCGGAGGAGGACATCCCAGGCGAGACCGAGGATCAGGGCGGCTGCGATGATGGAGAGGGCAGTGCGGTGTCGATCCAACTCAGTCCTCCGCGCGAGTACTTTGCGTTGCAAAGAGTATACGCGTGGGAGGGGAGGGAGGTTTTGGGGAAGGGCGGCGGGATGGGACCTATGGGACCGTTACGCCGCGCGCCGCAATTGCACCGCCGTCTGCCATTGCAGCGGCGAGATCGCTTCCGCCGGGGCGAGCTCGATGTGGAGGACGCGCCGGTGGTCGGGAGCGATCGAAGGGGAAGAGGAGTGGACGAGGAGGGGGCGCATCAGCAGGAATTCCCCTTTTCTGGCGTGGACCTCGGCCGGGGTCTCGGCCTCGGCCAGGCGCTGGATCTCGTCGTCGTCGAGCTTGCCGAGGTGGTGACTGCCGGGGAGGACGCGCAAGGGACCGTTCTCGGGACCCGATTCGTCGAGATAGACCCGGAGGGCGAGCATCTGCTCGAGCACCGATGCCGGCGGCTCGACGTGCGGGACCCCGGCCTTGACGGTCCAGGGACCATAGCCGGGGACATCCATCCGCTCGCGGATGGCGATGACCCGGTCCTGGTGCCACTGGGCGCGCCAGTTGGAGGCGACGGTCTTGTCGAAGAGGGTGGCCTTCACCGCCACCAGCTCGCGGCCGACGACGGACCAGAGATAGTCGCCGAGCTGCTTGTGATGGAGGATCTGGAGGACGGTCGGATGGGAGACGAGGCCGCGCACGCCGCCGCGGCCTGCGCTGACGGAGGGGATGGCGGATGCGATGTGATCGCACTGGGTGGAGCTCAGCGAGATCTGCGCAAGGGCAAAGCCGCGAGCATGGAGATCGGTCACCCAGCCATGCTACCCCGGAAATCGGGGCGTGTTACCGTGCCGGCTACGGAGGTTGTGAAATGTCTCGAATCAATGGTGAAAAAGCGCGGGCCGCGGTGGCCCGCCGCAACAGGACGAAGCAGCGGGTGAAGGATCGGGCGAAACTCGCCGAGATCCGCCAGGGCGCCGCGCCGAAGGCGGACGCCGAGCAGGCAGCGCCGGCGAAGGAGAAGTAACGTGCCGCGCTGAAAGCCACTGCATGGTGGTCTGGAACCTCTTCTTCTCGTCGATCCTCCTTCCCCTCATCGTGACCGCGCTTCTGTGGCTTTGGCCGCGGCGGCCCATGAGCGGGTGGATCGCGGCGCTGGTGCTGGCGGCGGGGATCACCGGGTTCAGCGTGCTCGCCGCGCCGTGGGGCTGGTTCGGGATCCCGTCGCGCTTTCTTCTGGCGGCTCTGTTCGTGGCCGCGTTGATCGCGTCGATCCGCAAGCCGCTGCCGTTGCCGGAGGACCTGCGCCAGGCCTCGATGGTCGGGGTGATGGTGCGGGTCCTGATCGGGTTTTTATTCGGTGGCGTGGCCCTCGGCGTGCTCCGCGCGCACAGCGTCCCGCCGGGAGCGATCGACCTTCACTTTCCGCTGAAAGACGGCGCCTACCTGATCGGGCACGGCGGCAGCCATCCGGCCGCGAACCATCACGCCGCCCATCCGGCGCAGCGCTACGCCCTCGACATCATGAAGCTCAACGCCGCCGGGACGCGCGCACGCGGCATCTATCCGGCCGACGTCACCCGCTACGCCATCTTCGGCGCCGAGGTGCTGAGTCCCTGCAACGGGACGGTCGTCTCCGCTCTCGACGGACTGCCCGACAACCGCCCCGGCGTGATGGACCAGAAAAACCTGGCCGGCAACCACGTGGTCGTCCGCTGCGGCGACGTCAACGTTTTCCTCGCCCACCTCCGCCGCGGCAGCGTCGCCGTCCGCCCCACTCAGGGCGTAGTGGCAGGACAGCGGCTGGGAATGGTCGGCAATTCCGGCAACACCAGCGAGCCCCACCTCCACATCCACGCCGAACGGGCGGGCGCCGGAGTGCCGGCGCGTTTCGACGGCCGGTGGCTGGTGAGGAACGCGATCGTGAGACGTGAAGGTGCGTTGATGGCGTTGATGTGGCATGCCCGCTGCTGATACCATCAACACGGAGGTCGGCGATGAGCAGAACGGCACCGGCGATCACGATCGACAGGGAGGCCGTGGAGAAAGCCGCGGCCGAACACACAAGGCAGATGAACCGGATGGTCGAGGCGATGCTCCCCGACATGCGGGTCCCGCTGCCCGTGGAGGTGCTGCAGGCACGGCGCAATGCCGAAGCGCGCTATGAGCTGCTGCAGGAGTTCGGCGGGCTGACGAGCACTCAGGTCGGAGAGTTTGCCGGCACCAAATCGTCGAACCGCGCGGCGCTGGCGCATCGCTGGAAGAGCGACGGCCGGATCTTCTCGGTCGTGTATCGCGGCGTCACCTATTTTCCAGGCTTCCAGTTCGATGCCGAAGGGCAGCCGCTGCCGGTCATGGCTGAGATCATCAAGATCGTCGGTCAGGTCGCGAAGGGCTGGGGGGTTGCGCTCTGGTTCACCGGCGCGAACGGCTGGCTGGGCGGAAAACGCCCGGTCGACCTGCTGGTGAAGAACCCGAAGAAGGTGCTCGAGGCGGCCCGGCACGAGGCGGAAGAGCTTTACTTTTGACGTTGCGCAATCCGCCCGACGATCTTCCGGCACCAAACCTCGTGCTCTGGCCCGCGGGGAAGGCGATCCATCGCGTGCATCATTCGGCGTACGGGGCCACGGAATTCAACCCCGGCAACGGCGAGGGCCGCTTTCATCCGATCCGCACCAGCGATGGGCAACCCATTCCGACGATCTATGGCTCGAGTACCGTTGATGGTGCGCTCTCCGAAACCCTCTTTCATAACCTCCCGCCATCGCGGAAGACGAAGCTGATCCTGCGGTCGAAGCTCATTCCGCTGCTGATCTGCACGCTCGCCTGCAGACGCGACCTGGCGCTGGTCGAGCTGAAAGGGTTTGGCCTCAGGAAGCTCGGGGTGATGCGCAGGCAGCTCATCGATACCCATGCAGAACAATATGAGCGCACGAGGCGCTGGGCCGAGGCGCTGTATGCCCGCGAGCCGGCAGCGGACGGTCTGGTCTGGATGTCGCGGCAACACGATTCCTCGGAGGCCGTCGTCCTGTTCGGCAGCCGGGTCGCGAGGGCGGAGCTCGCGGTGATCGAGTCGCCGCGGGGTTTGGTTCCACCGTCCGCCGGATGGGATGAAGTTACCCGAGCCGCCGACGCCGCGGGCGTCACGATCGAAATTCCCGACGAATAGGATCATCACCCATGCCTCATTACGAACGCTACGTGGCCATCGGAGACAGCACGTCCGAGGGGCTGGACGATCCGGATGGCCGCGGCGGGTATCGCGGGTGGGCGAACCGGCTGGCGGAGCACATTGCGGCGCGGCAGGGGAGCGTGCTCTATGCGAACCTGGCCATTCGCGGGCGGACGACGCGGCAGATCCGGGAGGAGCAGCTGGACAAGGCCGTGGCGATGCGGCCGAGCCTCACCACGGTCGTCTCCGGGACGAACGATCTTCTGCGCGGCCGCTTCGATCCGGCTGGGTTGACGCAGGACATCGAGGCGATGCAGCAGGCGATGATCGACGCGGGGGCGACGGTGCTGACGTTCACGCTCCCGGACATGCGCGCGGTGATGCCGCTCTCGCGGCTGTTCGACGAGCGGCGGCGGCGCCTCAATCAGATCGTCCGCGACGTCTCCGCACGCACCGGCGCGATCGTCGCCGACATGGACGTGTATCCGGTGGCGTCCGATCCGCGGGTCTGGTCGGGTGACCGCCTGCACGCGAATTCCGCCGGCCACGCCCGCATCGCCGAGGCGCTCGCGTATCACGCCGGCTACACGGATGTCGGGATGGCGTGGGCGGAGCCGCTGCCGAATCCGCCGCGCCCGACGCCGCTCGACCTGGTGAAGGCGGAGATGGCGTGGATGCGCATCCACTTCGTCCCGTGGCTGTGGCGCCACGCCCGCGGCATCTCCTCGGGCGACGGAATCACGGCGAAGTTTCCGGAGCTGGTGAGGGTGGAAAAGTAGCGCTCCTCTCTTGTCATCCTGAGCCAGGGAACCTCCCCACAAGCGAGAAGCATGGCGGCGAAGGACCTGGGTGGGTGGGGGCACGCAGCGCTCCCCCTTCCCGCCCAGGTCCTTCGCCGCCATGCTTTTCGCTCGTGGGCAACTCCAGCGGGCTCAGGATGACAAAAAAGGAGCAACCAACTACCGCCCCGCCGACCGTCTTCGCGGTGCCGTCTCCACCACCTCCACCGGCACGGCGAGGGTCGTGTGTCCGCTGCCTGCCGGAAGGGTGATGACGATCTCGGTCCTGCCGACGTTCGCGCCGTAGACCTCGAATTCGACCGGGCCGCCGGAATGGAGCTGGACGCTGCGCTGGGTGAAGACGACTGAGCCGTCGCGCGCCTCCATCGTCGCCTCGAACGGGTCGAACGGCGCCGGCGTCGAGAAGAGCCTGATCTTCCCGAGCTCGCCCGGCCGCAGCACCAGTTGTCCCGGCGTCGCGGCCGGCGTGCGGATAGTGTAGGCCTCCAGCCAGACTTCGAAGACCTGCTTGCCCAACGACTCCGGCAGCGCGATCGTCACCTTCGCGTCGCCGTCGGAGAGCGCGGAGGCGTCGAAGGAGATCTCCGCCGAGCCGGTCGCGGCGGTGACGTTCGGTGGCACGGCGACGACGTTCGGCGCGGAAGAGATGACGGCGATCGGGTCGGCGCTGACGGCCACGACCGGCAGGGTGACGGTGAGCCGTCGCGCCGTACCTACCGTGACGAGCGGGTCGTAGCCGGCGAGCGTCGCTTTTCCCTCCGACGCATCGCGCAGGACGAACCCGGCCACGCTCGGCGTGGCCAGGACCGCCTTCGTCGGGGTCAGCAGGACGAGGCCCATCTCGAAGACGCGGCGATCGTCGTCGAAACGGTCGATCCGCGTCTGGACCGGAATCTCGACACGGGTGGTATGCGGCGGAATGACGAGGTCGCGGTTCACGGCCTCGAGCTCGGAGGCGGAGATCTCCCGGGTCACGACCGAGGTGACGTTGACTTCGAGCGGGTGCGCAGACGGCGGCACGATCGTGAGGGGGAAAACCGCAGTCGCCCACTCTCCGCCGCGGACATACGACGTCGTTTCGGCCATGGCGATCACCGGCCGCGCTTCGTCTTCGCGGATGATGAGATCGCGCTTGTCGTCGCGCCGCGCGCCGGAGAAGACCTCCAGCGTCGCCGCGGCGTCGCCCGAGTGGTAGGGGTCGTCGAGGAAGAAGCGCACCTCGCGCCGCGACTGGCCCGGCTGGAAACGAACGGTCACGGGCGGAAACGGGCGCGTCGCATCGGCGGTCAGCTTCACCGTCACCGAGGCGGCGGTCGCAGCGTCGGTGCGGGTGACCGAGGCGACCAGCCAACCGGCTGACTCCCGGTACTCCGGCGCGCTCTCGATGCGGTATGCCGCCGAGTCGCCGCCGTCGTCGTTGCGGATCGTGATGGTGGCGGTGGAGCGCTCGATCTTCGCCAGGCCGTCGCAGCAGGAAGCGATGCTGACGGTGAACATCTCGTCGGTCTCCTGCTCGCCGTCGCCACGGACGGAGATCGGGACGCGGACGCTGAGGGCGCCCGGGAGGAGCACGCCGGGCGGATTCGCGGCGATGTAGTCGCTGGCGTCGGCGGTACCGGGCGCGGCGGCCAGGCCGACCGCGAGCGCCGAACCGACCGGGGCGGAGAGGGTGAGCTCGATCTCGGCTTTGCTGATCGTGCCGGCCGCCCCTTCGACGACCGAGGCGTCGGAGATCGACAGCGACGGCATCTCCTCGTCGTCGAACAGGATCAGCTCCGCCGCGTCGCCGGTGAAGCCGCTCCAGTCCAGCTCGAGCGTCGCCGTGCGGGTGCCGGTGTAGAAGCCGTCGCCGGTCCCGAGCGGTACGTTCTTCGACATCTCGCCGGGGGCGAAATCGAGCACGATCGGATCAGGCCAGACCACGGTGGCGTGCGGCCGGAAGTTCAGCGTTACGCGCGCGGCTTCGTTCGGGGGACCGTTGCGAACGACCTTGACGGCCGCGGTCTCCTCGCTCTCCTCGTAATTCGGCACGTCGAACGCGAAGCCGAAGGTCGGACGGTCGTCGTCGACGATGCGGACCGTGACGGTGTGGCGGAACGGCCCGTCGAGCTCGAGGTCGAAGGTCTCGTCGCTCTCCGGCACGTCGTCGCCGGTGATGGTCGCGAACAAGGTTACGGTGTTGCTCCACGGCCCCCAGGAGACGTATCCGCTGGTGTGGCTGAAGTCCTGGGCATTCGCCGTCCCGGGAGTGGCTTCGACGAAAAAGGTATGTCCCGCGAGCCAGGGTGTGACGAACACCTGGATCGGGACCTCGCGCGTGGTGTCGCTCTCCTGGATCTCGACGGTGCGCGGGGAGAAGGTCGGGGTGGGCTCGTCCTCGGTGATCTCGACCTCGATCTCGTCGATGTGCTCCTGTGCAAGCTCGCCGAAGCACTGGATCTTGCCGCGCTGGCTGCCGGTGTAGTAGGGGTCGTCGACCACCGGCAGGGTGAGCGTCGCGCGCGCTTCGCCGGGCCCGAAGGTGACGAAGTGCGAGCCGAACATGCCCTGCACGACCGCGCGCGTCGTGCCGGAGAGATCGCCGCTGCGGAGGACGTCGACGTTCAGGGTTCCGGCGCCTTCGCTGACGCGGATTCCGCGTTGTGCGAATCGATATCCGACCGGAGGATCGTCGTCGTGGACGACGAAACTGGCGCCTCCGTTCGCATAGCCGTATCCGCCCGACACGTTGGCCAGGCTGAAGCTGACAAAAGTCGATGCGCCGTGGTAGACGCCGTCATCGAGAATCGGGATGACGATGCTCTTCTCGGACTGGCCGGGCTCGAACACGAACGTGCCGGAGCCGGACTGGACATAGGGGGCTCCGGCGTAGCGGTAGTCGATGGTGGCGAGGCGGGAGGAGTCGTCGCGGCTGACGGTGACGCGCACCGGCCCTTCGCCTTCGTCGACGCTGCCCGGCTCGGCGCGCGCGCTGAAGCGGCCCCAGAGCGATTCGACGTTCAGGCCCGCGAAGACGTCCGGCTGCGCGGTGTCCCGGACGCGAATGTACATGTTCCCGGCGCCGAACGTGTAGGTCAGGCGCGGCTCGGTGGTCCGGACGGGGGGAGAGCCGTCGCCGAGGTCCCAGGTGAGGTCCGGAGGACAGCTCCCGGCCCCATGGATCGCGTCGACCTCCAGCTTCAGCGGAATGCCGGCCTTGCATCGGGTCGTACCGTGAGTCGTCGTGCACTCCTCATTGGTTACGCGGAGCTTCTCGAGACGCCAGATCGGCTGACACTGCGCGTGCGCGTCAGCGGAGAAAACGAGGATGGAGAGGCCGAGCAGCGCCGCGGCAGAGATACGCATAGTTATTGGACCCGCGGCGACGGTAGCAGAGGAGAGCGGGATGAGCAATGCCGCCGGTTCTTTTCCCGCGCGATCGATCACTGTTTCGGCTGATTCTCCGCGAGCCACGTCATCGCCCGGTGGACGCGGTCGTAGCCGCTCGGGTGGTCGTAGAAAATCGCCTCCTCGAGCGGGGTGGGCTTCAGCTTGCGATAGGTGGAGAGCCGGAGGGCGACGGTGGCGAAGCCGTGCGGCTCGCGCGCCGCGCTGATCGCGAAGGCATCCGCCTCCGCCTCCGCCTGCCGGACGATGGTCGAGATCAGCGGCGACATGAGGGTCATGAACGTCACCAGGATCAGGATCGCCAGCGGCAGCCCGGCCGGGTCGGTCCGATCGCTCACGCCCCACCGAGTTCCCCAGCGGGCAAGCGCGCGATCGAACGTCTTGTGAACGACGAAGAGGGCGATGGTGAAGACGAGGCCCATGTAGATCAGCAGGCGCTGGGTGTGGTGGAGGACGTAATGGCCCATCTCGTGGGCCATCACCAGGCGGATCTCCTCGAGGGAGGTGCGGTTGAGGAGGTTGTCGTTGAGGGAGATGCGGGTGGTGCCGAACATCCCCTGCACGTTCGCGCTGACGCGCGTCGTCTGCCGCGACTGGTCGACGACGTAGACGTCCTTCGCCGGGATGCGGTTCGCCCGCGCGAGCGACAGCACCTCGTCGCGGATCTGTCCCGGCGGCAGCGGCGTGTATTTGTTGAAGATCGGGGAAATGAGGACCGGCGCGATGATGCCCATGAAGACCGACACGACCACCACGCCCGCGCTGGCCCAGACCCACCAGCTCGAGCCGGCGCGGCGCACGGCGAGGTACAGCAGCGCGATCAGCGGCGGGAGCATGAACAACGACAGCCCGAGCCCCTTCAGGTCGTCGCCGAGCCACGCGCCGAAGGTCTGGTTCGAGAGTCCGTACTGGTGCTCTCGGAAGAAACCGGTATAGAGATGGAACGGCCACTCCAGGAGGTACATCACCAGGAGCCAGAGAGCGACGTAGATCATCGCGACCAGAAACGGCTTCTCCGTCACCCTCCGCGCCAGATCGCGCATCCGCCGCGAAAGCCCGGTGAACAGCACGATCCCGGTGATCGCGACATACAGCAGCAGCTCCCACAACTGCAGCCAGTACCCACCCTCGTAATACGCATCGGACTTTGCCCGCTGCTCATCCGACAACACCGCCAGATACGCCTCCGTCGCCCGCTCCGCATCGAAGTACGGCCCGGGCCTGGCCGCCTCCGGCACGATCAACCCGGGCGGAAGCTCCCGATTCGCAGGAGCGGCGAGGAGCGGCACGGCGGCGAGCAGGCAAAGAACGGCGGCGAACTTCATCCGCGTACTCTACGGCCGAGCTTTCTATTTCGCACGAGGAACGAGGCTCTGGCGCCAACTTCCTCTGACGGGAGTCGCCGAAAGGCGGCGGAAAGATGCGTGCTTATTACGGAAATTATGAGTAGTTCACAATTTCCGTGTTCCGACTAACCGGAATTAGCCGATATCGACGGCGACAGAGCCCTTCCTGTCGTACTCCGTCCTCAAAGAGACCGGCTGCAGTGTTGCGGCCTCGGTGAACGGCAATTCCTGCCACTGACGTTGCAAAAAGGTAAGACTTCAGTCGTAGAACCTACGACTTCAGTCGTTACTCTTACCAATGAAGTCGTAGGAGTAACGACAGAAGTCTTAGGTCCTACGACTTCGGTCGTAAGTATTACCGCGCGAGTCGTTGAACCAACGACTCGCGTCGTTGTTGTTACGACTTCCGTCGTAAGTCTTACCACCGAAGTGGCAATAGTTACGACTGAAGTCATAGGTTCTACGACCGAAGTGATAGGAATCATGACGCGGGTGCCGGGAGTCACGGCTGAAATCGCAGGATGGACGACCGAAATCGCAGGAGCCTCGACCGACGGCGTATGCGGCACCGACCGGGGTCGCAGAAATGACGACGGACCTCGCAGAAACTGCGACGGAAGCCGGAGAACGCGGGACCGAAGTGCGGGGAGAGACCATGGCATCGATGGGGGTCAGAGCTTCGCTTTCTACCGTCGTTCTTTGGTTCTTCAGCGTCCCGCGCTGCGGCGGCGGGGTGGCCGCGGCAGGTCGTAGACCCAGGGCTCGTAGCCGGTGGCATCACTCGCGGCGCCGAAGAAGATCTTGTCGCCGAAGAGGCGGAAACCTTCGGGATTCGATGCGGCGGAGCCGGCATTGACGTCGCCGAGGAGCGTCGTGGCGGTTCCGTCGGAGGTCCACGGCTCGCGGCCGTGCCGGCCGTCGTCGGCGGCGAACCAGAGGCGGTTCCCGAGCACGGTGAGCGCGGTTGGGGTCGACGAAGCCGGCCCGGGGGCGATGTCAGCGACGAGGCGGGTGCCGGATGCGGTTCCGTCGCTGCGCCAGAGCTCGAAGCCATGGATGCCGTCATCGGCCGCGAAGTAGGCGACGTTGCCGATGGCTCGTCCTCCATATGAGGGACCGATGCGCTTCACCGCGGACGTGCCGGCGGCGGTTCCGTCGCTGCGCCAGACGGTGTCGGCGGTGGCGAAGAGAACGCTCCCTTCCGTCGCCTGAATCCAGCGGACGCCGGCGGTCGTGACCTGCGATGTTCCGGCGGGGGAGCCGTCCGTGACCCAGAGCTCGTCGCCGGTCGCGAAAAAGAGCCGATTCCCCGCCGGTGCGAGCAGGCGAGGTTCGTCTGCCAGCTCGACCGATCCGCCGGCTGTGCCGTCGGTCCGCCAGAGTTTTCTTCCCGCTGCGTAGTAGAGAAAGTCGCCCGCCACTTCCGGCCACACGTAGCTCCTGCCGGTGGTCTGTTTCGTCACCAGAAGGGTGCCGCTCTCCGTACCGTCCGTACGCCAGATCTCGGTGGTCATCCCATCGGGCTGGACGTAGAGCAGCGTTTGCCTGCCTGCCTGCTTGAAGATCGAGCGGGTCGCCAGGCGAGTGCTGATCGTCTCGACTGTGTGCGTTCCCGCGCTCGTACCGTCGGTTCGGAAAAGCGTCTTTCCGTTGAAGATGACGGCGTCTCCATCGCCGAGGTCCGCGAAGATGGCCGGGACGCGCAGGGACGGGACCGGCAGCATGGACGTACCGGCGGCGGTGCCGTCGGTCATCCAGACCTCGTACTCGGGCGTGCGGTAAGCGTGGAACAGCAGGCGGTCGCCCACCCGGGTTCCGCCCGCCGGATACGAGCCGTGATCCGGCCTGATGTTCGCGAGGAGCCGTGTGCCTGCCGCGGTACCGTCGGTGATCCAGAGCTCGTATCCGTGCTCCGGGTCGAAGCCTCCGAAGAGGACCTGTTCGCCGGCGGCGCCGAGGTCCCACTGAGCGTCATCGCGCACCGCCGTCAGCGAGGACGAGAAATCGGCGGTGTAGAGATCCGCTGCGTTGACGAACAGGCGCGAGGGCGTGGAAGCGGTTTGTTCTGCCGGGGTCAGCCACGTCTCGCCGATGGATGTCGTTCCGGCGCGGGTTCCGTCGCTGCGCCACCACGTCCCGTGCGAGGAGTCGGTCAGGATCTGAAAGTAGAGATGGGATGCGGTTGCCGTGAATACGTGTCCGGGCCCGCCCGGGAATGACAGGACCCGTCTGATCCGGGTCATGCCGTCGACCCGCAGAAGGTCGGTTCGCGCGCCGGAGCGGCTGGCGATGTACACGATGCCGTCGAGTGCCGTGATGCGGGAGCCAAGACCGTCGCCGACGGATCCGGCGAGCTCGAGCGGGCCGCTGCCGGGATCGCGAAGGACTTCGTAGCGCCCCGAGCGGGACACCAGGAGAAACACGTCGCCATTCCGGTCCAGGACCGGCTCCTCGAGCCGTCCCGAGTCTCCCGCGTCGAGGTCGTAGACTTTCCTCGTGCCTCCCGCCGTGCCGTCGGTGCGCCAGATGGCGCGGTCGCGAGTGAAATAGGCAACGCCGCCGGCGCTGACGAGGGTCGTGGGAGTGAAATCGCTGAAGAGTGGTTTCGTCCCTTGCGCCGTACCGTCCGTCACCCATACGCCGCTGTTCTCGCACGGATAAGTGAAGATCGCGCCCCCGTCGCCGAGCGGCGCGGCGTCGCTTTGGTACGTGTAATCGCAAATCCCGGGCATCGCATGAAGCTCGAACGTTCCCTCTTCCGTGCCGTCGCTGCGCCAGAGGTGAAGCTCGTGGCTCTCCATGAACGAGCCGAAAGGGATGCGCCGGTCCAGCCGGAAGTACAGCAGCCCGGCCGAAGCGAAAGGCCGTCCATGCTGCTCCCCATCGGCGAGGCCGTCGTACCAGTCGATGTCCTGGACGAACCTCGTCCCTTCCGGCGTGCCGTCGGTCTTCCAGAGCTCTTCTTCCCGCACGGTGAAGAACACGTTCCGCCCGACGGTCGTGAAGTATTGCGGGTAGGAATGGTTGACGTCACCCGCCGTGGCCAGATCGCGCAGCAGGCGGGGCGCTTCGGCACTTGCGGAGGCGGAAGCCAGGACGAGCAGAGCAAGGATGATGCGGCGCATTTATGTGATGACAGCATACAACGTCGTGACCATCCGCGATCCCCGTTCGTCAGAAGGAACATGAGCAGACTCCTTCTCGCCTTTCTCGTCGCCGCGCCGCTCTTCGCCGCTGACCTGACCGGCCGCGTCGCCGGTCGCGACGGCAAGCCGCTGAAGGACGCGCATGTGTATGTCTACACGGCGCAGCCGAAGAAGGGCCTCGGCGTGATCTGTCCCTCCTGCTACATCGACTGTGGCAAACAGGTGGCGGTCGACCCGGGCGGCAACTTCCGCGTCAAATCCGTTGACGACAAACTGCAGTTCAAGCTGCTCGCGGTGGCGGACGGCCATGAGCCGGCGTTCTCCGAGTACCGCAATCCCGGTCCAGGCTTCGACTTCGAGCTGAAGCGGCGCGACGTGAGCGATGGGGCGCGGCTCGTGCGCGGCCTCGTCGTCGATCCGCGGGGCAAGCCGGTCGTCGGTGCGATCGCCATGCTCCAGGCCATGCGGCTGCCGGACGGCGGCATCGGCTTTGGGAGGTTCCCGGGCATCGACCCGCTGTCGATCACGAACGCGAAGGGGGAGTTCGCCCTGCGCGTGGACAGCCCGGCCACGCTGATCGACGTGCGCGTCCACGCGCGCAACTTCGGCACGCGTATCGCCCGCGAGCTGCTCCCGGGTGTGCCGCCGCAGCGGATCGAGGTGAACGTCGGCGCGACCATCGCGGGCCGCCTCGTGGACGGCAGGAAGCCGCTGCCCGGTGTGCGCGTCGCCTTCGCCCAGCTCGATCGCGACTCCGAACACTTTCTCGGCTTCGAGGAGATCGCCACCGACGCGAAGGGCTGGTTCGTCATGACCGGCCTCGGGACGGAGTTGGAGTATCAGGTGCTCCCGCGCATGGCCAGCCTCGCGCCGCTGGCGGTCCCCGCGAGAGTGGTGAAGACCGGCACCGACTGCTCCACCGCCGACGCCGGCACGCTGGTCACCACGCGCGGCTTCCGCGTCGCGGGCCGTGTGAACGGCAAGAACATCCCCGAGGCCACGCGCGTGACGATCGGGAACGGCGTCGATGTGCAGACCGTCGAGGTGAAGGGCGACGGCCGCTTCGTCTTAACGGGCGTGCCGGCGGGCCGTTACGGAGTGAGCGTAGCCGCGCGCGGCTACGACCTCGCACCGGTGAGACTCGACGTGAAGCACGACGTGGAGGGCGTGACGTTCGTGCTGCAGAAGTGAGGTGCCACCGTCATCGGCGGGCGGGTGGACGGCCGCCGCAGCGCTTCTAAAATTAACCGTTGCACATCCGGACGTACGGACCTATGTTGTTGATCGGTCCGAATTCCCAGCGCGCGCGCACCTCACCGCCACGTATGTAGCGTGGCGATACAACCAACTGCTTCGCCGCAGCCTGCATGAGAGCTGCCCGGAGCCTTCCGATGAGATCAGTTGCAGGAGGTCTGCGATGTCCAGAATCACCGTTTACCAACACGTTGGGTATGTTGGTCTCGCATTTGGCGCGTTGGACTCAGTGCCCAGTCTCGTACCATTCAACCTGAACGACCACGTGTCGTCCGTCGACGTCGAGTCCGGAAAGTGGGAACTGTACGAGCATGTCAATTTCACCGGTCAGAGATGGATCGTTGAGGCCGACGGCGGCCCAGCCAGAAACGGCGGGTATCCGACGTTCCAAAACTGGAACGGTCCGAACGACATCATCTCGTCCATCAAGAAGGTCGGATAGTCTCTCGACGGCCCCTGCACGGGTCGGGTGAGTGGCCTTCACTCGACCCGTGCAAAGCAGGTCCGGGGTTGCACACCTTCCTTCGTGTCGGCCCGGCGCGCCATAGCGCACCACGGCAACATGTTCGGGACCTCGAGTTCCGCAACGCCATGAACACCCGTCGTGCTGCAGCGGCCCTGAAGGGTGGCGGCCAGTGCCCGCGAGGTTTCGCGCTTCCTGCGATGGCGAATCGCGGCGGGTTGGGTCCGGAATTCCGTTTAATATGGACCATACGGAGGTCGCATATGACCGAACCGCCCGCGGGAGCCCGCGTCGTCCAGCCGGTCGCTGCCGACGTCGAGGCAGTCGCGAAGCTGATCAGCACCGGGAAATGCATCCTTTTCCTTGGTGCCGGGGTTCACGCCGCTCCTCCGGCCGGCTCGCGCTGGACGTATGACGACTCCGAGCGGCCGCTCAGGGGCGGCGAGTTGGCCGAGTACCTCGCCAACGCGTCCGATTACATGATCCAGTATCCCGACGAGAAACCGCGCAACCTCGGCCGGATTTCGCTGTACTGCGAGATCCACGAGCGTTACGGCAGGCGATGGCTGGTCGACGAGATCCGGCAGAAGGTGCACGAAGGGAAGCGGCCGTCGCCGGTCCTGCGGGCACTGGCGGAGCTCGGATTCCCCTTCATCGCCACGACGAATTACGACCAATTGATGGAGGAGGCGCTGCGGGAAAAGCGGCGGGCGGTCTCCATCAGTATTTACAACAAAAGCTCTTCCGCGACGACGTCGGACTATGTCGGTAAAGAAATCGACCCGACCGCGGCGGAGCCGTTCCTTCTGAAGATTCACGGCGACATCAACATGCCGGAGTCGATGGTCATAACCGACGAGGACTACATCGACTTCGTCCTGCGCATGAGCGACAAGGAGCCGTTCAACCCCGTACCGATGTCGTTCAAACATCCGTTTGCGAAGTATCCGACGCTGTTCATCGGCTACAGCCTCCTCGACTACAACCTGCGCCTGCTGTTCAAGACGCTGCGATGGAACGTCGACAAGGGGCGGATGCCCCCCTCCTACGCGGTCGATCCGTACCCGGACCGGATGATCCAGAACATGTACCACACGAAAGGCGGCTTCGTGCGGTTCATCGTCACCGACGTCTGGTCGTTCGTGCCGCTGCTCTACAAGCACCTGATGGAGAAGGAGATGCCATGACTACGCTGCCGGCAGTGCAGATGACCGACGCAAACGCACCGCGGGAGCCGTATCGCGGCATCCAGGAGTTCCGTTACATCGACGCGCCGATCTATTTCGGCCGCGACTTCGAGGCGCGGCGGCTGTTGCGGCTGGTCACCATTTATCGCGGTGTGCTGCTGTACGGCGACTCCGGCGTCGGCAAGTCGTCGCTCGTCAACGCGAAGGCGATGCCGCTGGCGGTGGAGGAAGGCTACGCGCCGGAGCGCATCCGCGTGCAGCCGGTACCGGGTGCGGAACTGGTCGTGGAACGGATCCTGCGCGGCGCCGGGAACGACTTTCTGCCGTCGCTGTTCGACGACGGCCGCGGGACGCGGAGGATCAGCATTGCAGCCGCGGAGCTGCTTCGGAAGGTGAAGGAAACGCCCGTCGCCGAAGGGAGCTATCCGCTCCTCATCTTCGATCAGTTCGAGGAACTGGTGACGCTGACCGAGCAGGCTGCGCGCCGGGGACGGGAGAGTGCGGCGCAGGCGCAGGCGGCGTACGACTCGGTCGTGTCGACGCTGATCACCATCCTGCGCGACGACTCGCTGCGGGCGAAGCTGCTGTTCGTCTTCCGCGAGGACTACTACGCCAAGCTGACCAAGTTCTTCGCCTGCCACCCGACGCTGATCGACAACTACCTGCGGGTCGAGCCGCTGCACAGCAACCAGCTCGACGCCATCATCACCGGCCCGTTCCGGGAGGTCGACTTCGGCCGCCGGCTCGACGACGAGGTGACCGAGCTCCTGAAGTCGGAACTGCGGGCGCGCAGTGACTCGGACGTGCTGAACCTCTCCGAGGTCCAGATCGCCTGTCTCCGCCTCTGGCGGGCGGAGAAGCCTCTCGACATGCTGAAGACGCAGCATGTCTCAGGTCTGCTGGAGACGTATTTTTCGGAAGCGATCGGCAGCCTGCCGGAACAGCTTCACCGGCCTGCCGAGGCGATCATGGATGCGCTGGTGACGGAGTCGGGGACGCGCGACGTCGTGTCGGAGGCGACGCTGCTCGAAATGCTCCAGCGGGACCAGGACGTCCCGGCGGCAGTGGCCACGGCCGCGCTGACGGAGCTGGACCAGACTGCCCGCGTGATCCGCCGCGAGCGGCGCAACGACGTCTTCGTCTACGAGATCGTGAGCGAGTTCCTGGTGCCGTGGATCATGCGCCGGAAGGTCGAGGCACAGGCAAAGCTGGACCTCGAGGCGAGCTTCGCGCGGACCCGGCGGATGTTCCGGCGAATCGCCGTCGCGGCCGTGGTGGCGATCGTCATCCTCTTCGCCGTCCGCGAGTACCAGACCTCGAATGAGGCGTTGCGTAGGAACGTGCGGGAGCTCGGCGAGGCCAACTCGTCCCTGGAGGCGAAGCTCGAAGCGGCGGGCGAGGAGATGGAGAGGTTGCAGCGTGAAGGCGCCGAGGCGGAAAAGGGGCGGCAGGCGGCCGCCGCGCGTGCGGCGCATCTGACCATCGAACGGGATGCCGCGCGAACGGCACAGCGAAACGCCGAAGCGCAGAGGAACCTTGCGGTGGTGTCGCGCGAGCAAGCGGTCGAGCAGAGCATTAAGGACCGCGCTGCGCGCGGAACGGCGGTCACCGATCGCAACAACGCGATCGAGGAGAAGAACGCTGCGGTCGCCGAAAAGGACGCCGCGCTTGCCGCACGCGAGGAGGCGAACCGAAGACGTGAAGCCGCCCTCACGGAGGGGAGTGAGTTGAAGCAAGGCCTCCAGAAAATGACTGCCGACCGCGACGACCTCCGCGCGCAACTGGCCGCCCTGACCACGCGGCACACCGCCTCCACGGTGGAGCTGAGGACCGCGAGGTCGGAACGCACCGCTCTCGCAACGCAGCTCGCGACCGCGACGACGGAGCTCAAGACCGTCAGGTCCGACCGCAACAGTCTTGCGTCGAAGCTCGAAAACGAGACGGCTCGCAACTCCGCCGTCAGATCGGAGCGCGACCAGCTCGCATCGCAACTCGAAAAAGCCAGGGCAACGATCCGGAGGCTGGAAGCCGAAGTTGCCGCCGTGAGGGAGTTGCTCGCGGCGAAGAAACCCGGCGGTCCCTAGCGAGTTGGGTGGGCGATGGAAGCAGATCAGCCGCTCCCAAAGTTCGCCCGAGTGTTAAACACTGCGAAGGTACATGCGCCTGCCGCCATGCTCCCCGACCGCAGGGCGAACGATTTCGGCGGTTGCGTGGAGGTCGCTGACCGTTCTGAGGCAGTCGTCCCCACTCTACCGAGCGTAGAGTCTTCCGCTCCCCCTCTCTCGTACTGCACACCCCTTTGTGCCAATCCCCGCCCTCCTGCCCGCAGACTTGACGGCGGCTGACCATGTCCTTCGTACACCTCCACCTCCACACTGAATACTCACTGCTCGACGGGGCCAGCCGCCCCGAGGACCTTGCGAAGCGCGTGGCGAAGCAGGGGATGCCGGCCTGCGCGATCACCGACCACGGCAACATGTTCGGGGCGGTCGAGTTCTACAACGCCATGAAGAAGGAGGGGGTCAAGCCGATCATCGGCTGCGAGATGTACGTCGCGTACGGCTCCCGCCACGACAAGGCAGGGGTCGAGGACGGGCAGGCGGACGCGGGGGCGAACAATCACCTGATCGTGCTGGCTCAGAACGACGCCGGCTACAAGAACCTGGTCAAGCTCGTCAGCGCGGGGTACACCGAGGGCTTCTACTACAAGCCGCGCATCGACAAGGAGCTCCTCCGCGAGCATCGCGAGGGGCTGATCGTCCTCTCGTCGTGCCTGAAAGGGGAGGTCTCCCAGAGTCTCGCCGGCGGGAACTGGCAGAAGGCGAAGGATGCGGCGCTGGCGTACCGGGAGATTCTCGGCCCGGAGAATTTCTTCCTCGAGATCCAGGACCACGGGATCCCCGACCAGCAGAAGATCGTCCCGATGATGGCCCAGCTCGGGCGCGAGGTGGGGCTGCAACTGGTGGGGACGAACGACTCGCACTATCTCGACAAGTCGGACGCGTTCGCGCACGAGGTGCTGCTCTGCATCGGCACCGGCAAGACCCTCGGCGACGAGAAGCGGATGAAGTTCTACTCGGACGACTTCTACGTGAAGAGTCCGGATGAGATGCGCCGCGTCTTCGCCGACTACCCCGAGGCGGCCGACAACACCATGCGCATCGCCGAGCGCGTCAACCTCTCGCTCGACGTCAAGGGGTATCACCTCCCGAAGTTCCCTGTGCCGGCAAAGTACGACGCCGCGTCCTACTTCGCCGAGGTGTCGCGGAAGGGGCTGGAGAAGCGCCTGAGTGTGATGGCCGGCCTCTTCGTCGCGAAACAGAAGAAGCACGAGGTCCAGGCGTACTGGGACCGGCTCGAGCGCGAGATCGAGATCATCAAGAACATGGGGTTCCCCGGCTATTTCCTGGTGGTCTGGGACTTCATCAAGTACGCGAAGGACCACGGCATCCCGGTCGGCCCGGGCCGCGGCTCGGCGGCCGGCTCGGTCGTGGCGTGGGCGCTCGAGATCACGAACGTCGACCCGCTGGAGTACGACCTCCTCTTCGAGCGCTTCCTCAACCCCGAGCGCATCTCCATGCCCGACATCGACCTCGACTTCTGCATGAACCGCAGGGGCGAGGTCATCGAGTACGTGCGCGACAAGTACGGGAAGGAGAACGTCGCCCAGATCATCACCTTCGGGACGATGGCCGCGAAGTCGGTGGTCCGCGACGTCGGCCGCGTGCTCGGCCACCAGTACGGCTTCGTCGACAAGATCTCGAAGATGATCCCGGGCGGTCCGGGGGTCACGCTCACCGACGCGAAGAAGGACTCGCCGCAGCTCGCCGAGGCAATCAAGAACGACGAGGAAGTGAAGAAGATCGTCGAGATCGGCGAGAAGCTGGAAGGCCTGTCGCGCCACGCCGGCATGCACGCCGCGGGCGTGGTCATCACCCCCGAGCCGGTGACGAACTACGTTCCGCTCTATCGCACGAACCGCGATGAAATCGTGACGCAGTTCGACATGCGCGTGGTCGAGAAGATGGGCCTCGTGAAGATGGACTTCCTCGGCCTGCGCACGCTGACGGTGATCGACGACGCGATCAAGTCGGCCAAGACGGTCGACGGCCTCGACATCGACCTCGAAAACATCCCGCTCGACGACCCGGACGTCTTCCGACTCTTCCAGGAGGGGCGCACCAAGGGCGTGTTTCAGTTCGAGTCGGGGGGCATGGTGGACCTGCTGCGGAAGGCCCGCCCGACCCAGTTCGAGGATCTCGCCGCGTTGAACGCTCTCTACCGGCCGGGCGCGCTCGACGCCGGCATGGTCGACGTCTACGTGAAGTGCAAGAGCGGCACGCAGAAGCCGAAGTACCTTGTGCCGGTGATGAAGGAGCTGCTCGAGGAGACGTACGGGATCATCGTCTACCAGGAGCAGGTCATGCAGATCGCCCAGCAGGTCGCGGCCTACTCGCTCGGCCAGGCCGACCTGCTCCGCAAGGCGATGGGGAAGAAGGACGCCGCGGTCATGGCCGCGGAGCGCGGCAAGTTCGTCGCCGGCGCGGAGAAGAACGGCTACGACGCGAAGAAGGCGAACGAGATCTTCGACTACATCGAGCCGTTCGCGCGCTACGGCTTCAACAAGTCGCACTCGGTCGCCTACGCGCTGGTGGCGTATCAGACGGCCTGGCTGAAGGTGCACTACCCGCGGCACTTCATGGCCGCGTTGATGTCGTCCGAAATGGACCGCACCGACGCCGTGGTGAAGTTCATCGGCGAAGCGAAGCAGATGGGCATCGAGGTCCTGCCGCCCGACGTGAACGAGTCGCGCATGTTCTTCACCGTCGTCGGTCCGAACATCCGTTTCGGCCTCGGCGCGGTGAAGGGCGTCGGTGAGAGCGCGGTGGAGTCGGTGCTCGAAGCGCGGCAGAAGATCGGCCGTTTCGCCTCCCTCCTCGGCTTCTGCGAGGAGGTCGACCTCCGCGCCTGCAACAAGAAGGTGCTGGAGGCGCTGATCAAGTCGGGCTCGTTCGACTTCCTCGGCTCGTCGCGCAAGGCGCTCTTCGACCAGCTCGAATCGACCGCCGATTCGGCGCAGCGGGTCAAGGACGAGAAGGAGAAGGGCCAGAACTCCCTCTTCGGCATGTTCGCCGCCTCCGCGCCGAAAGCCGCACCCGGCCCGATCATCAAGGGCGCCGAGTGGCCGGAAGACGAGCGGCTGCGCTACGAGAAGGAGACCCTCGGCTTCTACATCACCGGCCATCCGCTGAACCGCTTCAACGACGAGCTGAAGCTCTTCGCGACCGCGACCACCGACTCGCTCTACAAGTACGTCGACCAGCAGGTGAACATCGGCGGGATCGTCTCGCAGATGAAGAAGTCGAAGATCAAGAAGGGGCCGAACGAGGGGAAGATGATGGCCAAGTTCTTCCTCGACGACCAGGCCGGCTCGGTCGAGGTGGTCGTCTTCTCCGACCTCTATTCGAAATACACGCGCTGGCTCGATAACGGCGTGGCGGTGCTCGTGACCGCGATGGTCAAAGACACCGGCGGCCAGCAGACCGGCCGCTCCGCGTCGCTGCAGTCGGCCGAACAGTCCGCCCAGCAGATCGACGACGAATACGGCGGCCACCCGGAAGCGGGCCGCGCGCGCATCTCCGCCTACGAGCTCCGCCTCGAAGACGCCGAGGATGACCGCGACCCGAAAGAGATCGAGCGCGAAAAATACGGCGCCGACGTCGACAAAGCGAACTTCTCCCTCTTCGGTGCTCCCGCCGCGGCAGCGGACGACCCCGACGCCTTCAACAACGCCGTCGACGCCATCGCCGACGACCCGGTCGTCGTCACCAACTTCGCCGCCCACGCCGCCGCCTTCCACGAAGCCCCCGTCACCCCCGAGCTCTCCGCGCTGGAGATCGTCCCCCTCGAAGGAATCCGCGACAAGAAGGTCAAAGAGATTGCCCTCGAAGTGCCGTACCCGCGCATGTCCGAGGACACGGTCCGCAAGATCCGCGAGATCGTCGAAGAGCACGCGGGAGAGATCCCGGTGACGATCACGCTGGTCGAACTGCCCGAGGAACTGATTGCCTCCACCGGCGGCCCGCAGCTGCGGTTGAAAGTGAACCATCACTTCCGCGTGCAGCCGGGGGCCGCGCTCAGCGAGGCGCTGGAGAGGGTGCATGCGAATGCGCGGTACGTGTTTTAACTTATTGGAGCGTGCGGCGCCGGATCCCGAATGCTATATCGTCGAACGCGGCTTGCAAGATGTCATCGGCGGGGAGTAGCGGCTCGATGCGTGTGAGGTCGGCGCGCGTGCCAACGTGCGCGAGCACAGTGATCAGCCACTCCCAGGCCTCGTTACTCTTCTTCTCATCCGCGGCGCTCACTGCAACATTGACGATTCGGCGCGGCTCGATTCCGCGTTCCATCAGCGCACGCACCCATGAGTGCGCGAGATACGACATAGCCAGCCACTCGAAGAGTTCCGCCCGAAGATCGTTATCCGACGGGTGGTAGCGACTCTGCAACGAGGTCCGCTCCTCCTCGGAGAGATGTGTGATCCATGACTCAAGATTCATCGCGAGCCAGGAGAACCAGCCTCGACGCTCTGCCGCGCTCAGCACGTCTTCGATTTCTTTCCGACGCATTGCCGGTGCGAGCTCGGCGAGTGCCGCGAGATGGCGCGTCGTAAGGACCGTTTCCGGCACCGCCCCGCGGTAATCGTGGTCCTCAGTGTGCCAGAGTCCAAAGCGGTCTGACATGTGGCGGAACGCGTACTGATCGGCCGGCAGCGAGTCTACTGCTTCTTTTGCGAGGGTGAGAGTTCGCGGCGTGCTGATCACGATCGCGGACTGGATGAACAGCGGCGACGTACGAAGTCCCTCCCAGTGCGCCTCCAGCATATCCTCCGCCTCCGCGACCGGAATATGGCGCAGAACACGCGCGATGTGATGCGGATCGTTCTGGTCGTGCTTCGGTTCGGGCTCGCCGAAGGCTTTCAAATGCATCTCGACGGTCGCTCGCAGTTCGGGCGACCAAATGCGGTGTGCCCAGACGAGACTTCCGGCGTCGGTCATGCCGAGGTGTGCCAATGCGGGGGCCGCCGAACGATCCCCGAGCCGTGTGCGGATGCGCGTGATCGTCTTGCCGAGCACTGGGTCGTCGGCGAAATCACGAAGCGCCGGGATATCGGCGGGCGTGGCGGTTGCCGCCCACACGCGCAGTGCCGCGTTTCGGCGATTCACCGTCATCGCCGGGTCCTGCCATAGCGTACGTAACATTTCGCGCGACTCCGATGACGGGTGCGCGTCGGTGACGAAAATCCCATTGGCGATGGACGGGCGCTCCTCAGCATCCTCGACGTACATCCGGAACAGATCGGGATGGTCGATACGCTGCAGAACCCAGAGCGTATGCCAGCGCGCGTCTTTGCCGCCGGCGGTCGCGCGTTTGACCATTGCGGCCGAAGCGGAGGGCGACGGTGGAAGCTTGAATGCGAGTCTCAGATCGACAGTGTCGGCGCGCTTTTCCGCCAGCGTCAGGTAACGATTGAAGATCGGTTTAACGACCGCAGCGGTATCGGTGTCGCAACAGCGGGCGGCTGCCCAGAGCGCGGCGATGGTGATCTCGTACTCTTTCGATGAGCGCTCCCAGCACTCGAGTATCGAGCCGCCGAGCTCCGGCAGAGCGAGGTAGCCCGCAAGCTGCAATCCGTGCAGCGCGGTTTCGTCCGCCTCGAGCAGCACCTTCGTCCCGTCAATCATTTCGACACGATGGTGCGAGCGCGCATGCTCCACCGCTTTCTCGAACGCCTTGTATGTCGCGGCCGGAAGAAACTCGTGGATGCTCAGGATCGGAAGCGCCGCGGAAGCGTCGCCGTGGTGCAGGCGCACGAGTTGCTGCGGCGCGCGCTCGGGCAGTTGCTCGGCCAGCGCGCGAGGATCTTCGCCTTCCGTCTCCTGGAGCGCATGCAGGATCGCCCGCTGCAACTCGAAGTGCGGCTCTTCCTGCGCTAGCCAGTTCGAGGCGGCTTCGGCGATGGAACGGCGTAAACCTGGATCGCTGGTGAAACGCAAGGACTCGAACATGGCCAGCGGGGACTCCGTGGCAATGCGCGGCAGGTGCTGGATCGCGCCGGCGGCGAGGGCCATTCCGATCGCGCGTGCGAAGTACGGATCGGAGATGACATGCGCCGGATCGCCGTCACGGAGGATTTCCGCGGCTGCCTGAGCGAAGAAGTGGTCTTCGAGGCGATCGTGCCGGAAGGCGATCGTCCGGCGCCCGTCGGCATCGGTGCGCCACGTGAGCACGCGGGTATGGCCGGCGAGCGTAGCGACGATCTGCGCTTCCCGCTCCGTCAGCGCGTGGCGGAGCATGCTCGCGGAGGGATGCGTCTCGCGCATCTCCATCATCCACCGAGACAGCCGGACGAGTGTTCGTTTGAGCTCTTCGACGTCGAGAAGCGGAAGCGTACCGGTGCTCTGCAACAGCCCATCCTGCACAAATTTCGTGAGGACGTTCCGTGCCAGATGCGTCGACGGCGGGGTCCCGCGGCGTACGAGATCCGTCCAGCGCCCGACAAGAAACGGATCGTCGCCGAGCAGCGCGGCGAATGTCTCCGCATCGGCGGCGCTCATTGGCACGGCCTTCAGGCGCTCGACGCTCTCCGCGCGTGTGTACGGCCCCACCTCGACGATGTCGATCCATGACGCACCGCTCAATTCAGCGCTCACTTCGTCGGTCATCTGTGGCCACACCGGGACGACGAACACGATCCGCGGGCGTTCCTTTTCCAGCGGCTTCGACCACGCGATCAGTTTGCGCAGCGCGGCGCCGGGGGAATCGAGGTGACGGATGTCGTCAACGACGAGGAGCAGCGGACGCTCCCCTTCGACGAGTGCCAGGAGCGACTCGGCGGCGTCGATGAGCGGACCGCCGTTTAGCGGCGTCAGGGTTGTTTCAAGCACGTCCTCCACGAAGCTGCCCGACTGCAGTAACATCTCCGGCACCCACAGCGCCATCCCTCCGCCGGCGATCCACTGGCGCATCACGTGATGGGCCGCCGTTGACTTGCCAAGGCCCGAGCTGCCACGCAGCAGACGCAGGGACGCGTCGGACCTGCCGAGCGTTGCGCGGATCTCCCCGGCCAGCGCACGCGGCATGGCATCGCGGCCGGTGAGCAGGTTTCCCGCATACTTCTCCGCGCTTCGCCCCGCCAGGAGGGCCAGCAACTCGTGCGAGACGAGCGTTGCCCGGACGCCCAAGTATTCGTAGCGGAGGGCCTGTCCGGCCGGATTCGTGTCCAACACGTTTGCGATGCGCGACTGATCCCAGATGTCGACGCTCAAGCCGAGGGCATCACCCTGCTGGTGAACCTTGAGAAAGAGCTCCGTGTCCACCGGCTCGTTCGTGGCCATCACCACCGTCACCAAGGCGGCGGAATTGTCGTTGCGGATGGTCTCCGCCTCTCGGCCTGCCTTGAGCAGGTCACCTTCACCACTTTTCGTTTTCGGCGCGAGCCACTTCGCCTGCAGTTTCTTTTTGTCGGTGGTCGTGGACTCCAGCAGCACGTACCGGTTTCCGTCGCGGCCGATGCCGTCGACCGGCGAGGTGATGGTCTCGCCGAATTGGTTCGTGCCGGTCTGGATGATGCAACGATAGACAGGCTCCGCAATCTGCAGGACGCGCCGCACCAACATCTCGAAACGACCTCGGTCCGTGATTGCGGCGACGAGTTGCGTGGTGTCCGTGGGTATGGGGAACGGTGGCATTCGAGAAGCAAACAAGCCCCGGCGCTGAATTCCTCCCGCGGGTAATGATTCTGATTCTGAGCCCGCTCTGCGATAACGTTTTCGACGCGCGATACAGCTTTGACGTGAACGCAACACACACCGTTCGGTGAGCTTCTTCAGCATGCCCCTATCCCGTTTGGAGCTAGCCTCGGCTTTTCCAGTAGTCACGGAACGCGCGCAGGCGCGGCAGCGACTCACGGTCTTTGACTCGATTCGCGGCCGCTTTGCTGGCGATGATGTCGTCCGGGTGGCACACCGGGAAGCCTTCCACTTCGACCCTGCGCCGCCAGGCCTCGTCGAACCGCTCGATGCCGTCCGGCGCGAAGACGAGATCGAGGTCAAACGGTCCGTTCTTGAGCTGAATGAAGTCTTTCCCGCGTGCGATCTCAGCTGACTGCTGTTCGGATAGCGCGAAGCCGAGCTCGCGCAAAGCCTCGACGATCGCACGTGCGTTCTGGGGCGTCTTTTCCACGAACAGGTCGGCATCCTGGGTGGTGTCGGGATAGCCGAGAAGAATGGCTCCCGATTTTCCGATGAAGAGATATCGGACGCTGTGGCGCGCAAAGACATCACGAATGTCTTCCGCTTGACGATATTCGAACGCCGACGCCAAGTTACCTCGAGTACCCCAGCCAGGAGGGCAGGTTTTTCTCGCACCAATCGCGGTATTCGGCGAGTGTCGCGAACGCCCGGAACGGTGCATCGTCGAGCACTGGCTTGTATGTGCGGATGAACGCGTACCGCATTCGCAGCGGAAGCGGACGCGCTGCGGCGGCTTCGAACTCCTCGAGCCATTCACTCTCTGGTTCGGCTGGAGCGGCTGATGGGTTGGGTGCCATCGGTTGCTGATTGTACGCGCCGTGTTGTCAACGGACGTCTTTGCGGCCCCTGGTGGGCCGGGCGGCTGAGACGCGGACTCGGAGCTCCCGGCGTCCAGCGAACCGGTTCGGACAACTGACAACGGACAACCGACAACATTCTTAATCGAAATACCTCCTCCACCGCTGGCGTTCCGTCCGGCGTATACTCTCGGCAGGTCCGTAGTTATCTCTAGGTTCCGAGGGAAGGGTGGGGCGATGCGTTCGATGCGAATTTGGGCGGCCGCAGCCGTCCTGTGGGTTGCGGCAGGGTCCGCCTCCGCGCAGTGTGTGTCCGAGGTGCGGGAGCTCAATCCCCACACCTTCAACCACCTGACCGCGGGGCCGATGGCGTTCAACGGCAGTCTCATCGCTCTGGCCAGCGTCGAAGAGCGTACGAACGCCATCTGGGTGAGCATCTACAACATCGCCGGCGACCTGCTGTATGAGAGCGTCAAGCTCCCCTCGACCGAGGGAGCTAAGATCGTCGACATCGTCTGGAATGAAGACCACTTCGGCCTCTTCCTCCGCACCCCCGACGAGAACAAGCTTCAGCTCCGGCGCATCAATACGACCGGCCAGTTCTTCGGCTCGCCGATCAACCTCCTGCCAACCGTCACGTTCACCGACACGAACGAGATCGACATCATCTGGAGCTCGCAGCTCCAGCGGTACCTCATTGCCCGCACCGCGGTCGAGCCGCGGCGGGTGTGGCTCACCCAGATCGCCCGCGACGGCGTGATGACCAGGAACGAAGATCTCGCCGGCACGGTGGAAGGGTCGTTCGTGAAGATCGCCATGACGCCCGCGGGCGTGCTTGGGGTCTTCTTCAAGGCGGCCCCGACCGGCGTGCTCACGTATCTCCGCATTGTCGAAGGCGAGCGCAATTTCTCGCGCGAGCTCGGCACGGCGGGCGAGGACCTGCTGGTAGCGACACAGGGGGAGACGTTCGTGCTCGCCCAGACCATCCTCGACCTCGACGACGACCGCCGCGCGGTCGAGTGGCGGATCATCGACACAGACGGTTTCGAGACCCGCAAGAACGCGCGGCTGCTGGTCGGTACGGGCGAGGACGTGGACGCTCTCGACCTGGTCGTCCTCGACGACGAATACGCGATCTCGTACCTCGATGCCCGCGACGGCTTCGACCGCGAGGAGGGGAGCCTCCGCCTCCGCCGCTTCAACGAGGAGGGCGAGCCGATCAGCGACACGCTCTTCGCCGCCGGCGACCGGACGCGCCATCGCGCCGCCAGCGAGCACCTGATCTGGACCGGCAATTCGTTCGTGACCATCGCAGTCCGCACCTTCGAAGACGACGAGGACGAGTCGTTCCTCATCCGCTTCTGCCCCTTGAACGCCGTCATCTTCGGACCGCGCAGCGCGCGCCGCAATACGCCGGTGACCTTTACAGTCGAGGCGGGCGGCGGCGAGCCCGGCTACCAGTACCGCTGGGACCTCCCGACCGGGACGGTTGACGAGCGGACGGTGCAGGTGATGTTTGCCACGGCCGGCGACTACGACGTCACCGTCCGGGTGCGCGACCTCAGCGGCGCCGAGGTGACGGAGAGGTTCACCATCACCATCACCGAGGATCCGGCGCCGCCGAAGCCGCCGAAGCAGCGCTCGGTGCGGAAGTAGGGCTTAGTACAGCTCCCCGGAAATAGGTGGCCGCTCGCTGGCGCGAGAATCCGACGGCAGCCGCCGAAGGCGGCGAAAGATCTGTAGGCCCGGCCTTTAGGCCGGGTTTCACAAGCGCGCCCCAAGCGAGCCCGCGGAGCGGGTGAC
>Ga0190275_10000539_pt1 | contig 32461 bp, 34 predicted proteins | sample Popmic550T_FD_133745 | JGI IMG/M metagenome (GOLD analysis project Ga0190275, IMG submission 133745) | Populus adjacent soil microbial communities from riparian zone of Yellowstone River, Montana, USA - 550 T | ecosystem: Environmental > Terrestrial > Soil > Riparian zone > Trees stand | place...
CCGCAACATCTCGAGCCTGCTGTCGGAGGGCGACTCCAACGGCACCTGGCAGCGCTTCATCATCGTCGCGACGCCGGTCGGGCCGAACTCGGAGGGGACGCCGTCGAGCGCGCCGGCGAACGGGCCCGGGGTCGACAACCACCTCCACTCGAACCCGTATCCGAACACCGCGGCGCCCGGGCAGCCGCGCGAGTGCGAGGCCGGCAACGAGGACTACGCCGTCGGCCAGACGACGATCGGGAACCTCCCGGGCAACCAGGGGACCCAGACCAGCGGCCAGAGCGGACCGTCGCTGTCGGCGACCGGGGGTGACGCGCGATGAAGGAGGGCTACCCCTGGAACCGTCGCGGCGTCTCGAAGGTCGTCGCCGGCGTGCTCACGCTGGCGATCGTCGTCACCGGGCTCTTCCTCGCCTTCAACGGGATCCCGTTCCGCTCCGGCTACGAGCTGAAGGCCGTCTTCGCCGACGCCGCCAACGTCGGCCTGCGCTCGCCGGTGCGAGTCGCCGGCGTCGAGGTCGGCAAGGTGACGAAGGTCGAGTCCGCCGGCGAGGACTCCACCGCGACGCTGGTGACGATGGAGCTCGACGACGAGGCGCTGCCGGTCCGCTCCGATGCCGAGCTGAAGATCCGGCCGCGAATCTTCCTCGAGGGCAACTTCTTCGTCGATCTCGAGCCGGGCACGCCCGAGGGGCGCGAGCTCGACGCGGGCGACACGATCCCGATGACCCAGACCGCGGCGCCGGTCCAGCTCGACCAGGTGCTCGGCGCGCTGAAGACCGATGCCCGCAAGGATCTCCAGACGCTCGTCCAGGGCTACGGCGAGGCGATCTCCGGCGAGCCGACAGCGGCCGAGGACGCGACCCAGGACCCAGACGTGCGCGGCGAGACCGCGGCCGAGGCCGGCAACCAGTCGCTGAAGTACGCGCCGGGGGCGCTGCGCGGCCTGGCCGTGGTCAACCAGGCGCTGCTCGGCCTCGAGCCGCACGACCTGTCGAAGCTGATCCGCGGCGGCGCGCGCGTGTCGCGCGAGCTCGAGGGCCACGAGGCCGAGCTGCAGGACCTGATCGTCAACCTCAACGTCACCACCGGAGCGCTCGCCGCCGAGCAGGGCGATCTGCGCGCGACGATCCGCGCGCTGCCACGGCTGCTCGACGCGGCGAACCCGGCGCTCGACAGCCTCAACGCCGCGTTCCCGCCGACGCGCGCCTTCGCCCGCGAGATCCTTCCGGGCGTCAACCAGACGGCGGCGACGATCGACGCGGCCTTCCCGTGGGGCCGCCAGACGCGCAAGCTCGTCTCCCCGGCCGAGCTGCAGGGCCTGGTCCGGGTGCTGCGCCCGGCGACCGCCGACCTCGCAGCGGCGGTCGACGGCACCGTCGCGCTGCTGCCCCAGGTCGACCTCGTCGACCGCTGCCTGCTGAACACGGTCCTGCCGACCGGCGACGTCGTGATCCAGGACCCGCCGCTCACCACGGGCGTGGAGAACTACAAGGAGTTCTTCCAGGGGCTGGTCGGGCTGTCCGGCGAGTCGCAGAACTTCGACGGCAACGGCCCCTACACGCGCTTCCAGCCCGGCGGCGGCGCCCAGACGGTCTCGACCGGCTCGCTGCCCGGGGTCGGACCGCTGTTCGGCAACGCCGTCGCCCCGCCGCTCGGCACCCGCCCGGCGCGGCCGGCGCAGCGACCGCCGTACAACCGGACCGCGGTCTGCGCGAAGCAGCAGCGGCCGAACCTCAACGACACGCGGCTGGGAGGCGGGCCATGACGATCCAGCTGCGCAAGCACGCGCGCTCGCTCGCCGCGCTGGTGTTCATCGTGATCGTCGGCCTGGCGATCGGCGGCTACATCCTGTCCAACCAGCGCTTCTACCTGCCGGCCTGGGTCCCGGTGGTCGGCACCGACTTCTACACCGTCGACGCCGAGCTGCAGACCGCCCAGGCGGTCGTTCCCGGCCAGGGCCAGACGGTCGCGATCGCGGGCGTCGAGGTCGGCGACATCGGCAGCGTGCGGCTGGAGAACGGCCGCGCGCTCGTCGAGATGAAGATCAAGCGCGACTACGCGCCGATCTACGAGGACGCCACGATCCTGCTGCGGCCGAAGACCGGGCTCAAGGACATGTACCTCAGCCTCGACCCGGGCACGCCCGCGGCCGGCGAGATCCCGGAGGGCGGCCGCGTGCCGGTTGGCAACACGCTGCCCGACGTCAACTTCGACGAGATCCTGGCGTCGCTCGACGGCGACACGCGCGACTACCTGCGCATCCTGCTCAACTCGGGCGCCGAGGCGCTGTCGGGCAACAGCCCGGCCCGCCTGCGCCAGACGCTGAAGCGGTTCGAGCCGACGACGCGCGACACCGAGCGGATCACCAGGCGGCTGATCGATCGCCGCCGCAACCTCCAACGCGTCGTGCACAACTTCCAGTTGCTGGCCAACGACCTCGGCGACAAGGACACCCAGCTCGCCGGCTTCGTCGACTCGGCCAACGCGAACTTCGAGGCGATCGCGCGTCAGGACACGAGCCTGCGCGCGGCGCTGCGCGAGCTTCCGGGCACGCTCGGCCAGACCGCGTCGACCCTGCGCGGCATCGACGCGCTCGCGGCCAATCTCGGGCCGGCGCTGCAGGAGCTCCGGCCCGGTGCGCGGGCGCTCGGCCCGTCGCTGACCGAGGCGCGGCCGTTCCTGCGCACGACGACGCCGGTGATCCGCGACGAGCTGCGACCGTTCGCGCGCGACGTCCAGCCGACGGTGCGCGACCTGCGCGACGCGGCGGCCGATCTCGCGGTCGTCACGCCGCGGCTGACCAAGACGGTTCGCGTCGTCAACTCGCTGCTCAACACGCTCGCCTACAACCCGCCCGGCCGCGAGGAGGGCTATCTGTACTGGGCGTCGTGGGCGAACCACAACGCTGCGACGCTCTGGGGAACCCAGGACGCCCACGGGCCGATTCGGCGCGGCCTGGTGCTGGTCTCGTGCAGCGGGCTCGGGGTGCTCGACCAGATCGGCGCGACGACGCCGTCGCTGAACGTCCTGATCCAGCTGCTCAACGCCCCGCGCCAGAGCGAGGTCTGTCCCGAGGCGGTGCCTTAGCGATGGTCAAGCAGACCTCCAAGTACGGCGTGCTCGCGATGGTCGGCTTCACCGCGGCCTGCGTCGGCATCCTGCTCTACCTCTGGCTGACCTTCGGCGGCCCGATCCCCCTGCGCGCGGAGGGCTACCGCTTCCAAGTCGAGTTCCCCGAGGCCGGTCAGCTGACCCAGGAGGCCGACGTGCGGATCTCCGGCGTCAACGTCGGCAAGGTCAAGACGAAGGAGGCCAACCCGCAGACCGGCGTGACCGACGCGACGATCGAGCTGCAGGACGAGTTCGCCCCGATCCCGGTCGACACGCGGGCGGTCCTGCGTCAGAAGACACTGCTCGGCGAGACCTACGTCGAGCTGACGCCCGGCGCCGGCTCTCGAATGGTCGCCGACGGCGGGAAGCTGCCGATCGGGGCGGTCTCGCCGACGGTCGAGCTCGACGAGATCTTCCGCGCCTTCGACCCCGATACGCGGCGGGCGTTCAGCAACTGGATGGACGCACAGGGCCGCGCGGTCGGCGACCGGGGCGCCGCGCTCAACGCCGCGCTGGCCAACCTGACGCCGTTCGCGGAGGACAGCGAGAACGTGATCCGCATCCTGAAGCGCCAGAGCGTCGCGACGCGCTCGCTGGTGCGCGACACGGGCGAGGTCTTCGACGCCCTCAGCGAGCGGCGCGGTCAGCTGCGCGCGCTGATCGGGAACTCGAACCGCGTCTTCGAGACGACGGCGGCGCGCAACCGGCAGCTCGCGGAGGCGTTCGTCGCGCTGCCGACCTTCCTCCGCGAGACCCGCACGACGACGGTCCGCCTGTCGGAGTTCGCCGAGCTGACGGATCCGCTGGTCACCCAGCTGCGCCCGGCGGCGCGCGAGCTGTCGCCGACGCTCGTCAGCCTCGAGGGGCTCGCCCCCGACCTGCGTGGCCTGTTCAAGGACCTCAACCCGCTGATCGAGGTGTCGCGCACCGGCCTGCCGGCGCTCGAGCGGTCGCTCGACGACACCAAGCCCCTGCTCGCCAGGCTCGAGCCGTTCCTGCGCAACCTGCAGCCGGTGTTTGGCTATCTCGGGCTCTACAAGCGCGAGATCGCGTCCTTCTTCGCCCTCGACGCCGCCGCGACGCAGGCGACCGAGCGACCGCCCGGGAGCTCGCGGCCGCTGCACTACCTGCGCACGACCAACCCGCTCAACCCGGAGAACCTCGGCGCCTATCCGCGCCGTCTGCCGAGCAACCGCTCGAACCCCTACGTCGAGCCCGGCGCCTCCGACCAGCTGCGCGGCGGGCTCCCGGTCTTCGGCCGCTACCTCTGCGAGCTCGCCGGGCCGGCGAGCTTCCTCGGCCCGGTCGGCCCGTTGCTGCCGGCCGAGCTGCGCGGGCTGGTCGAGCAGTTCGCCTTCGCCGGCAGCACGGCCGGGGCCGTCCCGGCGCCGCCGTGCCGGGAGCAGGCGCCACTTGGCCGTACCGTCGGACAGAGCGGCAGGTACCCCAACCTGCTCCCGATACCCGCTCCCTAGCCTAAGCTGAGCCCGTGCCGTCGGGCAAGATCTTCGAGCGGATCGTGAGAGCGGTCGCGCGTCGCCCACTGGTGCCACTGGCGGTCGTCGCCCTGATCGCGATCGCCGGAGCGCTCTTCGCGCTGCGACTGGAGCCGAGCGCCGGAACCGACTCGCTCGTCTCGCGGGACTCGGGCACCTTCGAGCAGACCGAGCGCTTCAAGCAGGATTTCGGCGACGACGCGATCGTCGTGCTGGTCAAGGGCGACCTTCAGCGGACGATGCTGACGACCGACCTGCAGAAGCTGATCCAGCTCGAGGGCTGTCTGGCCGGGAACGCGCCGGAGGACGGCCTGCGTGCTCTGCCGGAGCCCTGTCAGGAGCTCGCCAAGCTCGAGCCGGCGAAGGTCGTGCTCGGCCCGGGCACGTTCGTCAACACGTCGGTCGGCGCGATCGGCCAGGGCCTGACCAGCATGCTGGCGCAGGCCAAGACCGGCGGTCCGCAGGCGGCCGAGAAGGTCAAGCGCCAGCTGCTGTCGCTGGCGCTGCGCTACGGGATCACCGACATCCCGTCGGTCGACAGCCCGGGCTTCGTGACGGCGCTCGTGTTCGGCAACGACGGCAAGACGCCGAAGCCGCAGTTCTCCTACCTCTTCCCGAGCGACGACGCCGCGCTGATCCAGATGCGGCTGCGGCCGGATCTCACCGACGAGGAGCGCAGCCGGACGGTCGAGCTCGTCCAGGAGGCGGTCGCCGAGCCGCAGCTGCAGCTGGAGCAGGGCGGCAGCTACGTGGTGACCGGCGTGCCCGTCGTGGTCGACGGCCTCGGCGACGCCGTCCGCGACGCGATCCCCTGGCTGCTCGGGGCCGCGATCCTGATCATGGCCGGAACGCTCGCCGTCGTGTTCCGCACGCGGCTGCGGCTGCTGCCGCTCGCGCTCGCGCTCGCTGCGTCGGCGATCACCTTCGGGGTGCTGGCGCTGGTCGGCGGCGATCTGACGATGGCCTCGATCGCCGTGCTGCCGGTGCTGATCGGATTGGCGGTGGACTACGCGATCCAGTTCCAGGCGCGCTACGACGAGGTGCGCGCGCGGACCGGCGCGCCGCCGGGCGAGGCGGCGCCCCTGGCGGCGGCCGCGGGCGGGCCGACGATCGTCACGGCCGGGATCGCGACGGCCGTCGGCTTCCTGGTCCTACTGACCTCGCCGGTTCCGATGGTGCGCGGCTTCGGAGCCCTGCTGGTCGTCGGCATCGCGATTGCCCTCACCTGTGCGCTGCTGGCGGGCTTCGCCGCCCTCGTGCGCTTCGGCGAGCCGCGGCGGCGACCGGACGGCGTGCCCCCGATGCTGCCGCGGGCGCGCGCGGCGCTGACCGATCTCGGCGCTCGGATCACCGGGTCGGGGCTGGCCCGCGCGGTGGCACGGCGCTGGCGCGATCTGCGGCTGTGGGCACTGGAGCGCGGCGAGCGGGCGCTCGCGAGCTCGATCGCGCGGCCGCGGCGCGTGCTGGCGATCGCCCTTGCGCTCGCCGTCGTCGGCTGGGCGGCGGACACCCAGTCGACGGTCGTCTCCGACATCCGCGAGCTCGTGCCGGGCGACCTCCAGGCGCTCCAGGACATCAACGAGCTCCAGGACGAGACCGGCGTCTCGGGCGAGATCGACGTGACGGTGCGCGCCGACGACGTCACCGACCCCAAGGTGCTCGCCTGGATGTCCGACTTCCAGCAGCGCGTCCTCGACGACGCCGGCTACCGCACCGGCGCGCGCTGCACCCAGGCGAAGGACGCGCCCGAGCTGTGCCCGGCACTGTCGCTCCCGGATCTGCTCGCGGCGGTCGGCGGCGGCGACGAGAAGCGCGTCAAGGCGCTGCTCGACTCGATTCCGCCATACCTCTCCCAGGGGCTGCTGACGTCGGACCGCAAGACGGCGAACATGGCCTTCGGCATCCGCCTGCAGTCGTTGGATCGCCAGCAGGAGGTCGTCGAGCGGATCGAACGGCAGCTCGATCCGCCGCCCGGGGTGAAGGCGGCCGTCGTCGGGCTGCCGGTGCTCGCCGCCGACGCCAACGACAAGCTGTCCTCGCCGGTGCGGCGCGCGCTGACGCTGCTGGCGGCGCTGCTCGCCGTCTTCCTGGTCCTGCTCGTCGTCCGGCGCAGCTTCCGCGAGGCGGCGATCCCGCTGATCCCGATCGCGCTCGCGACCGGCTGGTCGGGCGGCATCATGTTCGTCCTCGGCCTGCTGCCCGGGCCGTTCGAGGTCGAGCTGAATCCGATGTCGGTGACGCTCGGCGCGCTGGTGATCGCGATCTCGACCGAGTTCAGCGTGCTGCTGTCCTCGCGCTACCGCGAGGAGCGCGAGCGCGGCGCCTCGGCGGCGCGCGCGCTCGAGACGACCTACGCCTCGACCGGCGCCGCCGTGATGGCTTCCGGCGTCACCGCGATCGCCGGTTTCGCGGTGCTAGCGGCCTCGGACATCCGGATGCTGCGCGATTTCGGGATCCTGACGGTCGTGGACCTCACCGTCTCACTGCTCGGCGTGATGCTCGTGCTGCCGGCCGCCCTCGTCTGGGCCGCACGGAGGGAGAGCGATGCCTGACGACCGCTTCGGAGATCTCGGAGCGCCCGACCGCCGCAGTGCGGCCGAGCGGCTCGAGGAGCAGGACCGGATCAACCCCGAGCCGGACGACCCGCGCCGCCGGCCGGAGGTTCCGCGGACCGGCAACCGCTACGCCTGGGTCGTGGGGATCCTGATGCTGATGGCGATCGGGATCTTCACGGTCACCTCGTCACTGCCGAACAAGGGCGAGGGCCTGCGCGGGCCGGCGATCGGCTCCCAGCTGCCCGACTTCGCCGCCCCGTCGGCGACCGGCAACGCGTCCAACGACGCCGACGCGAACGTCCGCCAGCGTCGCGGCGGCAACGACGCCGCCGGGAAGGAGCCGGCCTGCGACCTGATCAGCGACGAGGTCGTCAACGTCTGCGAGCTCCGGCGCAAGCCGCTCGTGCTGACCTTCCTGGTGACCCGTGGCGCCGACTGCGAGCCCCAGGTCGACCGCGTCGAGCGGATGCGCGACGAGTTCCCGCAGGTCGAGTTCGCGGCGGTCGTCAGCGGCGACGACCGCGAGGAGGTCGAGCAGATCGTCGAGCGGCGTCGCTGGACGATGCCGGTCGGCGTCGACCGCGACGGCGCGGTCGTCAACGTCTACGGCATCGGCGTCTGCCCGACGACCGTCTTCTCGACTCCGGGCGGCACCGTGCGCCGCGTCGAGCTCGGCAACTTGACCGAGGATCAGCTGCGCACGAACATCCGCAAGCTCCTCGCGCGTTCCAAGGCCGAGGCGCGGTGAGGTGGGGGAGCAGGCGGTAGAGGACGGCTGGGTATCGCCCGAGCTCGCCGCCGAGTTCCCCGGCCTCGGTGTCTACTGGCTGACGGTCGAGGCAAGAGCGGGCACGACGCCGAAGGCGGTCCGCGAGCGGATGCGCGTGCTCGCCGGCCGGATCAGCGGCGCGACCGTCGTCCAGTCGCGCCAGGACACGGTGCCGTGGTCCTATCGCGTCCTGTGGCGGCGCCTGGGGGTCGACCCCGACACCGACCGCACGCCCGTCGAGGAGCTGATGGTCCAGCGGCTCGAGCACGGGGGGCTGCCGAGCCGCGGCATGCCGGCCGACGCGGTCGTCGTCGCCACGCTGGAGACCGGAGTGCCCGTCCTCGTCGCCGACGCGGCGAAGCTGTCCGGCAGCCCCGGACTGCGGCCCGCGGTGGCCGGCGAGACGCTGGGCGGCATGGCGGGAATGCTGCGGGCGGGGGAGGTCGTATATGCCGACGAGCAGGCACCGCTCGCGCGCCTCGACGGCCAAGTCGCCGGCGACCACGCGGTCGACGACGACACGACCGCGATGGCCGTCTGCGCTTTGGCCGCTTCCGCCGTCTCGCGGATCGAGATCGACGAGGCGCTGTGGATCGCCGCGGACATGTTGGAGGCCGGCGGGGCCGATGGTACGCTGGGAGCGTCCAATCCTGGGAGGACGCAGTGATCGACCTACTCGAGCGTTCGAGCGCAGCAGGACAGCCGCTCCAGCCAGGCACCGCACCCGACGAGCGGCCGGCCCGGCGCGCGTTGCACCGCCAGATCGAGCGACTCGAGCGTGACTTGGCGAGGCTGTTCGCCGCGTCCTGGCCGCGCAAGGGGCTCGAGTTCGGCGTCGACCACCCGAGCAGCCGGCCGCGGATCCGCGACCTCGGCGAGCTCGAGCGGATTCGCGACGCGCTCGCCGAGCGCGTCGAGGACGCCCGCCGCGACCTGCGCGAGCGTCACGCCGTCGAGGACGCCAACCGCCGCCTGATCGACGACATGCTGAGCGCCCCGGAGGACTACCGCTGGGTCCGTGTCGGCAACGCCGACATCGGCGAGCCGGGCTGTCACCACTGGCACGTCGTGCCGCGTTGGGGGCCGATCGGCATGTTCGCCAACTGGTGGCGCGTCAAGATCTCCTCGGGTTGCCCGTTAGCCACCTGAAGGTGAGGTCATAGGTGGGCAAGCGCAGCCGCAAACGAGCGGACGGTGGGGGCACGGACGTCGCGGAGGCCACGGGCAGCACACGCGCGGAGCGCGACGCCGCCCGTCGCGCTCGCGCCGAGCGGATGCGCAAGGGGCTGCCCGAGCCGGCGCGCGTCCGCGACGCGAACCGCCGGCCGAAGCTCGACGAGCGCCCGCCGCCGTTGTGGGCGCCGTTCCCGCTGACCGAGCTGCTCGTCCTGGCCGGACTGGTCCTGATGGTCTGGGGCTTCGTCGAGGGCGGCGGTCAGGCCGCGAACGCCAAGCTCGCCGCCGGGCTCGCGGTCGCCTCGCTCGCCGGGCTCGAGCTGGCGGTGCGCGAGCACGTGACCGGCTTCCGCTCGCACACCACACTGCTCTCCGGGGTCATCGCGATCGCGACGATCCTGCTGCTCAACCTCGTCGGCGGCGTCACCACCCTCGGGCCGCTGCTGGTCGCCGCGCTACTCGCCTTCGCCGGCTCCATCTTCGCGCTGCGCCGGCTCTTCAGAAGCCGCTCCGGCGGCGTCTCCTTCAGATGAGAACCGGGGGCTCACGCCCCCGGACCCCCTGTGGCGCCTGGCCGGCCGCGAAGCTCTAGGCGAGCGCCAACGAGCGCTCGCCCGACAAGGTGGCCGCGACGATCGCGCGCTGACGCTCGGTCAGCGTGCCGACGCGCTTGTTCTCGGGGATCGCGATCGACGTCAGCAGCCGCCGGCAGCGGGCACGGCCCCACCGCTTCTGGCTCATCAGCACGTCGCTGATCGACATGCTCTCCGCCTCCCACGGGCAACTCAGGATCACCTCGGCGGCCGGAAGGTCCCCGGCCGCGATGCGGCGCTTCATCTCAGCGCGCGCGAGCCTCACCCGGTTTGCGTGTTCGAGCGCCTGTAGGTGTTGAGCCTGACCGGCACCGAACGCAGCGATATTGCCCATACGTCCTCCCCGCACTTCGTGCGTACTTGACAGCGGATGCAGTTTCCCCTTGTGGGCTCCGGGCTCTCACCACCAACGTCCGCGCCGTTGGCCTCCTTGGAGGGATCGAAGCCGAGCACGCAATAAACCGAAGCAGCCGCCGACCGTCAACAGCGGTTCGTCCGGCTCGTACGCTAAGAGCGGGCTTTTTGGATTTCGGCGGCCGCGTCGGGGTCCTCGGGGAGGACCGCGTAGGCGCGCTCGAAAATCTCCAGCGCGCGGTCGAGCTGCTCGCGCTCGTGGGTCGCCATCACGCTCGTCCGCAGCAGCGCGCCGCCGCGTGGGACGGCGGGGTAGAGGGCGACGTTCGCGTAGACCCCAGCCTCGTAGAGGGCCTTCCAGAAGAGCACGGCCTTCCAGTCGTCGCCGATCGTGACGGGAACGATCGGCGTGATCAGCTCGGAGCCGTCGGTGAGGGTCGCCGGCTCGACGACGTCGAAGCCCAGCTCGGACAGCCCGCCGTGCAGGTAGCGCGCGTTGTCGAGCAGCCGCGCCATCAGATCGCGTCCCTCTTCGGTGCGGATGATCCGCAGCGCGCCGAGCGCGGCGCCGACGGCGGCAGGCACCGCCGCGGCCGTGAACATGAACGCGCGCGACTGGACGCGTAGGAAGTCGATCACCTCGGCCGGGCCGGCGATGAACCCGCCGCAGGAGGCCAGCGACTTCGAGAAGGTCCCCATCCGCAGGTCGACGTCGTCGCCGACGCCGAGCTGCTCGCAGGCGCCGGTGCCGTTGGCGCCGAGCACGCCGACGCCGTGGGCCTCGTCCACCATCAGGCGGGCGCCGTACCGCTTGCAGAGCGCCACGATGTCAGGCAGCGGGGCGAGGTCGCCCTCCATCGAGAAGACGCCGTCGACGACGACCAGCACGCCGCCGCCGTCGCTGCCCGCTCGGTCGAGCATCCGCTCGAGCTTGTCGAGCCGGTTGTGGCGGAACGGCCTGATCCGAGCACGCGACATCGAGACCGCGTCGAGGATCGACGCATGGTCGCCGGAGTCGCAGATCACCGTGTCGTCGGGTCCGAGCAGTGTCGCGATGCAGCCGACGTTCGCGAGGTAGCCGGCGGTGAACACGATCGCGTCCTCGGTGCCCATCCAGTCGGCCAGCTCGCGCTCGAGCTCGAGGTGCAGCGGCGTCGTGCCGTTCATGAAGCGCGAGCCGGTGAGTCCGGTGCCGTAGGTGTCGAGCGCGTCGCGCGCCGCCTGCTTGACACGCTCGTCGCCGGTCAGGCCGAGGTAGTTGTTCGAGCCGAGCGTGATCCGCTCCTTGCCCTCCATCAGCGCGATCGGGCCGGGCTCGGCCTCGACGACGCGGAAGTAGGGCAGCAGGTCGTGCTCGCGCGCCGCCGTCAGCTGCTCGAGCCGATCGTGGTTGCGGGCCTTCGCGAAGAGGTCGGTTTCGATCGCCATTGACTAGGGTGCCGCGACGTGGCCTTGGAGGTGACTCCCGTGCGCTCATGGCGCGACCGGCGGGAGTTCGTCGAGCTGCCTTACCGGCTGCATGCTAACGCCGAGCAGTGGATCCCTCCGCTGCGCCTGGAGCGCCACCTGTTCATCGTCCAGCGGCTGAACCCCTTCTTCAAGCACGGCGAGGGCGAGCTCTTCCTCGCCCGTCGCGACGGGCGGGTCGTCGGGCGGATCAGCGCGCAGATCGACCACGAGTTCAACGCCTACCAGGGCAACGACTGGGGCATGTTCGGCTTCCTCGAGGTCGAGGACGACGGCGAGGCGATGGGCGCGCTGCTCGACGCCGCCGCGGCTTGGCTGCGCACCCGGAATCGCGACCGGATGGTCGGCCCGATGGACTTCTCGATGAACGAGGAGTCCGGGGTCCTGGTCGAGGGCTACGACCGCGAGCCGTTCATCCGCCAGCCGTGGCACCCGCCGTACTACCAGCGGCTCTGCGAGCAGCACGGGCTCGGCAAGGCGATCGACCTCTGGATGTGGGAGCTCTACATCGAGGATCGCGGCAAGATCGTTCCGGGGATCGTCGAGATGGCCGAGAAGCTCGAGCCCGAGCACGGCATCCGCATCCGCAAGATGTCGCGCCGCCATCTGCGCCGCGACCTCGACCTATTCGCCGAGACCTACAACGAGGCCTGGAAGGACAACTGGGGCTTCACGCCCTACACCAAGGCCGACCTCGACACCTACGCGATCGACCTCCAGGTCGTCTACGACCCCAACTGGTTCATGATCGCCGAGAGGGTCGACACGGGGGAGACCGTCGGCATCGCGATCACCGTACCCGACGTCAATCAGGTCCTGAAGGGCACGAATGGGCGGCTGCTGCCCTTCCTGCCGCGCTACCTGCGCCGGCGCAAGATCGTCGACCGCGTTCGCGTCGGCTTCCTCGGCGTCAAGCCGGAGTACCAGCACACCGGAGTCGCCGCCGGCTTCTACATCGAGCACTTCGACATGGCAGAGGCGACCCGCCAGACGTGGGGCGAGATGGGCTGGATCCTCGAGACCAACGACGCGATGAACCGCGGCATGGAGGGGATGGGCGGCAAGGTCGTCAAGAAGTACCGGATCTACGAGCGCGTCCTCTGAGGCAGCTACACTCGCCGTTCGTGTCCGAACTGGGCGACAGCCACGCGGACGAGGCCGGAATCGACGGCGAGCTGGTCCTCGAGGACGAGCAGGTAGTCGAGGCGCGGGTGCTTCCCGCCGTAGCCGACGCCGAGCCGGCCACCGCGATCGCGACGCGCAAGGTGTCGGTGCCGGCGACCGTCGCCGCGGCCGGCGGCGGGATGGCGCTCGGCATCGCCGCTTTCATGCTGCTGCGGGTGCTGCGGCGCCCGAACGCGGCGCGGTCGGTCGCGAAGCGGCGCAAGCGGATGCAGGCGAAGCGGGGCGTGGAGGTCGCTGCTTCGCGGTCGTTCCTGGTCGACGTCCATCTGCTGAAGCGCTGAACGCGGCGCTGGCAGCCGCCGAGACGCCACGGGCGGCCCTGGCCGCCATCGAGGTCGATGCGGTCCCGGTAGGGCCGTATCGGATGCCTGGCGGAGGGATGGACGGCGTGCTGCGCAACCGCGGCGGCGTGCTCGAACGGCTGCTCCACGTCGAGGGCGAGCCGGTGACGGTGCGCGCCTGGGTCGCGAGCGGGGCGGTGCGCTTCCGTGGCGAGGCGGAGCGCGAGGACCTGGCCGCCGCCGGCATCGAGCGGATGCGCTTCGCGCTCGGCGTGGACCACGACCTGCGCCCCTTCCAGCGCGCCTTCCACCGCGACCGGCTGCTCGGCCCGGTGATCCGGCGCCAACCATGGCTGCGGCCGCGACGGCGCCCGGAGCCGTTCGAGGCGTTCGCCTGGGCGGTGACCGAGCAGCTGATCGACGTCGAGCGGGCGTTCGGCATCCAGCGTGCGATGGTCGGCCGCCACGGGCCGCGGAGCGCCTGCGGGCGGCTGCGCGACGTGCCGTCGGCCGCCGACGTCGCACGGTTCTCGCCGGCGCAGCTCGACGCCTGCGGGCTGGCGCCGAAGCGATCGATCGCGCTGATCCGCGCGGCGCGCGAGGTCGCCAGCGGGCGGGCCGATCTCGCGCGTCACGAGCCGAGCTGGGAGCGTCTGCGGACCGTGCGCAACATCGGCGCCTGGACGCTGGAGTGCCTGGCCTTCCTCGGGCAGGGCCGCGACAATCAGCTGCCGGCCGGCGACCTGGCGTACGTCAAGCTGGTCGGCCGTATGGCGAGGCTCGGCCGGCGGGCAACCGAGGACGAGGTCCGCTCCTTCTTCGAGCCGTACGCGCCCTACCAGGGCCTCGCCGGGATGTACGCGCTCCACGCGCCGCTTCCCGTCCGGGGCAGTTGACGCTCCCGCCTAAGATTGGTGGGGACCCCGATCTCGAGGAGCGTGAATGGACGCCAAGGTGAGCAAGAGCGACGCGGAGTGGCGCGAGGAGCTCGATCCGGAGCGCTTCCACGTCCTGCGTGAGGCTGGCACCGAGCCGCCGTTCACCGGCGCCTACACGCACTCCAAGGCCGACGGCATGTACCGCTGCGGCGCCTGCGGGAACGAGCTGTTCAGCTCCGGCACCAAGTTCGACTCCGGCAGCGGCTGGCCGAGCTTCACCGAGCCCGCGGTCGCGGAGGCCGTCGAGCTGCGTGAGGACAACAGCCTCTTCATGCGCCGCACCGAGGTCCGATGCGCCCGTTGCGGCTCGCACCTCGGCCACGTCTTCCCAGACGGCCCCGGCCCCGGCGGGCAGCGCTTCTGCATCAACTCCCTGGCGCTGGACCTCGACGAGGAGCCAGTCGACGGTTAGTCGAGCGGAGGGGTTACGGCTTTTGCCAGAGGTCCGAGACGCTCTCGATGCCGAAGATCGAGCGGGCGAAGTCGAACAGGTCCGAGAGCGGGTCGGGATCGAACGGCGCCTCGACGTTGACGGTGACGTCGCCGATCTGCTCGAGCGTGAGGTCGAAGACGACCGTCCCGCTCGTGATAGCCGTGTCCTTGATGTCCTTGGGGACGGTGAAGCGCAGCTTCGCGTAGACGCGGCGCGGGTAGCCGTCGCCGTCGACATTGACCTCGACCTTGGCCGAGTCGATCGCCTTGGCGGCCTTCTCGACGTTCTCGTCGCTGGCCTCGGGCGCTCCCTCGACGTCCCCGAGGAGCCCCGAGAGCGTGTCGGCCGGGGCCAGCTCGAGCAGGTCCTCGAGCACCGCCTGCTTGTTCACCACGCCGGTGACGACCTGGGTCGCGTCGCCGCCGATGTCGTCACCGTCGGAGACCTCGACCCTCGTCACCCAGTCGTCGGGGTTGATGCCGAACTCGGCCAAGCTCGTCGGCCGTGGCTTGCCCGCCCCGTCCTCGAGCCCGAGTTGCTCGAGCTGCTCAGGATCGGCCTCGTAGAACTGGCCCATGAACTCGACGTAGACCTTGCCGTCGATGCCGCTGACGCGGGCCGGAAAGGTCTGGCCGCCGGCGCGCATGACGACGTTCCAGTCGAACTCCGGCAGCGCATCCGGACCGTTGGCGACGAACGGGCCGTGGCCCTCGATCGCGATCTTGCTGCCGAGGATCGGGAAGCCCGGGATGTCGGCGGTGGTGCTCAGCCGGACCTCGGCGCTGTCGATCTTCTTGGCGGCGACCTCTCCGAGCACCGTCTTGGGGTCGGCGTCAGGGCCGTCGTCACCGCCGCACCCGGCGCCGACGGCGGCCAGAACGCAGGCGATCGAGGCGGCGGTCAAAGACCGCGAGAGCGAACGGCGCATACGCATCAAGTCGGGTTATAGGGATTTCATGCGCGGAATGTCACAGTCCCTGCCCTGGCAGGAACTCGTTCGTGAACGCTCCGCCGGCATCGGGGATCTCCGTGAGCAGCCGGTTCTCGCGCATCCAGGCGGTGAATGCCTGCCATTCCGCCGGCGCCTGCCAGCCGAACGGCTGGCCCTTGGCCGGCAGGAAGAGCGGCAGCGTCACCTTGACGACGGCGCGCTGCAGCTTCGGGTCGAGGTCGGGGTTGGCGTCGAGCAGCGCCTGGATGCCGCGGTCGGGATCGCGCGCGAGCTGGCGCGTCCCGCGGGCGAGTGCTGCGATGAAGGCCCGCAGCTTGCCGCCGTCGCGCTCGAGCGCCGACTCGTTCGCGACCAGCACCAGCTCGTCGTATGTCGGAACGCCGGCCTGCTCCATGCGGATGATCCGCGGCTTGCGGCCGTCGAGGCGCAGCTGGGTGCCCTCGTAGTTCCAGAACGCGCCGAGCGTCGCGTCGACGCGCCCGGTCAGCAGCGCGGGAACGAAGTTGAAGCCCACGTTGCGCTCCGTGACGCTGCTCGGATCGACGCCCGCGTCCGTGAGGATCGTGTTCAGGTAGGCCGACTGGTAATCGATCCCCGCGGTGCCGACGGTCTTGCCTGCGAGGTCGGCGGGGGTGCGGACGCCGGCCTTCGGCAGCGAGATGATCGAGGCGAGCGGCTTGCGCACGACGGCGCCCACCGAGACGACGCGCAGGCCCTGGTCGCGTGCCCGCAGCACCTCTGGCTCGTAGGAGATCGCGAGGTCGACGCGGCCGGCGGCGACCTGCTTGATCGGGGCGGCCGGGTCCGGCGGCTGGCGGATCGTCACCTCGAGGCCGGCGTCGGCGAAGTCCCCGTTCGCCTGGGCCGCGTAGATGCCCGCGTGGTCAGCGTTCGGGAAGTAGTCGAGCATCAGCGTCAGCCCCTGCGGCTCGCCAGGCTTGAGCACGTCCTCCTTCTCGCCACAGGCGGCGCCGAGCGCGGCGAGCAGCACGGCGATGGCGACGGCGATCAGCGGACGGGTCCGGGTCATGCGGGTACATCCTTTCGATTCCAGGGACAGACGAGCCGCTCGGCCAGCGAGGCGAGCGCGAACAGCGCGACCGCCATCAGGGTGAGGATCACGACACCCGCGTAGACGCGCGGGGTCTGAAGCTGGTTGTTGCCGAGCAGCACGAGCCGGCCGAGGCCGGAGTCGGCGCCGGCCCACTCGCCGAACACCGCTCCGATCACCGAGACGGTCGAGGCGACGCGCAGACCGGAGAAGAAGCTCGGCAGCGCCGCCGGCAGCTCGACCGCGCGCAGCGTGCGCAGCCGCGACGCGCCGAACGAGCGCATCAGCTTCAGCTGCTCGGGGTCGACGGCGCGCAGCCCGTCGAGCACGTTGACGGTGATCGGGAAGAAGCAGATCAACGCGACGATCGCCAGCTTCGGGCCGATGCCGTAGTCGAAGGCGAGCACGAAGATCGGCGCCAGCACGACGATCGGGATCGCCTGCGAGCCGACCAGCAGTGGGTAGGCGGCGTCGCGCAGCGTGCGGCTGAGGTGCATGCCGACGGCGAACACGACGCCCGCGACGACGGCGATCGCCAGGCCGAGCAGCACCTCCTGCAGCGTCACCCAGGCGTTGTCCCAGAGCAGCGCCCAGTCGTCCTCGAACGCCTGGGCGACCTCGCGCGGCGATGCCAGCGTCAGGTCGTCGACCGCGTCGAGCGACGCCAGCCAAGCCCAGGCGGCGACCAGCGCGACCAGCAGCAGCACGGTCAGCGCCACCCGCCTCACGCCAGCGCCTCCAGCGCCTCGGCGCGCAGCCTCGCGAGCGTCGGGTCGGTGACGGCGGCGCGGCGGTCGCGGGGGCGCGGGAGCGGCACGTCGAGTTCGGCGACGACGCGCCCCGGCCGCGGCGACAGGACTACGACGCGATCGGAGAGGAAGAGCGCCTCCTCGACGTCGTGGGTCACGAGCACCACCGTCCGCGGCTCGTCGGTCAGCGCGTCGGCCAGCCACTGCTGCATCTCGGAGCGGGTGATCGCATCGAGCGCCGCGAACGGCTCGTCGAGCAGCAGCACCGGCCGTCCCGGCAGCAACGTGCGGATGAACGCCACCCGCTGGCGCATCCCGCCGGACAGCGCGGCCGGCCGCGCCTGCTCGAACTCGGCCAGACCGAACCGCTCGAACAGCGGCGCCGCCCGTTCGCGCGCGGCTCGTCCAGCGACGCCCTGGGCCTCGAGTGCCAGCCCCGCGTTCCCCAGCGCGTCGCGCCACGGCAGCAGCAGGTCGCGCTGCGGCATCAGCGTGCAAGCCGCAAGCCGCGCCGCCGCGTCGGTCGCTCCACCGACCTCCACCGTCCCGCCGTCGGCCTCCTGGAGGCCGGCGATCAGCTCCAGCAACGTCGACTTCCCGCAGCCCGACGGGCCGACGATCCCGAGCACCTCGCCCGGCCGAACCGCCAGCTCCAGCCCCTCGAGCGCGACGACGTCGCGACCCCGGCGGCTCTCATAACGTCGCGCCACACCCTTCAGCGCGACTTCGGCACTCATCCTGACATTGCTCCCTTCGCGGGCATTACCCCACAGGTTCAATGGGTCGGCGCCGGGTGGAGCAGCTCCATGGTCGCCATCTCAGCCCGCTTCCCGCGAGCTCCCCCTGTCGTGGCCGAGACTCTACCGCCGGTAGTTTGTTAGGTTGCCCTAACGGCAGTTCCCGACCGCTCCTCCCATGTCCAAGACCGCCAAGAAGCTCAAGCCCAAGAAGAAGTGCTGCGTCTCCAGCCCCCGCTGCCGGCGGTGTCCGGTGCGGTTGAAGGCGGAGGCGAAGAAGCGGGAGAAGCGGCGCAAGGGGAAGAAGAAGTCCAAGAAGTAGGAGGTGCTTGGGCTAGGGCTCGGCCGTGGTGGCCGCGGGTCCTGTCTCCGATTTTGGTTTCCGTGCTCGGCTCCGCGGCTCCGCTTGGGACTCTGCCCCGTCCCTGGCGCGTCTTGTCGGTTGAGGGTTCTGGCGTAATCGACGGGAGGGGCTCCGCCCTAAGCTCCGCCGCTACGCCTGCGCGCGCAAACGCAAAATCGTCGCCACCCGCGGAAGCTACGTCACAGCCCAGCCCCAAACGTTGGCGCCAGCGCGAAAGGAGGGCAAGCGGCGGATGCCTCGCTTATCCAGTGGGGCTCTGCTCGCAGCCTTCGCTGCATCGGCTGGACGGAGGGCCCGATTGTCTGTACCATGGGCCCTCAGGCGGCCTGTGCCGCTGATTTAGACCCCGGCCTCCCCTAGGGGACGTCCGGGGTTTTCTTCTTTTTGGGAGTGGAGTGGGGGGTGGTGGGGTGACGAGGACGCTTGAGGGGTCGAGCCGGGTGATGGTGTTCATCGACGGCCAGAACGCGGTAAAGGCCACACAGGCGCTGTACGGCCGCCTCTACAGCCATCCGCTCTTACTCGCCCGCCGAACGCTCGCCGGTCGTCGGCTTTGTGGAGTGCGCTACTACAGCGGTATCCACGACCCCCGCGCGAACCCCGACCAGAACGCGGTCGCCCAGCGCCGCCACGCGCTCATGCGAAAGGTCGGTGTGACTGTCGTGGAGCGTCCGCTGCGCTACCGATGGGAGTGGGGCTTCGACCCAGACAGACTTCCCGACCCGTATGAGCATCGGGGCTCCACTCGCTCGGTGAAGGTTGCGCCGTACCAGCGTGCGCGCGAGAAAGGGATCGATTTGACGCTCGGCCTCGACCTCATGGAGTTCGCGCTCGATGACCGAATGGACGTGGCCGTGATCGTCTCGTCGGATACGGACCTGTGCGAGGCCGCCCGAGCGGTCCATTCTCTAACGGGCCGCAAGAAGCGCGTCAGCGTCGAAGCCGCGATCTTTACCAGCCGGAAGGTAAAGCTCCAGCACTACGATTTCACCCAGCGGCTGAACGGCGACGACTTCGACGAGTGCAAAGACAGCTTCAACTACCGCGATGCGCTTGACCCGATGATGGTCGAGATGTTCAAAGCGACCTGCGCACCCCTTCAGCCCGAGCGGGCCGTTTAGCCGAGCGCAGTCCCAGAGCGAATCGCGGCTACTTGCCTCCGGGGGTGGCGACGTTTTTGCTTTTTGATGCGGAGCTTGCGAGCACTCAAACCAAAATCGGAGGCAGGACCCGCGGGCGGCCCCGCCAAGCCCTAAGCGGAGGGACTGACCGGCCGCAGGTCGGCGATGGCGTTGACGAAGCCCTCGAGTTGCTTGGTGGTCCAGCACTCGAAGACGCCGGTGCAGTAGGGCTCGTAGACCTGCATCACGGAGTCGCCGTAGTTCCAGTAGAGCTTTGGCTCGGGGTTCATCCAGAAGGTGCGGCCGGCGCGCTCGGCGATGTGGCCGAAGGCGGCGGCGTGGGGCTCGCGGCCGTTGGTGCGGGCGTCGCCGAGCACGATCACGGTGGAGCGGGGGTCGAGGTCGTCGACGACGCGGTCGAGGAACTCGATCCAGACACGGCCGTAGTCGGTGTAGCCGGACACGTCGGCGACGCCGGCGTCGCCGGAGATTGCGCGCGAGACGGCCTCGAACGAGCGCTCGCGCTCGAAGACCTCGGTGACCTCGGAGATCCGCTCGACGAAGACGAACGAGCGCAGCTTGCGAAACGAGTCGTGCAGGGCGTGGAGCATCGAGAGGAAGAAGACGCTGGCGCTGGTGACGCTCGTGGACACGTCGCAGAGCACGAACAGCTCGGGGCGGCGGGGACGGCGCGGGCGGAAGCGCAGATCGAGCGGGACGCCGCCAGTCTGCAGCGAGGTGCGCATCGTCCGCCGCACGTCGATCGCCGACGAGCGGTTGCGGCCGCGGTTCTCGCGGCCCTGGGTCGCGAGTCGGCGGCGCATCTGGGCGACGACGCGGTGGACCTGGGCGAGGTCCTGGGCGCCGCCGGTCGGCAGCGCGCGGTCGAGCTCGCGCAGCGGCTTGCTCGGCGGCAGTGTCTCGGTCCGCTCGATCAGCGCGCGCTCCAGCTCGCGGCGGACCTGGGCCTCGAACTCGCGCAGCCGGTCGCGCGGGACCGTCTCGGGATCCGGCAGCTCGGCGCCGGCCTGCTCGCCGCGCAGGCCAAGGGTGCGGCGGATCCGCTGGACGTCGACGCCGATCACACCGGAGCCCTCGCCCTGGCGGCCGAACGCCGAGATCGCGAGGCGGGCGAGGTCGCGCAGCTGGCCCTCGGGGGCGTTGGCGTCGCGCAGAGCGTCGCGGATCCGCTCGCGCAGGGAGTCGAAGTCGAGCTCCGGCTCGGGGCTGGCGCCGCCCTCGCGGCCAGCGCCCTCCTTCACGCCGCGATCGACGGCCTCGCGCTCGGCGGCGCGGAAGAAGAAGCGGTCGAAGACGGCCTCCAGCACGCGCCGGTCCTGCTGCGACTTGGCGAGCGTCGTCGCCAGCGCCTCGAAGAAGTCCTCGCGGTCGGTCCACTCGACGTGGCGCAGCGCCTCGAAGGCGTCGAGCAGCTCCGAGGTGCCGACCTTCATCTCCTCGCGCCGCAGCTCGTCGGCGAACTCGAGCAGCCGCGGAGCCATCCCCGACGGCCCGACGGCCGCCGGCATGCCGCCGTAGAGGGACGGGTTGGCCGCAAGCGCCCGGCTCTGCCGGGTGCGCCCGGTTGGCTTACCCGACCGGCCGGGACCCGACGAGGCCATCGGAAAGCTTCACTCCCACGCGCTCGGCGACGAGGTCGAGGTCGGTGCGGTGCTTGACGATCACGCTCATCGTCTGCTTGAAGGTCTCCTGGTCGACGTCCTCGGCGCCGAGCAGCAGCAGCGCGCGCGCCCAGTCGATCGACTCGGCGATCGACGGCGGCTTCTTGAGGTCGAGGTCACGCACCATGTGCATCACCTCGACGAGCTTGCGCGCCACGTCCTCCTTGAGGTCGGGAGCGTGCAGGCGGACGATCTCCAGCTCGCGCTCGACGGTCGGGTAGCCGAGCCAGAGGTAGAGGCAGCGGCGCTTGAGCGCCTCGGTCAGCTCACGCGAGTCGTTGGAGGTCAGCAGGACGATCGGGTGCGTCTTGGCCTCGACGACGCCCAGCTCGGGGATCGAGACCTGGAAGTCGGACAGGACCTCGAGCAGCATCGCCTCGAACTCCTGGTCGGTCTTGTCGATCTCGTCGATCAGCAGCACGACCGGCTCGGGCGCGGAGATCGCGGTCAGCAGCGGGCGGGGGAGCAGGAACTCCTCGCCGAAGATGTCGTCCTTGACCTCTTGCCAGCCGGCGTCGGACGCCTCGACCTGGATCCGCAGCAGCTGCTTGCGGTAGTTCCACTCGTAGAGCGCTTTCGCCTCGTCGAGGCCCTCGTAGCACTGCAGCCGCACCAGCTTGCGGCCGGTCGCTCGCGAGAGCGCCTTCGCGAGCTCGGTCTTGCCGACTCCGGCCGGTCCCTCGACCAGCACCGGCTTGCCGAGCCGCCCGGCGAGGAACGACACGAGCGCCGTCGACTCGTCGGCCAGATAGCCGGCTGACGCGAGACCCGAGCGGGTCTCCTCGATCGACTCGAACTCAGAACTCATGCCGGGGAGGCTATCGCCGGCCAGGCGCCACCGGGGGTCTCGGGGGCGTGAGCCCCCGGTTCGGATACTTTCGCGTCGTGTCCTCCTTCGCCACGTTGCTCGCGCAAGCCCCTTTCCTCGACCCGGGGGGCGGCGCCGGCCGTGTCTCGATCGGCGGCTTCGCGGCGATCCTCGGCACGGGCTTCCTGATCGCGATCGCCGGCCACATCGTCCAGTCGCGCGTCCTGGTCGCGTTCGGAATCGCGCTCATCTTCGGCGCGACGGTCTTCGTCCCGGCAGTGCTGGCGCTGCTCAACTGAGTAATCTCGGGCGCTCGTCCGAGACCAGCAAGGAGAAGCGGAAATGTCGGAGGTGGCGCAGGTCCAGTCGGGTCTAGAGGGCGTGGTCGCCTTCGCGACGGAGATCGCCGAGCCCGACAAGGAGGGCGGCGCGCTTCGCTACCGCGGGGTCGACATCGAGGACCTGGTCGGCGAGGTCTCGTTCGAGAAGGTTTGGGGCCTGCTCGTCGACGGCTCGTTCGAACCCGGCCTGCCGCCCGCGATCCCGCATCCGCTGACCGTTCGCACCGGCGATCCCCGCGCCGACCTCCAGGCCGCGGTAGCGATGCTCGCGCCCGAGTGGGGGCTGCAGCCGGTCATCGACATCTCCGACGAGCAGGCGCGCGACGATCTCGCCCGCGTATCGGTGATGGCGCTCTCCTTCGTGGCCCAGTCGGCGCGTGGCGTCGGCCACACGCCGGTCTCGCAGGCCGAGATCGACAAGGCCGATTCGATTCCCGCCCGCTTCCTGACCCGCTGGCGCGGCGAGGCCGATCCGCGCCACGTCGCGGCGATCGACGCCTACTGGATCTCCGCGGCCGAGCACGGGATGAACGCCTCGACCTTCACGGCGCGCGTGATCACCTCGACCGGCGCCGACGTATCGGCGGCGCTGTCCGGCGCCGTCGGCGCGCTCTCCGGCCCGCTGCACGGCGGCGCGCCTTCGCGCGTGCTGTCGATGCTCGACGGGGTCGAGGAGACCGGCGACGCCGAGAAGTGGGTCAAGGACGCGCTCGACCGCGGCGAGCGGCTGATGGGCTTCGGCCATCGCGTCTACCGCGCCGAGGACCCGCGCGCCCGTGTCCTGCGCCGCACCGCGCGCGAGATCGGCGCTCCGCGACTCGAGGTCGCCGAGGCGCTCGAGCAGGCGGCGCTCGCCGAGCTGCAGGCACGCAAGCCGGACCGCGTGCTCGCCACCAACGTCGAGTTCTGGTCGGCGGTCGTGCTCGACTTCGCCGACGTCCCGCCGGAGCTCTTCACCCCGCTGTTCTCCTGTGCGCGAGTCGCCGGCTGGGCGGCGCACATCCTCGAGCAGAAGCGCGAGGGCCGGCTGATCCGGCCGACCGCGATCTACACGGGCCCCGGCCCGCGTCCCGTCTCGGAGGTCTGAGCGGGCGGAGCCTCGCGCTCCAGCACGACGGTCGGTTCTTCACCAGGGTCGGGCAGGTCGTCCGCCTCGCGCTTGGCGCGCTCGCGGATCCCGGCGCCGGCGAGCAGCAGCGCGCAGAGCAGCGCCAGCACGGTCTGACCGGGCGGCCGGTCGAACATGCGCGTCGCGATCAGCACCGCGCACCACAGTCCCGCGCCGGCGATCGCCGTTCCGTCCCCGAGCGGCAGGTGGAACTCGCGCCGTTCGGCGCGCATCCGCAGCAGCACCAGAACTGCGCCCGCGGTGAGCACCTCCGCGGCCTCGACGAAGGAGAACGGACCGAGCGTGCTGACGATCACCAGCGTCGCGGCGACGGCCGCCACGCGCTGCTCGAAGTTCAGCGCGCGCCAGGTGGTTGCAAGCTCGGTGGCGAGTCGCGCCCCGCGGCCGGGCGGGGCTCCGCCGTTCGCGCCGTCGCCGGCCGGACGGCCGGTCACGCCGCTGTCGGCGTCTCGGCGGCGGCGCGGATGCGCCGGTTCAGCAGCGCCGCGTCGGCGTCAGAGACGGTGCGCAGCTGGCCCTGGAAGGCGAGATGCCAGTGCTCGATCGGCCACTTGCCGACATGCTCGAGCTGGCTCGCCAGCTCGACGGCCGGGATCCACTGCCGCTCGTCGAGCACGACAAGCGGCTCGGTCTCGAACCGCCAGGGGTAGGGGTCGGGGTTGCCCGGCTTGCCGGGCCAGACCTTCGTCCGGTCCTCGAACATCTCCGACGTCACGCGCACGATCCCGCCGAACGACTGCACGACCGTGAGGTAGAAGACGATCTCGTCGCCCGGCTCGAAAAGCTCGGCCTGACGCCGCCGTCGCTCCTTCATCCCAATCAGCTTGAACCCCTGCTCCCGCGTCGCTGCGAAGTTGTCAGGCGACCCGGTGAGGATCCATGTCTTGTGCTGATCAGCCACTGCCGATCACCTTAATCAATGGGGATGTCCTCGACCTTGCGGTCGGTGGGTTGGCTGTCGATGCGCTCGAGGTAGTGGTCGATCAGGGCGCGCAGGGTCAGCAGGGCCTCGCGGATCAACGCGGTCAGGCGGTCCTGAAGGTCGGGTGGGGCGGCGAGGCGGAGGGCGTCGAGCAGGACGAACAGCGCGGCCGGATCCGGCGCGGGCGGGCTCTGGCCGGCGCCCTCGCTGGCAGGTCGATCGCCATAGAGGTCGTCGGTGTCAGGCGTCTGGTGCGGTTCGCTCATCGGAAGCCCTTTCGAAGACGACCTCCAGCGCGCCATCCCGGAAACGCGCGCCGCTCGTCTCATAGCCTGCCAGGGCCGGGGGGAGCATGATCGTCCGCTTCTGCCCGCCGACGCGCACGATCACCTCGAGCCCGGCCTTCTTGAGGTCGATGTCGCCGCGCTCGGCGAACGGCAGCGGCAGCCGCAGCGTCGCCAGGCCGTTGCCGTCGGTCGTCAGCTCGCGCGACAGGTCCTCGTGCAGCACGCTCTCGACGGCATGCTCGCCGAACAGCTCGTCGCCAAGCAGATCGAGCGTCTCGCCGCCGATGACCTCGTGCGGCAGGTGCGGCGCGGTCAGTACCGGCACCGGTGCGAATCCCGACCGGACCAGCTCCATGTGCTCCTGCTGAGCCTCGCGCCAGTCGGCGAAGTAGCCCTCCGCCGCCTCCGGCGGCAGGATCCGGTTGACGACGACGGCGTCGGTCAGGTAGCCGTAGAGGTTGAGGTAGGTGAAGGTCCGCATCGCCTCCTTGACGACCATCCGGTCCGGGTTGATCACCAGCCGGACCGACGTCCGCGAGCGGTCACGGAGGATCTCGTTCATCGCGACGAGGTTGGTCGCCAGCCGCTCGAACTCCTCGAAGACCGCCTCGCCCGGCAGCGACACGTCGAGCATCGTCCGCGCCAGCGGCCGCGCCGCGGCGACCAGCTTGCTCCGGAACGGGAAGACCTTCTCGAGCCACCACGTGCAGATGTCGGGAAACGACAGCAGTCGCAGCGTCTCGCCGGTCGGCGCGCAGTCGACGATCACGACGTCGAACTCGTCCGACTCGTGATGGCGCTTGATCTGGAGCAGCGAGAACAGCTCGTCCATCCCGGGCGGGACGCTGAGCTCCTGGGCCGAGATCTGGTCGACGCCGCGGTCGGTCAGCAGCTCGCCTAGCCAGCCCGACACAGCCTCCCAGTGGCGCTCCATCTCGGCCTGGGCCTGGACCTCCTGGCCGTAGAGCCGTGGTGCGACCTCGGTCGGCTCACCGCCGAGCGGCGCCTCGAGCGAGTCGGCGAGGCTGTGCGCGGGGTCGGTCGACATGACCACCGTCCGCAGGCCCGCCGCCGCGCAGCGCCGCGCGCTGGCCGCGGCGACGCTCGTCTTGCCGACACCGCCCTTGCCGGTGTAGAGGATCGTCCGCGGCGCCATCGCGGCATCCTACGACCGAGTGGAACCGGGGGCTCACGCCCCCGAGACCCCCCGCTGGCGCCTGGCCCGTCGTCTAGGGAAGCTGCGACTCGGCGATGCCGGTGATGCTGCTGCGCAGGCTCTGTCCGGTGCGCAGCTCCTTGGCGGCGACGCGGATCCGGTAGGTGCCGGCGGCGCCCGGCTTCCAGGGCAGCGACCACGCCCCGCGCCGGTAGGTCCCGAGCTTGTCGAGCGCGACCTTGCCGTTGCGGGTGATCGTCACCTGCACCGCCGACAGCTTCGACACCGAGAAGCGGACGTTGGCGGTGACGCCCTTGGTCACGAAGTCCGGTCCCAGGTACTCCAGCTCGGCCGGGTCGGTCATGTAGCCGAGGAAGTTGCGCGCCGCGTCGCAGTAGGGCTTGCGGGTCACCTTGTCGCGGTGCAGGCGGCTGCACATGCTGGCCGCGAACTCGCGCAGCAGCTCGTGGTACTCGCGTGTCGACTCGGCGCCGCGGTAGGAGTAGGTCGACCAGTCGCCGGTGTCACTGGCCGGCAGCTCCTGGCGAGCCTCTGGCTCGGCGTCGAGGAACAGCTTGCGGGCGGCCCCTTCGCCGGTGATCTCGGCGTAGTCGTAGAGCCCGATCAGCGACTGCAGGAAGGCGTTGGTGATGTAGAGGCCGGGCGCGAAGGAGTACTGGAGGTAGTGCACGCCGCCGAACGGCCCGATGGCCCGCACCCCGACCGGCGCTCGCTTGCGGAAGGCGCCGAACGCCGCGCGGGCGTGCTTGAGGTAACCGGGGGCTCCCAGCAGCTGGGATGCCCGCGCGAACGCCTGGATCGCCGTCGCCTGCGCCATGCCGCTGATCCACGGCGGCCGGCCGCCGCCGAACTCGAAGTAGTACTCCCAGGTCTTGAAGCCGCCACGCGCCGACGCGGTGCGGATCAGCTCGCGCAGCAGCTTCTTCAGACCGGCGCGATCGCAGGCGACCCCGGTGTCCTTGACGCAGGCGCCGTGCATCAGGTTCGCCTGCTTGAAGTTGACCAGCGGTTGCGCCTGGAGGCCCTCGCCGACGTAGTACTCGAAGATCAGCCGGCTGCCGCGGAACTGGACGTGGTCGCGGTCGCTCGGGAACGGCTGCCGCGGCCAGTACTGGGTGTTGCGCTGGAGGATCAGCATCAGCGCCGGCAGGCGGCTGGCGGTCAGCTTGCGCTGCAGGGCGATCCCGTCGACGAGCGCGATCGCGTTGCCCAGCTCGGACTTGCGCGCCCCGCGCAGGCGCCGCTCGACGGTCCGGGCGCGCGTCACGGTGCGGCGGTACTTGACGTAGCTGGCGCGCGAGATCGCCTTGCGCTTGTAGGCGAGGGTGAGCGCGCGGCTCGTCGCCTTGCGCGCGCGCCTCTCCCACTTCGAGAGCTTCGCGGCGCGCGCCCGCGGACGCGACCGTGCCGCCGCGGCGAGGGCGACGCCCTTGCGTGCGGCGGGCTCGCGGCCGAGGTCGCCCGCGACGCGATCTGGGACGAAGGGGCTGTCGACGCGCTGCGCGCGCTCGCCACCGCCGACGACGAGCACGTCGCCGGCCTGTGCCGGGGCGGCGGCCGCCAGCCCGAGGCAGACGGCGACGCCCGCCCAGAGCGTGCTGTGGCGGAAGGTCATCTCACCACCCAACCGTAGGAGAGCGCCGAAGTTGCGTGATGCAGCGAATCCCCCGCTAGGCTCCGCCATTCCCCTCCAGCTCGCAATCGCTTGGACATCCGGACAGCACTTCGACAGCCCTGGACAGCCGTCCTGCTCGCGGCCTTGCTGCTGGCGGCGCCGCTGACCCTTGGCGCATGCTCTGGCGGCGGGGATGGCGGAGGCAACGACGAGGACGCCGCGGCGCTGCTCGACAAGGCGTTCGGCAAGCCGGTTGGAAGCGCCGACGTCGACGTCGACGTGCAGCTCGACATCGAGGGCCGGCCTGGCTTCGAGGATCCGTTGCGGGTCAGGGCGACCGGTCCCTACGTACGTTCCGTGAGGTCGCTGCCGAAGCTCGATCTCGACGTGTCGATCGAGGCCCAGGGTGCCGGCCAGGCGATCCAGGCGGGCGTGCTCTCGACCGGCGACCGGCTGTTCGTCAAGTTCGGCGGCGCCTTCTACGAGCAGCCACCCGAGCAGGTGGCGCGCACCAATCGCGAGCTCGAGCGCGAGGACGGCGACGACAACGGTACGTTCGCCGATCTCGGCCTCGACGCGCGCAAGTGGGTCGTCGATGCCCGAGTGGAGGGTGAGGAGGAGATCGGCGGGGTCACCACCGAGCACGTCAAGGGCACGCTCGACGTAGAGGCGGCGATGACCGACGTCAACGACCTGGCGAAGCGCTCCTCCGGCACGCTCAGCGATGCCGGCCAGGCCGCCAGGCCCCTCGGCGAGCGGGAGATCGAGCGGCTGGCGAAGTCCGTCGACAGCCCGAGCTTCGACGTCTACGTCGGCAAGGACGACGGCATCGTGCGGCGGATCTCGCTGCGGATCGACGTCGAGGTCCCCGAGCGGGACCGCAAGCGGGTCGGCGGCGTGACCAGCGCGTCGGTCCGCCTCTCGGCGCAGCTCGCCGACGTCGGCGGCGAGCAGCAGGTCGAGGCGCCGCGCAGCTCTCGTCCCCTGTCCGACCTGACGACCCAGCTCGGGAACCTGGGCAACCTGGCCGACAGCCTCGGTGGCGGGAGCTCCACCACGACCACCCCGGCGCCCGACGCCGGCGACGACTCCGGGTCCGGGCTCGACGGCTTCGAGAGCTATTCGGCCTGTCTCGACGCGGCCGACCCCAACGACTCGTCCGCGATCGCGGACTGCCGCGCGCTGCTGCCGTAGGCGCGGCGCCTGTAGCTTCCCCGCCCGATGATTCTCGAGGACATCGCCCCCTGGCTCGCGCTGATAGTCGCGCTGCTGTTCTTCCTCTGGCTCGACCTCCATTTCTTCGCTCGCGGCCGCGAGCCGAACTTCAAGGAGGCCGTCTGGTGGTCGATTGGCTGGCTGGTGCTCAGCCTGGCGGCGGCGCTGGTGGTCTGGGCGCTGGAGGGCGGGGAGGACGCCGTCCTCTACACGACCGTCTACCTGATCGAGCGCTCGCTGTCGCTCGACAACCTGTTCGTCTTCCTGCTCCTGTTCGCTTACTTCGGCGTCCCGTACGAGCAGCGCGGACGCCTGCTGTTCTGGGGCATCGTCGCGGCGCTGGTGCTGCGCGGGTTGTTCATCCTCGTCGGGATCGCGCTGATCGAGCAGTTCCACTTCGTCATCTACCTGCTCGGAGTGGCGCTGCTGGTGCTCGCCTACCGCATCTTCCGCGGCGTCGACGACAACGTCGACCCGGATCGCAACCTGCTCGTGCGGCTGGTCCGACGCTTCTACCCGGTCACCTCGGAGTTCCACGGCAAGCACTGGTTCGTGAAGCTCAAGGACGGGGTCAAGGAGCGCCGCTACGCCACGCCGCTCTTCCTCTGCCTCGCGGCCGTCGTCTTCGCCGACATCGCGTTCGCGATCGACTCGATCCCCGCCGCCTTCGCGATCACTCGCGACCCGTTCCTGATCTGGATGGGCAACGTCTTCGCGCTGCTCGGCCTGCGCGCGCTCTTCGTCCTCGTCGAGGGCCTGATCCGCCGCTTCCGCTATCTCGACCAGACGATCGCCGTCGTGCTCGGCGTCGTCGGCGTCAAGCTGCTGATCGAGGATCTCGTCCACATCGGCCCGCTCGCCAGCCTCGCGATCATCTTCGTCCTCTTCCTGATCGGCATCGTTGCCTCGATCGTCGCCGACCGCCGCGACCCGGATTCGGACGCCAAGCAGGAAGAGCGGGCACATCGCACCGAGCAGGCCGCCTCAGGCCAAGAAAAAGACGATTCCGAGGACCGCGTAGAGAGCCAGTAGCTGCACGCCCTCGAACCAGTTCGACTCGCCGTCCTGGGTCAGGAAGTTGGCGATCAGCACGGCGAACACGAGGCCGCCGAGCTCGTAGCCGTTGAAGACGAGCGCCATCGGCTCCGGGCCGACGACGAACGACAGCAGCACCAGCAGCGGCGCGACGAACAGCGCGATCTGTGCGCTCGAGCCGATCGCGATGCCGACCGCGAGATCCATCTTGTCCTTGGCGGCGACCAGCACCGCGACCCAGTGCTCGGCTGCGTTGCCGACGATCGCGACGACGAAGACGCCGACGAAGAACTCCGACAGCCCGATCTCGTGCGAGGCCTCGCTGATCGAGCCGACGAGGATCTCGGACATCAGGCCGACCAGCACCGCCGCGACGGCGAGGAAGGTCATCGACTTGCGGATCGACCAGCCGGTGCCGTGCTCCTCCTCCGCATGGGCCTCGTAGGGGTTGAACAGCCGGCGGTGGGTCTTCAGCGAAAACAGCAGGCCTAGCGCGTAGGTGACCATCAGGACGATCGCGACGCCGAGCGACAGCGTCTCGAGGTCGGAGCCGAAGTCGACACGCTCGTCGCCGACCGACGGTAGGCCGCCACCGTGGATCAGCTGGAAGACCGCCGGCATGATCAGCGCGGTCAGCGCCAGCAGCAGCATCGCCGACTGGGCCGCGGCCGCGGTGCGGTTGAAGGTCTGCTTCTCGCGCTTGAGTCCGCCTACGAGCATCGCGGCGCCGAGCACGAGCAGGATGTTGCCGACGATCGAGCCGACGATCGACGCCTTGACGACCTCCTGCAGCCCCTCCTTGAGCGCGAAGAAGGCGATGATCAGCTCCGGCGCGTTGCCGAACGTGACGTTCAGCAGGCCGCCGATGCCGGGACCCGTCTTCGCGGCGATCTGCTCGGTCGCCTCGCCCATCACCGCGGCGGTCGGGATGACCCCGAGAGCGGCGGCGGCGAACACCAGGACGGGGGAGGCGTGCGCCAGCTCCAGCGCGACGGCGGCAGGGATGAAGACGGCGAGGTAGTGGACGGGGCGCATCAGGCGGCCTTCTAGGACCGCCGCGAGCTACTCATCGTCGACGTGCTCGATGCTCGAGCCGTGGCGCTCGGGATCCTCTTGACCGTGCGGATCGCCGTCGTCGTCGGCCTCGGGGTCCTCGAGCGCGCGCGGCTGGCGGCCGTCGCCGCCGTGGTAGGTCGCCTGGAAGGTCTCGAGCAGCTCGTCGCGCTGCGGCTCGTCGATCGGCGGGTCGTCGGCGATCAGCACCCAGTCCGCGCCCTCGAACTCCTCGAGCGCGAAGATCTCGTTGTCCATCGACGACGAGTCGTCGACGACCACGAGCACCTCGGTCTGGGGGTTGAAGTACGTCCCCGGACGCACCAGGAGCTCGTCGATCTCGAATCGCCGCCCGTCAGCCATGGCCTACGTATACCCGACCCGGCGGCCGCTACGCGCCGTGCTCGCGCAGGCGTCGTTCCACCTCGGCGTCGACGTCGAGCAGCGGCTGGCCGCGACGGGCCCGCCGCTCGTTGCTCGCGACGACCATGTCGCGGACCTCGGCGCGCAGCCCGGGGTCGGCGCCGCCCATCTGCGGCGACAGCCTTGCCAGCTCGGCCTCGACGTCGATCGGCCCGTCTCCGCGAGCCTCGCTGCGCGCCGACTTCGCGTCGAGCAGCTGCCGCAGCTCGGCCTCGGCCTCGGCGTGCCAGGCGGAGCTGCCCGGCTGTGGCGCCGAGCGCGGATCCGGCTCGTCGAGCGAAAGCTCGCCACGGCCGAGCTCGCGGTAGATCCGGCCGCTGCCGATGTAGCTGAGACAGGCGACCAGCGCAGCCACCACCGCTATTGCGATCACGACGACGCCGAAGGACTCAGCCATGCCTACAACAGCTTGACAGTCGGCTGGACAGCCAGCCGGTGGTTTTCCGGCCGCAGGTTCGATACCCTTCGACAAGGGTTGACTGACGAATCAATCGGGCGCTCGTGAGGGCTCCTCTTCGCCTGTCCCCGAGCCGCCCCCGAACTTCCCCAAGACTTCAAGGAGCGACAGTGGTCGATTTCACGCTTACCGATGAGCAGAAGGACATCCAGTCGATGGCGCACGACTTCGCCGAGAAGGAGATGCGGACCGTCGCCTGGGAGCTGGACAAGGAAGGCACCTGGCCCCAGGAGATCATCGAGAAGGCCTGGGACGTCGGCCTGATGAACACCCACATCCCGGTCGAGTACGGCGGGCCGGGCCTCGACTTCCTCACCGGCTGCGTCATCGAGGAGGAGATCGGCTGGGGCTGCTCCGGCATCGGCACCTCCGTGATGTGCAACGGCCTCGCGACCGCCCCGATCGTCCTCGGCGGCTCCGAGGAGACGAAGAAGAAGTACCTCGGCATGCTGACCGAGGCCCCGAAGCTCGCATCCTTCTGCCTGACCGAGCCGGATGCCGGCTCCGACGTCTCGGGCATGAAGACGACGGCCGTCAAGCAGGGTGACAAGTACATCCTCAACGGCTCGAAGTGCTTCATCACCAACGGCACCTACGCCGACTACTACACCGTCTACGCGAAGACCGACAAGGAGGCCGGCCACCGCGGCATGTCCGCCTTCGTCGTCGAGCGCAACTGGGACGGCGTCTCGGTCGACAAGAAGGAGGACAAGCTCGGACAGCGCGCCTCCAACACCGCGACGATCTCGTTCAACGACGTCGAGGTCCCGGCCGAGAACCTGATCGGCGAGGAGAACAAGGGCTTCAAGCTCGCCATGATGACCCTCGACCGCACCCGTCCGGGCGTCGCGGCGATGGCCGTCGGCATCGGCCGCGCGGCGTTCGAGTTCGCGACCGAGTACTCGAAGGAGCGCGTCCAGTTCGGCGTGCCGATCGCGATGCACCAGGCGATCCAGTTCATGATCGCCGACATGGCGACCAAG
>Ga0190275_10000540_pt1 | contig 32454 bp, 26 predicted proteins | sample Popmic550T_FD_133745 | JGI IMG/M metagenome (GOLD analysis project Ga0190275, IMG submission 133745) | Populus adjacent soil microbial communities from riparian zone of Yellowstone River, Montana, USA - 550 T | ecosystem: Environmental > Terrestrial > Soil > Riparian zone > Trees stand | place...
GCTCGCCCCCGCGCTCGCCCCCCCGGTCGCTGCGCTCGCCACCCCGGTCACCGCCCCGGTCGCTGCGCTCGCCGCCCCGGTCACCACCCCGGTCGCTGCGCTCGCCGCCCCGGTCACCGCCCCGGTCGCGGTCCCTGCCTCCACCCCTCCGGCCCTGGTCCTGGCGGTAACGATCGCCAGAGCCTGGGCTCTCGGGGCGGCGCTGCAGGGCCAGCTCTCCGTCACCGGAGCCCGGCGACGAGGCCACCTTGTGATCGGGTCCCTGCCCGGAGCGGCCGTAGATGTCGTACTGCTCGCGGTGGTAGTTCTGCTGCGCCTTGACCTGGATGGACTTGTTGTAGCGGTCCATCAGGTGGCGCAGCTCGTTGCGCTCCTCGCCCTGGAGCAGCCGCGCCACGTCCGCGCTGCAGTTGATGACGAGCGTGGAGTCCTTGTAGCCAGGAGCCTCGCGGCGGATCTCGCGGAAGATCTCGTAGCAGACGGTGGTGGCCGTCTTCACGAAGCCCTTGCCGTCGCAGTACGGGCAGTCCTCGTGGAGCACGCGGCCGATGGACTCGCGCACGCGCTTGCGCGTCATCTCCACCAGGCCCAGCTCGGAGATGCGCAGCACGTTCGTCTTGGCCTTGTCGCGCCCCAGCGCTTCCTGCAGCGCCTTGAAGACCTTGTCGCGGTTCTGCGCCTTCTCCATGTCGATGAAGTCGCAGATGATGATGCCGCCGATGTTCCGCAGCCGGAGCTGGTAGACGATCTCCTTGGCCGCCTCGACGTTGATCTTGGTGATCGTCTCCTCGAGGCTCTTCTTGCCCACGTAGCGGCCCGAGTTGACGTCGATCGCGGTGAGCGCCTCGGCCTGATCCATGATCAGGTAGCCGCCGCTCTTGAGCCACACCTTGCGCTGGGTGGCGCGGTGCAGCTCCTGCTCGATCCCGTACGCGTCGAAGATGGGCTCCTCGGTGTCGTGGAGCACCACGCGATCCTTGAGCGCCGGATCCTGCGCGTTCACGAAGGCGAGGATGCGCTCGTACTCCTCGCGGTCGTCCACGACGAGCTTCTCGACGTCGTGCGCGAACAAGTCACGCGTGGCGCGCAGGATGAGGTCCAGGTCCGGGTGCAGCAGGCCCGGGCCGCCGCGCTTCTCGTTGCGGCGCACCACCTGGTTCCACACCTCGATGAGGAAGCGGATGTCCGTCTCGAGCTTCTCTTGCGGGACGTTCTCCGCCACGGTGCGGACGATGAAGCCCGTCCCCGCCGGGCGCATCCGATCGACGATCTCACGCAGCCGCTTGCGCTCCTTCTCGTTGGAGATGCGGCGGCTGATGCCCACGTGGTCCACCGTGGGCATGAACACCAGGTGACGGCCGGGGATGGAGATGTGCGAGGTGAGGCGGGCGCCCTTGGTGCCGATGGGATCCTTGGAGATCTGGACCACCACCTCCTGACCCACCTTCAGCAAGTCCTCGATGCGCGAGCTCTTGCGGACCTTGGACTTCTCCTCCTTGTCGCGCCGCTGCTGGTCGTCGCGCTGACGCTTGGCCTTGTCCTTCTCGCGGTGCTCGCGCTCCTTCTCCCGCTCGCGCTGCCGGGCGTCGCGTGCATCCCGGCCCTCGCGCGGCGCGCGGCGCTCACCGGAGGCCACCTCGGGGCGGGGAGCCGCGGCAGCAGCGTCAGCGGCGTGAGGCGGAGGGATGATCTCTCCCAGCGCGGTGGCCGCATGCGGAGGCGGTGCGGGCTGGAGCTCTGCATCGGGCGTGGCCTCGGAGCCAGAGGCCGTGGGGGCCGCCTCGGAGGACACAGCCTCGGAAGGCGCGGCAGCGGGGGCGGCAGGCTCGGCGGCAGCAGGTTCCGTGGCCGCGGGCGCAGGGACTTCAGGCGCGGCAGCCACGGGGGCGCTCTCGGCCGGCGTGGCCAAGGCCGCAGGCTCCGCGGTGGGCTCAGCCGCCGTCACGGCGGAAGGCTTCGGGCTCTCCTCGGGCGCGGGAGGCACCGTCAGCACCGCTGCTGCGGCGATGACTCCTGAGTCCAGCGGAGGAAGGTTCGTCCCACCCGGCGGAGTCTCGGACGCCGGCGCCGCGGCCACAGGAGCGGCAGGCTCGGCAGCGGCGGGGGCCACGGGCTCACCTTGGGGCGGCGCGAGCTCCCCAGGCGCCAGCTCCTGCACCTCCAGCTCCACCTCCGCGGTGATGGGCTCCTCGCCCCCCGTGGCCGCCTCGACGGCGTCGGCCTCGGACTCCGAGGGCACATCCGGGAAGTCCTCGTGCTCGCCCTCGGTCAGCTCGAACTGGGAGCGGGCGAAGTCCGGGTCGTAGACGACGTCACTGACGTAGAGGAAGGCCGCCTTCTCGAGCCCAATGTCCACAAAGGCCGCCTGCATGCCCGGGAGCACCCGGACGACGCGACCTTTGTAGATGTTTCCGACGACTCCCTTGTCCTTCTTACGCTCGAGATAGAACTCTGCGATGTGGCCGCCCTCGACGAGGGCGACCCGGGTCTCCCGACCCGAGGTGTTGATGACGAGGATGCTGCCCATGGGCGAATCCTGGATGCGTGCGCGGACGGGCGTGCCCCACCGGACGGGAGGCGACAAGGCCTCGCGCTTCCACGCGCGCTGCAAGGGGAGAGGGGGCCCATGATCCTCCCGCTTCGGCGGAGCAGGGTAGGGCTCGCGTCTCGCGGATGGGGATTGAGGGGGACACCACCTGCTCCTCCGAGTTCATTGTGCCTCACTGAAGACCGGCACCGTGCCGGCAGAGGCCTTTCTTCTGAGCGTTCTCGTCCCTCCACTCGTGCGTGCTGCCCGCTCCTGCCCTCCACACCCGGTCGGTGCCCATTCGCGGGCGCCTTGGGGGGGCGACAGGAGATTCGGTGCAGCCGGCGCGCCGGAGGTGCCCGGAAACGCAACCCGTCTCAAAAAGTCACCTGGACATTGACGACCCGCCGACGCGGAGCGTCACACAACCGTCCAGAAACACATGGAGTTTTTCACGCCTTTGACGGCCCTGTAAAGGCGAGAAGTGTAGATTGTCGACCCGATGTCACAGGTCGTTCCAGGCTTCCCGGGTTTCAGGCCTGAGCAGTAGGGGCTTGCTTGCGGGACTCGGGCTTGTCGATGCGGCCGCGCGGCCGGCGCACCAGCCGCAGGCCCGTCCAGGTCTCGTCAATGAGGCAGATCTTGTTGTCGACCAGGCCAATGTCGAGCGCGGCATGGCGGACGAACTCCTCGGAGAGCGAGCTCTTGACGCCCTCGCCGCTGGGCCAGCAGACCCAGATGCCGCCGGTGAGCGCCATGGCGCGCGAGAGGGCGGGCAGGCGCTGGACGAGCTCGTGAGCATCCGAGGTGAAGAAGAGGATGACGTCCAGGCCGGACTGGGCGGTGATGAGGAACTCGACGCCGTCGGGCAGGGGGTTGAGGCGCTGGACGAAGCCGCGCGGGGGGTTGATGACGGAGACCTTGGAGCCAGCCCGGATGCCCAGCATCGCGGGGAGCGAGCCCATCGCATACGGCGTCATGACGTGTGCTCCACGGAAAAGGTGCGGAACTCGCTGGTGGGCTCGCCGTCCGTGCGCTCGACGTCCGTCACGCGCGCGGCCTGGGGGCCCCGGTGGCACCAGCGGATGAACTCCTCGAGCGCGGTGGGCTCGCCCTCGGCGACGGCCTCGACGGAGCCATCGTCGCGGTTGCGCACCCAGCCGGTGAGGCCCAGGCGCATGGCCTCGATGCGGGTGCTCTCGCGGAAGAAGACACCCTGCACCTTGCCGCGTATGCGCAGGCTCACCCGCTGAGTGCCCATCATACTGGCCTCCTCACTCAACCCCGGGCCTCGCCCTGCAGGAGCTTCAGGAACTGCTGCTCGTCCAGGATTCTTACTCCAAGCTCCTGGGCCTTCTTCAGCTTGCTGCCGGCATCCTCGCCCGCGACCACGAAATCGGTCTTGCGCGAGACACTCCCCGCCACCTTGCCCCCTCGCCGCTCGATCTCTTCCTTCGCCTGCTCGCGCGACATACCAGTCATTCCGCCGGTGAGCACCACCGTCTTGCCCGCGAAGGTGCCACCGGCGGCCACCTGGGGCGGGGCCGGAGTGACGCCCGCGGCCAGCAGCTCGTCGATGGCCGCGCGGTTCTGCGGCTCCTGGAAGAAGGCGTAGATGACCTGGGCCATGGTGGGGCCCACGTCCTTGACCTTGGTGATGGCCTCGTGGTCCGCGGTGTAGAGCAGGCGCACGTCCGGGAAGGCCTCGGCCAGGGCCTTGGCGGTGGCCTCGCCCACGTGGCGGATGCCCAGCGCATAGAGGAAGCGGCGCTGGGTGGTCTGCTTGGAGCGCTGGATGGCGGCCAGCAGGTTCTCCGCGCTCTTCTCGCCCATGCGCTCCAGGCTCAGGAGCTTCTCCGAGTTCAGCGCGTACAGATCCGCGAACGTCTTCACCAGGCCGCTGGAGACGAGCTGCGCGGCCAGCTTGTCGCCCATTCCGTCGATGTCCATGGCCGTGCGCGAGGCAAAGTGGCGGATCTTCTCCACCAGCTGCGCGGGGCACGAGGCGCCGGTGCAGCGGATGATGGCGCCCTCCTCATCCTTGGCCGTCTTGGCGCCGCACACCGGGCAGCTCTTGGGGAACTCGTAGGGCTTGGCGTTCGCGGGGCGCTTGGAGAGCACCACGGAGACGATCTCGGGGATGACGTCTCCGGCGCGGCGGACGAAGACGGTGTCGCCCTTGCGCACGTCCTTGCGGCGCAGCTCATCCTCGTTGTGCAGGGTGGCGCGCGACACGGTGACGCCGCCGACCTTGACCGGGTTGAGGTGGGCCACCGGGGTGAGGGCGCCGGTGCGGCCCACCTGCACCTCGATGGACTCCACCAGGGTGGACTCCTCCTCGGGAGGGAACTTGTAGGCCACGGCCCAGCGCGGGCTCTTGGACACCTGCCCGAGCCGCAGGCGCAGGTCCTCGTCGTCCACCTTCACCACCATGCCATCCACTTCGAAGGGCAGCGCGTGGCGGCCCTTCTGCGAGGCCTCGTACTCCTTGCGCACGCCCTCCAGGCCCTTGACGCGCACGTGGCGGTTCACCGGCAGCCCGAGCGTCTTGAGGTACTCCAGCTTCTCGGTGTGCGTCTTGAAGGAGGGCGCGCCCTCGGTGGGCACGTACTCATAGAGGTAGATGGCGAGCGGCCGCGCGGCGGTCATCTTGGGATCCAGCTGGCGCAGGCTCCCGGCCGCGGTGTTGCGCGGGTTGACGAAGAGCGGCTCGCCCTCCTCCTCGCGCTTCTCGTTGAGCTTCCTGAAGTCCTCCTTGCGGATGAAGACCTCGCCGCGCACCTCGAGCAGCGGCGGCACCTTCACGCCGTCCTGGGGGAAGAGCTCCAGCGGCAGGCTGCGCACGGTGCGCAGGTTGCCCGTCACGTCCTCGCCCGTGGTGCCGTCCCCTCGCGTGGCGCCCTGGACGAAGAGGCCCTTCTCGTAGCGCAGGGTGATGGCGAGGCCGTCCAGCTTGGGCTCGCAGACGTAGGTGACCTCGGACACGCTGGCCAGCTTGCGGATGCGCTCGTCGAAGTCGGAGAACTCCTCGTCATTGAAGCAGTTGGCCAGCGAGAGCATGGGCGCCCGGTGGACGACCTTCTCGAACTTCTCGGCGGCCTCGCCGCCCACGCGCTGGGTGGGGGAGTCCAGGGTGGCGAGCTGGGGGTGCTTCCCCTCGAGCTCCTGCAGCTCGCGCATGAGCCGGTCGTACTGGGCGTCACTGACCTCCGGCGAGTCGAGGACGTAATAGCGGTAGTTGTGGTGGGCCAGCTCCTGACGGAGCTCGCGCGCGCGTTTCTCGGCGGTCTTCAGATCCACGGATGCAGCCTCACTCGTCCCCATCCAATGGGGCGCGAGAATGGCGATCTTCCCCGGCTGCGCGCAAGCCTTGGCAGGTCCTCCCAGGACGGGCTCAGGGAGCCTCCCGGAAGGCTCCCACGCAGGACGTGGCAGGTTGGAAATCGAGGCTTCCTCCATGGGTTCAGGCGGATCCTCAGGGATACCGGGAACGGTTGCAAGGGACGACCTGAGAAGTAGGAAGACGCGGGTGCGGGGGGACTCGCACCTACATGCAGTCTGAGCCTGTTCAGGACAGTGACTGAAGGGAGAGAGAGGTTCGCCTACTGCGAGGGGTGGGACTCGGCTGCCTGGCGCGCCCACTCTGCGCCCAGGAGCATGGGCAGAAAGACGGGGTAGCGGTGGTGGGGGTAGCGCAGGGTCACCTTCTCGGCGCTTCGTGCGAGCGCATCGCGAGGGGCCAGGCCCTTTCTCAGCGCTGACGGAAGAAACTGCGTGTCGATCAAGATGAGCCCCTCGGGACCCTCGATCCAGAACGAGGACGTCTCAAAGGACCACTGGGACGAGATGTACTGGCCGACCCGTGGGTCTCCCTGCTCCTCTGCGGAGTTCGAGATCGTCAGGCCCTGCTGGGAAGCGGTGCAGCTGAGGAGGATACCGAGTGAAGCCACGAGCAGGGGTCTCATCGGTGTCGAGTCTATCCTCGGGCCATCCTCTCAGGGACAGGCACCGCGGGTCCTCAGTCGCTCCACCCGGGCGGTGCGCGCTGTGCGAACCGGACTGCTTGTCTGACAGGTTGGCGTCGCTTGCCTCCGGAGTGGGACTGACGCATTCGGCCTGGGCTGCACTGATGGCCAGCCTCTTGGGCGGAATGGAGCGATAAGATGAACCCCATGTCCGCAGTCTGCTCCCGGCGTCAGGCAACAGGGATGAGAAGAGAGCGGCGCTCCTTCCTGCTCAGGCTCGCGGGGGCGCTGGCGGCGTTCTCGCTGCTGCTGTCCTGCGACGGGTGCCAGGATCGCGAGCCGGCGAAGGGGGCCGAGACCCCGGACATGAGCATCCTCTTGGATGAGCCAGTAGACGGTGGCTTCGAGAGGGTCAATTTCGGCAGGGCGGTCAGGGACCTGGTCATTGAGACCCACCTGCTGCCGCTGGCGGGCAAGATCGATGTGGCGAACCGCTACCGGTCGGCTGTCCGGGTACGGGTGGACTTCCCTGAGCAGGAGGAGCTGAAAATATGTGGCGGGGCGCTCATCAGCCGGCGCCTCGTGCTGACCGCGGGGCACTGCGTCTGCCTACAGCGGCCAGGGGTGGATGGGGCGAGGAGAGGGGCCGCACTCATGGACGGGACAACCTGCGCGAAAGAGGCGACGGTGAAGACGATGCTCTACGAACCCCGCGAGGGGGTGGAGGACGACACCGCCGGAAGCTTCCATTATCAGTCAGGAGCGGTGCGGCTCCACCCAGAGTTCCGGATCCAGCTGGACGCTCAGGGCCAGGTGGAGTCCAGCGCCTGGGATGTGGCCCTCATCCTGCTGGATGAGCCCGTGGGCAAGGAGTTCCGGTCCCTGCCCTTGGCAGAGGAAGAGATTCAGCTCAACGAGCTGCTCATCATCGTGGGCTCCGGTTATGACGAGGTGGCCCGCTACTATGATGGAGAGCGGCACTTCAGCAGGAACAAGGTGACCCAGGTGCTGCCCTCGGGAGGGGGGCGGATGCGAATCGAGCAGCCGGGAGGTCACCACTACCGAGGCGAGAGCGGAGGACCGTGCCTACGAGAGACCGCCGACAGCCTCGAGATCGTGGGGCTCTCGGGCAGGAACCTCGGAGAGGGAGAATCGGTCACGAGCACGTACGGATTTCGTGACTGGCTGCGAGGAGAGATTCAGCGCGTGGAGGCACGGAAGCTGCCCCCGCGCTCCCCATAGCCGAGGCTCGATTGAACCTGGAACCGAGCGAAGAGAGGGTCCAACGAGGGGCGGGCCATGGCCTGAGAGCCGGGCTCATGGTGGCGATGCTCATGGGCGCTGGGTGTGCCGGGAGTACACCTGCTGAGCACCCCGCGCCGGAATACGTCCCAGCGGAGGTGCAGCTAGGCAGTGAAATCGACGTTGTGTCGGAGAGCCGCATCGACAGCCAGAATCGCTACCTGTTCACGGCGGCCCTCAAGACACGGTTCTTTGTTCCAGGCCAGGGAATCCGGGAGCGGACCTGCAGCGGTGTGCTCATCGACGCACGCGTGGTCCTCACCGCGGGCCACTGTGTGTGCCTTGCGAGGAAATCGGTTCCACCTGAGGCGGCTGAGGCGAGCTTCATCGACAGGTCGACCTGTGTGGAGACAACGGCCGTCACGATGATGCGTTACAAGGTGGATGGAGAGTCCCTCCGCACCATGATTCGCAAGGGATTCGAGGCCCTGCCGGGCGAAAGGATCGGCCCGTACCGCGGGAAGGTTCATGTCCACGAGGACATCCGGATCACCTACAGGGAAAGCGAGGAGCGCATTGGCTGGGAGAGCCGCACGGACTCCAGCCATGCCGATCTGGCGATGATCGTCCTGGATCAACCCGTGCGAGGCTGGGTGGAGCCTGTGAGGCTGGCGGAGAAGCCGGTTCAGCTCCAGGAGCGAGTCATTCTGGTGGGTCTCGGGACGACGCGAGTTGCCCTGGACGCAGAAGAGCTGGTGCGGCGCTACGGCGAAAACGAGGTCGTGTCCATCAAGGATGATGGCACGACCTTCCATATTGGCAGGCCTCTTGAAATCTCTCCTGGCTACAGCGGCGAGAGACCCGAGCTCATTCGAAGGAGGGGCTCATACGCGGAGAGCGGGGACAGTGGAGGGCCTTGCTTGCGGGAGCGGAAAGGAGCCCTGGAGTTGGTGGGCATTGCCCGATCAACACACGGCCCGCCGATGGTGTTGTCGGTGTACACGAGCACCTACAAGTACCTGGACTGGTTGCGCGCGAAGCTCAGGGCCGTGAGGAACGGGGAGATGGATTAGGATCCGAGTGGAGCCCCGGCTTCGTCAGAGGTGCGCCCTTGAACTGCGCCGAAGCTGCTCGTGGCCTCGGGCTCCCGGAAGAGAGCGCCTCTGAGGACCTGTGAGGTAGGGTGGAGGAGCGGAGGGAGGTGAACGCCCTCTCGCTGGAGAACGCTCGTGGGAACGCAGCAGTTCGTGCAGCAAGTGGATCCGCTCTGCCTTCCAGTGGGAATGCGGGTAGGGCCGTGGCGAGTGGTGGGCTACGGAGGCCGAGGCGGCTACGGCACGCTGTACTGTGTGGAGCGGGAAGGGCAGGAGGAGGCCGGCGTGTTCGCGCTGAAGCTGGCCATCCACCCAGGGGATGAGCGCTTCGAGCGCGAGGCGTGGTTGCTGTCTCGCATCCTCAGTCCCCACGTGCCCAGGTTGTACGCGCAGGGCGTGTGGGAGCATGCCACGGGAGCCTTTCCGTACCTGGTGATGGAATGGGTGGACGGTGAGCCACTCTACGAGTGGGCAGCGCGGCGCAACCCCACCGAGCGTCAGGTGCTGGGGTTGGTGGCGCAGGTGGCGCGAGCGCTGGAGGCCACGCATGCGGCCGGGGGGCTGCACCGGGACGTGAAGGGCCCCAACGTGCTGGTGAGACGGGGGGACGGCCGGGCCTTCCTCATGGACTTCGGGGCAGGGCACTACCGGGGCGCGGCCACGCTCACCTCGAAGCTGTTGCCACCGGGGACACCCGCCTACCGCAGCCCCGAGGCGTGGGTGTTCCTGGAGGCGTTCCGGCGCCACCCCACCATCATCTACCCGGCCAGCGCGTGCGATGACTTGTTCGCCTTGGGAGTGATGGGGTACCGGCTGGTGACGGACGAGTACCCGCCGTCCACCGACCCTGGGGAGCCCGGGGCGGAGGTGTGGCGCGAGGGCGGAGCCGGGCCTCGGCGCCCGAGTGAGCTCAACCCTCGAGTGAGCCGGGAACTGGATGCCCTCATTCTGAGGCTGCTGGCCGTTGCGCCCGTGGAGCGCTTCCACGGCGAGGCACTGAAGGCGGTCAAGGCGCTGGAGCAGGCGGAGCGAAGCTCGAGGCCTGAGGTGGACGGTCTGCTATTCGGGTGGGGGGCCGAACAGCGCCCTTGCTGGCGCTCTCTTGAGGCGGTGCGGCTGGCCGAGGGGCGGGACGCCGCAGCAAGGGAGCAGTTCGTGCAGCGGCAGGCGGAGGAGCAGGGGGAGCGCCGCGGCGTTGGGCAGGACGTGTCGGCCAGGAGTGAGGTGGAGCGGGGCGCAGAGGGTGATCGCGAGCGCTCCAGGGAGGCGATGAAGTCGGCGCCGCATCGGGCCCGCGTGCGCGTGTGGGGAGCCGAGGCGGCAGTGGCCGGGATGGGATTGCTGTTGGCGGGAGTCCTCGGGGTGTGGCTGCACCGAGGACAGTGGGTGGCGCAGGCGCCTTCAGCGGGAGAGTCTCGCGACGGGGGCGAAGGGGCCGTGGGAGACAGCGCAGCGAGCGCTCCTCTTTCAGCGTTCACTCCCGAAGCCGCGAGCGAGAGCGTGTCAGCGGTGGGGCTGCCGTTGCCCGAGCAGCCCCGCCCTGGTCAGCGAAAGCCTCCCTGCAACAAGGGGAGCGAGACGGAAATCCGCGGCGGGTGCTGGTACCTGCTGGGGGCTACCGCGCCCCCATGCAAGGCAGACGCGTACGAGTGGAATGGAGCCTGTTACGTGCCTTCGTGGTCTGCCCAGCGCGAGCCCACCACGGATCTACCGTGAGCGGGTCGAGGAGCAACTCGCCAGCCCCATAGCCTCGAAACAGAGGCGCAGAGAGGTGCATCGCCGCCACCTCGTGCAGGCCTGGGAGACCCTTCTCCCACGGTGAGCAGTCCGGGAGAGGGCCCTCGCGGCAGTGGAGAACAGGCGCACCTTGGAGGGGCTGGGGATGTAGAGAGCCAACAGCCGGAGTAATCAGCACAGTGTGAGCGGAGGGAACGCCCAGGCCTCGGTGGCGGACCCGCGCGTCTTGGAGCAGCTGGGGGTGGTCGGTGCGGAACGGCTTCTACGGAGTGCTGGAATGGCAGCACCCGGCGCGCACCGTCACCGGTTGCTTGCAACTCGACAACGGACTTGGCGCGGTGGCGGACCCGAGACCAGCTGCACGCCTCGTGATGGACCTGCGCCTCGCCCTGCAACTCCTCGCCGAGGGCTGGGAGGTGCCGAGCAAAGGGCTCATGCCCGTCGTCATCAGCCCCTCTCTCGGGCTGCTGGCACAGGCCCCTCACCACCCGGGAACTGGCCGTGCTGCAGGGGCTGCCGGCCGTGCTGTAGGAAGAGACAGCGGGAGGCCGCACGGCCACGCCGCTGGTGCTCGTCGGCAGCAGCGACAAGCGCTGGAGGGAGAGGAACGGCAACGGAATCCCCGTCATGGGCGCGGAGGCCTGGGGGAGGAGCATCGGGAAGGCCATGGCGCTCTCAGCACTCGGAGTGGAGTGGAGCCGTTCGGGCGGGCAGCGATGGGTCCAGGCGGAAAACGAAGTGCGCTGACGAGAAGGGCACGTACCGGCTGGTGGCCAAGTTCCTGCGCGAGACCAGGAGGAAGCTGGAGAAGCAGGGGAAGGAAGGGGTGGCGGTGGACGTTGCACAGCTCGCGTTGCTCGCGGACCGGGCGCAGGCCATCGCCATGGGCGAGGAGCAGCCCGACCTCTTCGGAAACGCACAGAGGTAAGGAGCCTCGCTGTGGCTGAAAACAGAAGTGGGCAGAGGCACTTCCGCCTCGCCTTCACCGAGGGCCCTGCCCTCGCAATCATGGAAATCAGATATGCGTAACGAAATGCGGAAAGATTGGGACTGCCTCACTGCCGTACTGAACCCCATGCCTCTGGGAGTTGGGCTGCAGCAAGAGACGAAGGAGTGGCTGGAGGGACGGCCAATGGTGGCTGACCTCTACGAAGACCAAGAGACCGAGAAGCTGGTACAAATCTGCAGAGAGAGGGAACTCATTCGTTGGTCAAAGAAGCCGTCATCCGGCGAATTGCTGGGGTGCGGTGGCTGCCGCTGGGTGCCATTCCCCGAGTCGGCAAAAATTGGGCGGTATCCATGGCGAGCTGACGGCTCAGCTAGTTGAGGAGTGGGCGCCAGATAGCGCCAGAACACCAAGGCCGGCGAGGAGCACGATTCCTCGCCGGCCCGCTGTAAAGCCCCATATCGTCCGGGAAGCATCAAGCCCGGACAGGGCGCCCAGTAAGGGCCTGTCAGAGTGGAGCGACGCCGGAACCGCCCCCATCTTTATCGGACGAGAAACTACGTGCCTACGGTATTGAAGATCTCGCGGACGAGCACTGCCAGCGCGCTGCGACGGCGGGCGCGCCGTTCGCCTGGGACCGGCACGATTTCTTGGTCAATCTCCATGCCCTCGAAGCGCCTGTCGCCAGCATTGAAGCGCAAGGACAGAGTGCGGAACTCGGCCGTCGGGGCGTCCAATCTGAGTAGGAGGGTATCGCCACTGAGACTGAGAAGTACTCCGGTAGTCCCGGGGTTCGGGAAGCATTTCAGGACTAGCGTGCTACCCCTCCATTGGGACGTGACGTCCTGAACGGTGATGCCAAGCTGCGTGGCGATGTCGCCGAATTCCTCCATGAGCTTCCGTCCGGCGACCTTCCGGGCTTCTTTGTGGACCTCCCAGTCTTTCGTCAGCTCGGAGAGCATTTCCCGGGCCTCTTGGTGGTCGTAAAGAGGGCTGGGGTTAGGCGGAGATTGGGTCGACGACATGGAGGCCTCCTAGGGTTGAGGCCAACCTAAAGCAGAAATCATGGGCCACAAGTGACTATAGATATGGCGTACCTGAGGCGGCATACGTACGTGCGCGTAACCACAGTAAGTCAGCATGAAGAACCAGGGCCTCAGTTATGGTGCAGGCTCTGAGTCAGGGCTACGGCTCGCGGTGCGGGACTTCCCAACATCCTCCCCGTACCCGAGCCCCCTCCCAGGAATCGCGATCCAGGAAGCCGTTCACACGCTGGCGAGGCGGACGGCTTGGTGGAAGAACTGAGAGAGCGTGAAGTCGAGGGAGGCGCCCAGAACGTTGGAGGGGAGTTGGAGCAGGTGGTGGGCGCGAAGGAAGGGAAGCCAGGCGCGAGGCCCGACGACAACGGCGGCCTCAAGAAGAGAGCGGCGAGGCACCCAGCGCCCGCCGAGGTGTTTGACGAGCAGTTCCCCCAGATAGCCGCCGAGCATGGGCACCAGCAGGTCGCGCTTGGCAGGGGGCATGTGCTCCTTGAACTCGGCCCAGCGCTCACGCCCTACGTAGTTATCCACCTCGATGATGGAGCCGGGCTCCTGGCCCAGGACGGAGGGGATGCGGGTGTGGAGGATGGCGATGAGGGACTCGGCCTGCACCTCGTAGAAGGCGAGCTTGCGCGCAGGGTCCTCCACATCGGTCTGGACTTCGTGGGCCGGCAACCACTCGGCCACCGGAGGAGGACGGTAGAGGTTGTAGCGCTCGATCTCCTTACGGCGGGTGGACAGAGTGGTCGAGCGCTGGAGGATGAGCTCGATGAGGCCTGCGATGTCGGGGTCGAAGTGCTTGTCCAGGGGTTGGAAGGCGAGGCTGCGCTCGAGGAGGGAGCGCTCGACCTCCTCCAGGCGGAGTTCGGGACGGAGGTGGACGAGGCAGCGGGCCTGAGCGAGGCGTGCTTGAGGGCTGTCGAAGTCGGAGAGGCTGGGTGTGGAGAGCCAGAGGACGCCGCCACAGGGAAGGGGCTCGACGGAGTGGGCAGGCAGGGAGAGCACGCGCTGGCGCCCCAGGGAGTCCACCAAGGCCTTGCCGTACACGTTGAGCCAGTAGGCCTCGTAGGCACCAGGAGCAGAGGTGGGGTCCGTTTTGTGCGGATCATTGCCGAGGGACGTGTCCGCGTGGCTGTGGGCGAAGCCATAGTCCACCGGGCCCAGGCGCTGGCACAGTGCGCGAACCACGCCTGTCACCTGTTGGCAGCGGGCCTGTGCCGTGGCTTCTTGGCGGAAGAAGCTCAATGGTGAGAAGTGCAGATCCATGTTGAAGCCTCCGCTGACTCCTCCGAAGCGCAGGCTCCAGCCTCCTTGGACTTCGCCTTTCTTCTTGGGCAGCAGCAGCGAGCTGTAGATGGGAGTGACTTGCATGAGCTGTTCCCGAGCGCGTTGCCGGGAGTAGCGGAAGGTCCGTCTGCCCATCACTTTGTCTGGCATGAGGAAGCCAGAGTCTTGCTCAATGATGTGCAGCACCTCCTCTAGCCCCTCAGGCCCCTCATCCAGGGGGTTGTTCGAGAAGTAGAGGCGCAGAGAGAGATCATCCGAGCGGTTCCATTCCTCATAGCTCGTCATTCGAAATGCACCTCCACGCCGAATTGTTTGCAGATATCTTGGATGAGACTCCGCCACCCACTGACGCCTTCGGCTTGGTAGATGAGGTGGACCTTGGAGACTTGGACGGTGCGTCCGTAGAGAGGGTGTCCCGGGCGCCGCACCTCCAACCTGCCGCCATACTGGGTTGTGGCCTCCAGGATGTCGGTATGCACCTTCTGCTCCACCTCTTGTTTGCTGAGCCTGGAGAAGTCGCGTTTTTTGACGCTGACGGACTCGACGCGAGGCCCGCTGGCCTTGTGGAGCGAGGCTTCGTCCACGGCGAGGAAGTCCGGGTAGCGCACCTCGGCCTGGGGACTCTTCTTTGTGCCGACGTGGCGGGCGAGGAGAGGTTGCTGGGCTCCCGCGAGCAGCCTGTGGGAGCCAGCGGGCAGCTCCAGTTCCTGAAGCAGGATGCCGCCCACGCGGGTTTCGAAGTCATGGCAGCTCTGGAAGTGATTGCGCAGCTGGCGGTAGTCCTCCCAGCGCAGGGGAGGCTTCACGGAGAGCGAGCTCTTGCCGCCGGGCCACTGGGAGCGCAGCTCGTGGAAGCGGCGCAAGCGGTAGGCCTCGAACTCGTTCCACCGCAGGGAGTCCTCGGCGGCCAGCTGCGAGGGCTTGGGTGTGGGAGCGAGTCTGCCGCTGCGTAGCTCCTGAGCGGAGAAGGCTACCCGCTTGCCGATGGACTCGGCTTCCAGCTCCAACAGCCGTGTTTCCAGAGCGGTGGCCTCCTCGGCGCTCAGGGCCCGGCGCAGCCCGAGCGACTCGGCGGACACCAACCGGGAGGCTCGTGCACCCGCCGCCTCTCCCTCTGCGGCGAGCGCGCGAGCCTCTGCGCTCAAGGCCCTGCCCTCGGCGATGGCCGCTCGGCCCTCAGCCGCCGCCGCGCGGCTCTCTGCTGTCGCGGCTTTGGACTCTGCCGCCGCCGGAGTGCGGCCCAGGGTGGCTCCGGCCATGAGCAGGGTGGCGCGAGCCGACTCCGCTTTGGCGTGGAAGCCCGGCAGGAGCTGGGCCCAGCGCGCGTCGTAGCCCTCTCTATAGGTGTCCAGCAGGCGCTGGCGGCCGGGCCCCTCACCGGGGATGAGGGCGCGCACGGGGTTCCAGTTGAACTCGCAGCCGGCCTCAGAGGGCAGCAGCGTGCACCCGGGCCTGGCGTGCTCCTGGGCCAGCAACGCTCCGGCGCCGCGGCAGACGGCTTCCAGGGAGAGCCATGTCTCGGAGGCGGGGAACAGGCCCTGCTCGGCTTGGAGGAACACCTGCTCACGGTGGGTGGAGTGGCCCATGAGGGCCACTGCCCACTCCTCGCCCCGCAGCTGCCCCTGAGGGTTGAGGTAGAGCGAGTAGCGCAGGGGCGCATCCGCAGGCACGAAGGGCAGGGCGGACTGGGTGGTGCCACACCCGGCGGCCAGCGCTGCGGAGCTCAAGGCCAGCGCCAGGCACAGGCTCCGGGCCAACCCGGAAGAGGAGAGCGGCGGGCACAGCGGCAGGGAAGGACGGCGCATGCTCAGGGCTCGCCCAACAGAGGAGGCGAAGGGTCCAGGCTACTCCACCTGGGCTCCTTCCTCACCGCAATGGCCGATCTTGAGCACCCAAAGTCCCGACATTTCCGATCAGTCACGCACGCTTGTCGGCTCCGGGGTCTTGGAGCAAGTTGCTGCCCAGAGGAGTCCCCATGCAAGCCTTCATTGAACCTCCCAGGCGGATCCCCTGGTACCTGAGGATCGGCATCTGGTTCTCGGAGCGTGTCGCCGGGAAGACGCTGCTGCCCGCGCGGCTCCTCGCCTGGTATCCCAAGGCGGCCATCGGCTCGGGGGCGCTGGAGGCCCTCATCGCTCATCGCGAGGGAAAGGTGGACGCGCGGCTGCTGAAGATCGCCCGGCTGCAGACTTCGTTCGCCATCTCCTGCCCCTTCTGCATCGACATGAACTCCGCTGGCCTCCAGGAGGCAGGACTCACTCCCGAGGAGCTGGCGGCGCTGCAGGGGAGCGTGGAGGCCGAGGCGGTGAGCAGCCTCGCGCCACGGGAGCGGCTGGTCATGCGCTACTGCAAGGCCATCTCCCAGAGCCCCATCTCCGTCCCGCCCGAGCTCGTGCGCGAGCTGAAGGCGCACTTCACCGAGCGCGAGCTGGTCGTCCTGGCCAGCACCTCCGCCCAGGTCAACTACTGGGGGAGGCTCATTCAGGCCCTGGGCATCCCGCCCCCGGGCTTCTCGGAGCAGTGCGAGCTGCCCACCCACTAGCCTGGACCCAAGGCTCCGGGCCCGCCTCCCACCGGAAGAAGGATCCGGGAGGGAAGAATTCCGCCCAATGCAGGGTTACCGCCCTAGGGAAGGGCCTGCCGACCAGGAGACGTCGGGGAGCAGGCAAGGCGACGATGCCTTGACAGGTCCGGGGGGCGTCAATAACGTGCCTCACGGTTCAAGGCGTCAGGGTTCCCCTGGTGCCCCTTCTTCCCAACCACCCTGCGACTCTCCCACGGTCCTCCCAGGACCCAGGCGGGTCGAGCAATGTCGCCCGGATGGTGCTCGTTCGCACCCCGCGAAATCTTCCCGACAACAGCCACGCGCTCGGGCCTTCGGGCGCTCCCCCACCAGCATTGCACCCCCATCATGCGCAAAGCCCGCTCCACCAAAGAGAAAGTTGAGACTGATCTCACCGCCGACGAGCGCCCCAAGCGCGGTCGCAAGACGGCGGCGAAAGCCGCCGAGCGGGAGGAACCCGAGCGCCCCGCGCGCCGCCGCACCGCCGCCCGCCGCGACGAGGAGGCCCCTGAGCCCGAGGCCGAGGAGCGGGCCGCTGAGCCTCCTCGCCCCGTGCTGACGCCCATGCCGCGCCCCGTGCGCGACGAGGAGTTCCAGGAGGCCCGGGCCGTCGAGGCCGCCGAGCCCGCCGAGGCCCCCGCCTCCGCCGAGCACGGCGAGATGCCCTCCGTCACCGAGGTGACGCGCGACGGCGCTCCCATGCAGGTCATCAAGCTCAATGACCTGAAGCGGATGAAGATCACCGAGCTGGCGAAGATGGCCCACGACTTCAACATCGAGGGCTACCAGGGTCTGAAGAAGCAGGACCTGATCTTCGCGCTGCTGTCCGGCATCGCCGACAAGCGCTTCGAGGTCCTCGCCGAGGGCGTGCTGGAGCTGCTCAGCGACGGCTTCGGCTTCCTGCGCAGCTCCGACAGCGACTACCAGCCCAGCCCGGACGACATCTACGTCTCCCCGTCCCAGGTGCGCCGTTTCAACCTGCGGCCCGGCGACACCATCACCGGCCCCATCCGCCAGCCCCGCGAGGGCGAGCGCTTCTTCGCGCTGCAGAAGGTGGACCGCGTCAACTTCGTGGACCCGCTGTCCGAGGCGGCCCGCGAGCGCATCCTCTTCGACAACCTCACGCCGCTCTACCCCACGCGCAAGCTGAAGCTGGAGCACGACGGGGCGGAGATGACGACGCGCATCATCGATATGTTCTGCCCCATTGGCCTGGGTCAGCGCTGCCTCATCGTGGCGCCGCCGAAGGCCGGCAAGACGGTGCTCCTGCAGAACATCGCGCACGCGGTTGCCAAGAACCACCCGGATGTCTACCTCATGGTGCTGCTCGTGGACGAGCGCCCGGAGGAAGTGACGGACATGGAGCGCAGCGTTCGCGGCGAGGTGGTGTCCTCCACCTTCGACGAGCCCGCCACGCGCCACGTGCAGGTGGCGGAGATGGTCATCGACAAGGCCAAGCGCCTGGTCGAGCAGAAGTACGACGTGTGCATCCTGCTGGACTCCATCACCCGCCTGGCCCGCGCCTACAACACCGTGGTGCCGGCCTCCGGGAAGATCCTCTCCGGTGGTGTGGACGCCAACGCGCTGCACAAGCCCAAGCGCTTCTTCGGCGCCGCGCGAAACATCGAGGAGGGCGGCAGCCTCACCATCATCGGCACCGCGCTCATCGACACCGGCAGCCGCATGGACGAGGTCATCTTCGAGGAGTTCAAGGGCACCGGTAACTCGGAGATCGTCCTGGACCGCAAGCTCTTCGAGAAGCGCATCTTCCCCTGCCTGGACATCAACAAGTCCGGCACGCGCAAGGAGGAGCTGCTGCTGCCCCAGTCGGATCTCATCCGCATCACGGCCCTGCGGCAGGTGCTCCACCCGTTCACGCCGATCGACGCGATGGAGTTCGTGCTCAAGCACATGCGCCCCACGCCGTCCAACCCCGACTTCCTTGGCTCGATGAACCGCTAGGAGGAGCTCCATGCGCCGCCCCGACTCTGCAGCTCTGGCCGCCGTCGTTGTGGGTGTCGTGCTTGGGCTCGGAGTGGGGTGCGAGCCGATCGATCCGATCGAGGAGATCCCCCCGGGGATCTCCGACACGATCTGCTACCGGGACAGCGACTGCGCGCCCAACGGGTGCTGCGGCGAGGGCACCCACCCTACGCACGTCTCGGAGGCGCCGAACTGCTCCAGCGTGCGCTGCACGGGGACGTGCGAGCCCAACAGCATCGACTGTGGGCGGTGCATCGCCGTGTGCCGGGACTCGCGCTGCGCGGCCGCCTGCCAGTGAGGCGCCTCAGGGCGCCGGTGGCCGCGCGGGCTGTACGGCCGGCGGGGCCTCCGCGGCCGCTGCGAGCTCCACGGCGGGAGTAGGCTGGGCCTTGACGCGCGCGAAGTCGAAGCACGCCACGAAGAGCGCGGCGATGGGCACTGCGAACAGGGCGCCCACCAGCCCAAAGAGGCGCTCGCCGGCGATGAGGCTGAAGGCCACGATGACCGGGTGGATGCGCGCCGCCTGTCCCATGATCTTCGGGTTGAGGAAGTAGGCCTCCAGCGCGTGGATGCCGATGATCCACAGGAGGATGGCCAGCCCCTTCTGGAAGCCGTCCGCCAGCGCGATGAGGACGATGGGCACCGAGCTGATGATCGTCCCGAAGATGGGGATGAGGCTGAAGAAGGTGGCGATGGTGGCCAGCAGGAAGGCGAACTTCACCCCGAACACCAGCAGGCCAATGGCGGTGAGGGTGCCGTTCACCACGCAGATCGTCACCTGGCCGCGCACCACGCCGGCCAGCGAGCGATCAATGCGCTCCAGCAGCGTGCGCGCGTCAGCGGCGTACTCGGGAGGGATGAGCGTGCCGAAGTAGCGGCGGATGGGCTGCGCGTCGATGGAGAAGAAGGCCGCCACCATGAGCATGAAGAACAGGCCGAAGACGCCGGCCAGCACCCCCCCGATGATGCTGCGGGAGACGCCGACGATGTTGCCCAGGTTCTCGCGCAGCAGCACGGACAGGCGCGCCACGGTGTCCTTGAGGAGCTGCGCCAGATCCACCGCGAAGCTCAAGGAGGAGGCCGGCGACACGTCCTCTCCCGCCACCCCGCGGTTGGAGAGCTCGATGGGAATGCCATAGCCGCTCAGCCACTCCTCGAGGCGGTGGGCGAGCGACTGGAGGTACTCCGGGGTGAGCGAGTTGACGAAGGCCACCCCGTCCCGGCTGATGCGCGCCAGCTCCCGGTAGAGCTGAGGCACCAGCGCGATGAAGAAGAGGTACACGCCCACGAAGAAGAGGGCGTAGATGAGGAGGATGGCCACCCAGTGCGGGATGGCACGCCCCGCCACCCTCAGGTGGGTGATGCGCGCCACCAGCGGCTGCACGAGGTAGGCGATGAGGGCCGCCCCTGCGAAGGGCATGACCACCGAGCGGAAGAGGAGGAGCACCGCCGCAATGGCTGCCCACAGGCAGGCGAGGAGGATGAGCCGCTTCCGGCGCTCGGCGGAGGCATCGAGGGACTGCAGCATGGCGCGGCTTATCGCAGAGGTGCCGCCCCTGCGACAAGACTTCACCTCCTGGACAGACATTCAGGGAAGCGGGGAGGGACGCTCGGTCGTTGGGCCCCATAGGAGGACTGCCACCCCTCAGAGGACGAGCCCAGAGGGGGGCGGCTGGACCTGGCGCAGCCGCGCCTCCACCTTGTCGAGGATCTGACGCATCATCGGGCGCTTCACGCGCCCCTCGGTGGCCTCGCCCAGCCCCAGCATCTGCTCCACGAGCCAGCGGTTGAGGAAGAGCAGCGCCAGGCGATCCGTGGGGGCCAGCCCCCGCTCGAGGTAGCGCTTGTTGCGCATGTAGTCGTCATACGCCTCGAACTCGCGCTCGAGCTCCCAGTGGGACAGCCGGAGCGCCTCGTCGTAGACGGCCGGCGAGGGCCGCGGCGGGTGCTCCAGGAAGAGGGGCGCGAACGTGCCGCCGACGTCCAGGTCGAGCTCCTGCACCGGCGGCGGCCACTGCGAGAGATCCTTGGTCAGCAGGCGGGCAACCTCTTCCAGGAGGTGGTCCAGGATGGGGATGGGCTTCGACTCGAAGAGGTGATCCCAGCGCGAAGTCATTTGTCCTCCCTGGCTCAGCGCCCACCGTCCGTGGAGTCGATCGGGCCGCCGTCGACCTGAGGAGTCTCCCGGCAACACTTGGACTCCGTGAAGTAGAGCGCCGCCTGGGAGCACGATGTCCGGATGACGCGCTTGTAGCCGCTGCAGCCGGTGATGACTCCCTGCTCCTCGCACACAGGAGCGGGCGCGGTCGCCGGATCGCACGAGGCGGAACCCTCCTCCACGCAGAGCGCACGCGAGCGGAAGAAGCGCGGGGAGCTGGAGTCTCCGACGACCACGGTGCAGCGCTCGCCCGCCTCGCACTCCAGGAGGTGCGGCCCCGTGGAGCAGGGGCCCACCGTGCAGGAGGGCTCACAGTTGATGGCGTAGGCCTCATCACAGCGCGGGGCCTCGGCGCAGTAGTCCCTGTCGGAGCAGGAGAGCAGCAGGAAGAGGGGAGCGAGGAGGAGGGCGCGGTTCACGGGGACCTCGTATCAGAGGAAGGACTCCAGGAAGTTGACCAGGATTTGCCGACCATAGGGAGTGGGAGCGATGCCAGCGAGCAGCTTCGGCACGCGCTCTCCGGGAGGCTGGCCGCGCGCGGTGGCCTCCGCCTCGAGCCGCTCGGCCCGGGCCTGGATGAGGGCCCGCATCGCGTCCGGCTGCACCTCTGGATGGAACTGGACACCTCGGGCGCACGGCCGGAAGGCCAGCGCCTGGACCGCCGTGTTGGCGTTGCCCGCGAGCACCACCGTCCCCTCGGGAGGCTCGGGCACGATGTCCTCGTGGGTCGCCTGCACGGCGAGGCGCTGCGGCAACCCCCGGAAGAGCGGGTCCATCCGCCCCACCGCGGTCAGCTCCACCTCCACGGTGCCGATCTCGCGGCCGAGCGGATTGCGCACCACGCGTCCTCCATAGGCGTGCGCCAGGAGCTGGTGGCCGAAGCACACCCCGAGCACCGGGACACCCCGCTCCGCCGCGTCCACCATGAACTGCGCCGCGCGCTCCATCCAGGGCTCCAGCTGGGTCACCGACAGCGGCGAGCCCGTCATCATCACCGCGTCATAGCGCGCCACGTCCTCCGGCAGCTTCGCGTCCTGGTGTGTGGGGAGGACCTCGAATCGATAACCGGACAGTCCCACGGTCTGCAGAAACCACCGGTCGTAGTCGCCCACCGAGAGGCGCACCGAGGCCGCGGCCTCTCCTGCTTTCAGCAACAGAACGTTCTTCATCTCACGACGCTCCATACCGGGTTGCCGCACCTGGAGGCCATCCCTACCGTTCTTCGCCGATCCCAAAAGGACTCTCCATGACCGACGCTCGCTCGCTCGCTCCTCAGCTCCCCGCCCTCAAGCTGCTCATTGATGGCCAGCCTGTGGACCCGGTGGAGGGAGGAACCCTTCCGGTGATGAACCCTGCCACCGGGCAGAAGATCTGCGACGTGCCCTCGGCCACCGGGGCGGATGTGGACAAGGCCGTGAAGGCCGCGCGCCGCGCCTTCGAGTCCGGGCCCTGGAGCCGGATGAACCCGAGCGATCGCGGCAAGCTCATCCGCAGGCTCTCGGAGCTGCTGTGGCAGCGGCGCGAGGAGTTCGCGCTCGTCGAGTCGATGAACAACGGCAAGACGTTCCGCGAGGCCCTCCGCGGCGACGTGAGTCCGGGGGCCGCCACGCTGGCCTACTTCTCCGACTGGGCGAACAAGATCACCGGCGAGGTGCTGCCGGTGGACGGCCCCTTCCTCACCTACTGCCTCAAGGAGCCGCTGGGCGTGGTGGCCGCCATCGTCCCGTGGAACTACCCCACGTGCCTGCTGTGCTGGAAGCTGGGGCCGGCGCTGGCGGCGGGCTGCACCGTGGTGGTGAAGCCCTCGGAGCTCACGCCGCTCACCGCGCTCAAGCTGGGGGCGCTCGCCCTGGAGGCGGGCTTCCCGCCGGGGGTCCTCAACGTGGTGACGGGCTACGGCGATCCCACGGGCGAGGCGCTGGCGCGGCACCCGGACGTGGACAAGATCTCCTTCACGGGCTCGGGGCGCACCGCGCGCCGCCTGCTGCAGGCCTCCGCCGCCAGCAACCTCAAGAAGCTGTCGCTGGAGCTGGGGGGCAAGAGCCCGCAGATCGTCCTCCCGGATGCGGACTTCGACACCGCGGTGGAGGCGTGCTTCTGGGGCATCTTTGGCAACAAGGGGGAGATCTGCAATGCGGGCAGCCGCGTGCTCGTCCACGAGAAGGCCTATGACGCATTCGTCGGCCGCCTCACCGAGCGCGCCCAGAGGATGCGCGTGGGCGACCCGCTGGATCCCGAGACGGAGATGGGCTCGCAGATCAGCGCGCGCCAGCTCGAGACGATCCTGAGCTACATCGACAGCGGCAAGAAGCAGGGCGCCAGGCTGCTCACCGGCGGCGAGCGGGACACGCAGGGGGCCAAGGCGAAGGGCCACTTCGTGAAGCCCACGATCTTCGGGGACGTGCAGCCGGAGATGAAGATCGCCCAGGAGGAGATCTTCGGCCCGGTGCTGAGCTGCATCCGGTTCCGGGACGAGGCGCATGCGCTCGACATCGCCAACGGCACCTCCTACGGCCTGGCGGCCTCGATCTGGACGCGCGACGTGGCGAAGGCGCACGCCCTGGCGCGCAAGGTGAAGAGCGGCGTGGTGTGGATCAACTGCTTCAACGAGTTCGACGATGCGGCGCCGTTCGGTGGTTACAAGGAGTCCGGCTGGGGCCGGGACCTGTCCCACCACGCACTGGAGGGTTACCTCCAATACAAAGCTGTGTGGACGAAGCTTCCGGAGGTCCTGTGATGGGAACGCGTTCCAAGGCGAAGATCATCTCCCACCCGGTGATGGCGCGGCGCGCGCGTGCGAAGGAGAAGAGCGACAACGTGCACTCGATCGTGCGCGAGCCCGGTGGCGTGGACTTCCTGCGCAAGTGGTTCGAGGAGAAGGGCGTCCGCAAGGTGAAGCTGGGCGCGGTGGACATCGACGGGGTGTGGCGTGGCAAGTACATCTCCCTGGACAAGTTCTTCTCCGCGGCCAAGAGCGGGCTGGGCTTCTGTGACGTCGTCTTCGGGTGGGATCTGGCCGACGAGCTGCTCGACAACACCCAGGTGACGGGCTGGCACACCGGCTACCCGGACGCGAGCGCCCGAGTGGACGTGTCCTCCGGGCGCATCATCCCCTGGGAGCCGGACACGGCGGCCTTCCTGCTGGACTTCGTGAACGCGGACGGGACGCCCTTCGGGGCCAGCCCGAGGCAGCTCCTGCAGAAGATCGCCCGGCGCGCGAGGGACATGGGCTTCCTGCCGAAGTTCGGCGCCGAGTACGAGTTCTTCATCTTCAAGGAGACGCCACACTCGTTGAGGGAGAAGGGCTTCCAGGGGCTGACGCCGCTCACGCCGGGCATGTTCGGCTACTCGTGGCTGCGCACCTCGCTGAACTCGCCGCTGGTGCATGCGATCATCGACGGGTGCAACGCCTTCGGGGTGGACATCGAGGGCTTCCACACGGAGACGGGGCCGGGCGTGTTCGAGGCCGCCATCCGCTACGACGAGCTGGAGAAGGCCGCGGACAAGGCGGTGCTCTTCAAGACGGTGGTGAAGGAGATCTGCGCCCGCCACGGGCTGACGGCATCCTTCATGGCGAAGGTGAACGCGAAGCTGCCGGGGTGCTCGGGGCACGTGCACCAGTCGCTGTGGACGCTCAGCGGGCAGCGGAACACGTTCCATGACGAGGATGCGCCGGATGGCATGAGCCAGACGATGCGGCACTACCTGGGCGGACAGGTGGAGCTGATGCCGGAGCTGACGGCGCTCTACTGGCCCACGGTGAACAGCTACAAGCGCAGCGCGGAGAACACGTGGGCGCCCACCACGGCGACGTGGGGCCGGGAGAACCGCACCACGGCCATCCGCGTCATCGGCGACAGCCCCAAGTCCATGCGGCTGGAGTACCGGCAGCTCGGCGCGGACATGAACGCGTACATCGGCATGGCCGTGAGCCTGGCCGCGGGCCTGTGGGGCATCCAGAACGAGGTGGAGCCACCTCCCGTGTGCTCGGGCAACGGCTACGAGGCCACTGCCCAGCCGCTGCCACGCAACCTGAAGGAAGCGGTGACGCTGCTCGAGAACTCCGAGCGCGCGAGAGAGCTGCTCGGCGAGGACTTCGTGGACCACTACGTGCGCACGCGCAAGTGGGAGGTGCGTCAGTATGAGCGCGCCGTGACGAACTGGGAGCTCGAGCGCTACCTGGAGCTCATTTGAGGATGCGGGTTTCCCGCTAGAGTACGGAAGGACCGGGTCCACTACGATGCAGCCGTTCGATATGCCGTCCGATATTCGCGTCACCGAGATGTCCTGGCCCACGAAGATCGTCTTCGGCGTGGGCGCCCTGAAGCGTCTGCCCGCGCAGGTGGCGAGGCTGAAGATGAAGCGCCCGCTGGTGGTGACGGACGCGGGCGTGGTGAAGGCGGGGCTGGCCCAGCGCATCTATGACGAGCTGAAGGCCGCGGGGGTGGAGTACGCGGTGTTCGACCGTGTGGAGCCGAACCCCACGGAGAAGGACGTCTTCGCGGGGCTGGAGGCGTACCGGCGAGGCGGGTGTGACGGCATCGTGGCGCTCGGAGGGGGTAGCCCCCTGGACGCCGCCAAGCTGGTGCAGCTCCTCACCACGCACGAGCCGCCGCTGTCTCGCTACGACGATGCCAAGGGCGGGGACCAGTACGTGCGCGACGATCTGCCGCCGCTCATCGCCATCCCCACGACTGCGGGGACGGGCTCGGAGGTGAGCCGCTCCGGCGTAGCGACACTGGAGGACACCGGGCGCAAGACGGTCATCTTCAGCCCGCACCTGCTGCCCAAGGCGGCCATCTGTGATCCGGAGCTGACGCTCGGGCTGCCGCCGGGAGTGACGGCGGCCACGGGCATGGACGCCTTCACGCACTGCCTGGAGGCCTACCTCGCCAACGGCTTCCACCCGCTGGCGGACGCGGTGGCCATTGACGGCATCGCGCGGGTGGGGCGCTCGCTGGTGACGGCGGTGAAGGAGGGCAGCAACATCGCGGCCCGCGCGGACATGATGGTGGCGGCGATGGAGGGGGCCATGGCCTTCCAGAAGGGCCTGGGCGCCTGCCACGCGCTGGCGCACGCGCTGACGCCCATCTCCGGCGTGCACCACGGCCTGGCGAACGCGATCGTGCTGCCCGTGGTGATGGAGTTCAACCGGCCCATGACCACGGCGCGACTGGCGCGCGTGGCCGTGGAGCTGGGAGAGTTCGTCAACATGCGCGAGGACGTGCTGGCGGGCCACGCCATCGAGCGGGTGCGCAAGCTGAACGCGGCCATCGGAATCCCCTCGCGGCTGCGGGATGCAGGCGTGCAGGAGCAGGATCTGCCCCGCATCGCCGCGAAGGCCTTCGAGGATGCCTCGCACCTGAGCAACCCGCGCAAGTGCACCGAGGCGGACCTGCTCATGATGGTCCGCGAGGCGTTCTAAGCCTTAGCCGAGGTTGCGCAGCACGGCACCCATCCGCCGGACCCCATCGAGCACCTTCGTTGGCTCGGCGGCGGTGTAGCACATCCGGAAGAACCCCGGCTCCGAGGATAAGAACTGAGTGCCAGGGGCGAGGTCGACCCTCGCCATGCACACCAGGTACTCGCGCAGGCGGTTCTCCCGATCATCGATGGACGTGGAGAGCAGCTCGCGCTCCAGCAGCTCCTGCGGACACTCGAAATCCGCGGGCACGAGGTCCAGCCATCGACGAAGGTCGAGCCAGAAGAACAAGGCGGCATTGGTGTGGTCCGTGAAAGGAATCTGCTCGGCCTCCAATGTCTTGCGGACGGATTCATGCAGGGGGCTCAGCCGCTCCTTGAACAGGGTCATGAGCCTCTCCCCGGACTCGCCCTGAGCGCCCAAGACGCTGCTCGCCATGGTCACCGAGTTGTAGCTGTCGAAGGGGCTCCACTGGGCATTCTTTCGCGCCTCTTGTTGGCGGGCCTCGTCGCGGCACAGATAGAGGCCGATGCGAAAGCCGGAGAGCCCGAAGTCCTTGGCAAAGCCCCAGGCGACGTGGATCCGGCCCCACGCGCTCGGCTTCCGGGCGCAGTCGAGGGCCAGGACGCTGGTGAACGGCGTGGCGGATCCGTTGGCCTGGGCATGCGCGTAGATCTCATCGGAGACGAGCTGCATCCCCGTGCTATCGAGCAGCCAAGCCGTGATCTCCTCGAGCTGCGGCCGCGGGATGTTGCGCCCCACCGGGTTGCCGGGGTTCGTCAAGACCAGCGCGACGGGCTCGCGACCCTGCCGCTGCAACGCGCGCTCGTAGGCCTGCTTGATCTCGCTCAGGCTCAGGGCGAAGCCGCTGCGAGGGCTCGACGCCACCCTCTCGATGCGTCCGCCCAGCGCGTCCTCGAGGACCCATTCAAAGCCCTGCCAGCACGGTGTCGGGACCAGGAAGTAAGGCACGCCGGGGCCGGCCAGCGGCTCGAGCAGCCGAAGCAGGGCCGCGCGCGTGCTCGAGAACCCCGACACGTGCCGTGCGTCGAGCCCGGGTTCGCCAAGGCCCAGGGTCCGGTTCAGCATGGCAGCGGTGCGCTCGCGCATCTGCTCGGTGCCATAGGCGTCGGTGTACATGAGATCCTGGCTCCCGAGCGGCTCGAGCTGGTGGATCTGCTGGATGAGCTCGGGGAACAGCAGCACGTTCTCCGCCACCGACAGCTTCACCACATCGGTGTTGCGGCGGGCGAACAACCGCGCCGCGATCTCAAAGTCGCGGATGGCATCGTGGCCGTACTGTGCGATCAGTGTGCGTATCGACATCGTGGTCTCCTGACCGGCCTGGCGCTCGGTAAGGGCACCATACTTGGTATGGACGGGCGCGTGCGCCGTAGACGGCCACGAATACGAAGCCGGCCAGCGGCGGGTTCGATTCCCGCCGCCTCCATTAGGTCTGCCAGGTCGCCATCAAGCGCGATCGGTTCACGCAGATCCTGGAGCAGTGGCTCGAGGGCAGCCAGCTGGTGGAGGCGCTGCTACCTGCTCACCGGCAGCCGCCTGGGATACGCGCTGGAGGTACGGCACAAGCGCGGCACGGACATGGACATGGACACAGAGCTGCGGCGCTTCATCGACATCAGCCAGCAGCGGGAGGCCCGGCGCAAGCGGCGCAGGCGGACGGCGCGGGCAGCACTGCTGGGAGGCGCGCTGGTGACGGCGGTGATCCTGGGGCTGTTGGCGCTGGAAGCCCGCTCCCAGGAGGCCCTGGCCCAGGAGAACCAGCAGCGGGCGGCCACGCTGGGCCAGCAAGCCCGGGACATCACCCAGGTGTTCGCGGTCCCCTTCACCCAGGCGGTCCGGCTCAGGCCTGAGAGACGCTGGACCGTGGGGATGCGTGAATCCGGGGCCCCGCTCCTGCCTCAACGGCTCCGCACGTCCGCCTCGTGTAGAGTCCTCGTCCATGGAATCCCTCAATGGAAGGACGGCCCTCATCACCGGCGCGAGTGCGGGCATTGGCGAGGCCTGCGCCATCACCCTCTCGCAGGCCGGGGCGCGGCTCGTGCTGGCGGGCCGCCGCCGCGATCGGCTCGAAGCGCTCGCGGCGAAGCTGGCCACGCCCGCCCACGTCCTCGAGCTGGATGTGCGCTCGCGCAGCAGTGTCGAGGCCGCGCTCTCCTCGCTGCCGGCCCCGTTCTCTGAGGTGGACATCCTCGTCAACAACGCCGGCCTGGGGCTCGGCATGGAGCCCGCCCAGTCCGCGTCGCTGGATGACTGGGACGCGATGATCGACACCAACTGCAAGGGCCTCGTCTACGTGGCGCGCGCCGTCCTCCCAGGCATGGTGCAGCGCAACCGTGGGCACATCGTCAACCTCGGCTCGGTGGCCGGCACCTACCCCTACCCGGGCGGCAGCGTGTACGGCGCGACCAAGGCCTTCGTGCACCAGTTCTCGCAGAACCTGAAGGCCGATCTCGTGGGCACGCGCGTCCGCGTCACCGACGTGGAGCCCGGCATGGTCGAGACCGACTTCTCGGTCGTCCGCTTCAAGGGAGACACCGAGCGCGCGCGCAAGGTGTACGAGGGCATGCAGCCCCTCACTCCTGCCGACATCGCGGACATCATCCTGTTCTGCGTGACTCGCCCGCCCCACGTGAACCTGAACGTGGTCGAGGTCATGCCCGCGGACCAGGGCTTCGGTCCCTTCAACGTCAAGCGCCGCTAGCGGCGCCTCGGCTCACCCACAGGCCTTGGCGAACAGCACCGCGCGGCCTGCCGCGTCCACGCCCAGCGTCTCCGGCGTCAGCGTCTGATCCAGCAGGGACATGAGCTGCAGATCGCGCTCCACCTGCTTGGTGAAGATCTGGAAGATCTCCACGGCACAGGGCTCCGGGGCCTGCTCGATCATCGGGTGCCCGGCCAGCAGGAACCGCAGCGCGGACAGGCGCAGCAGCAGCTTGAACGCGTGCGACAGCAGGTCCGGCGACTTCGTGTACCACTCGCGGTACCACTCGTTGAGGCAGTAGCGCGTGCAGTACTGGCTGATCTTCTCGCCGAGCACCGCGTCCAGCCGCTCCCGCCGGGCCTCGTACACCCGCTGGAGCACCGAGAAGAGGCCGGGCCCTCCCGGCTCTCCCGCCTGCGGCTCGAGCTGCATGGCCGCCTGCATGTAGCCATTGAGGATGACGTTGACCATCTGGTTGTACCGGGCCGTGCCCGCCGGCTGCAGCGAGGTGAGCATCCGGACCACCACCTGGAGCGCCACCTCTCCCGGCGCTTCCACCGCGGCGAGGCTCTGGTGGAGCTCTTCCTGGACCTCCGGGCGCCGGGAGCGTGCCAGCTCCTCCCGGAGGAGGGCCGGGTCGAACGGGGGCGCCCCCCGGTGGAAGAACCCCGCCGTCCGGAAGCCCAGCTCCGCGATCATCATCAGCCGGGTCTGCACGGGGTACCGCGTGAGCCCCAGCAGCTCCACCCCGCAGGCCCGCACCTCCTCCAGGTGCGCCACGTACGGCTCCGGGGTACCGCGGGTGACGGGCGGCACACGCTCGGTGACGGAGGAGGGTGCCTCGACGAGCTCCAGCGAGTCCTCGGCCAGCAGGCACAGCCGGGCGGCCTCGGGACAGGCCAGCGTCCCGGCCACCTCCACGCGCTCGTCCAGGTACGAGAGCACGCGTGGGAACAGGGAGCACACGTCCGGCAGCACGGACTCTCCATGGCGCTTCCAGACAGAGCAGAGCCGGTCGCCCTCCAGGAAGCTGCAGGTGCGGTCCGGGCGCAGGGCGATCTCGGACTCGAAGCCGTCGGGCCGCTCGGGGAGCGGGGAGACCTTGGCCTCGAGCTCCTCCTTGTCCCCCGGGCGAGCCATCGCGGCCGTCAGTCGCTCGCGGTCGGCCTGCGTGAGCAGGACCTTCATTCCCGTGCAGCAGGAGTCCTCGCAGGCCTGGGCGATGCACTTGAAGCGCGTCATGTACCGCAGGGCGAAGAGCGGAGGTGCCATGGCCGTCACCTTACTCAATCCCGGCGCTTCTCTCGCCACCTCGGGGGGAGCCCGGCTTCAGCCCAGCAGGTAGTGGCCCAGCCAGCTGCGCCAGGTGGGCTGCTGGAGCACGGGCCACAGCGGGCCCGTCATGAAGTAGGGCTTGTTGCTGTACTGGACCGTGACCTGCGCGTTCGTGTTCGCGTAGGGCTGATTCGAGCCGAGGACGACATGGTAGTAGAAGCTCCACTCCCCGCTGTTCCGGTCGCGGAACCCAAAGGCGCTGGTGACGGTGCTGATCACCCCGTTCAGACTCAGGTAGAAGTCGGGCAGGAGGGCCGTCGTCCCCGCCGTCCCGACAATCCTCCGCTGGAAGCCCGCGTAGAAGTCCCGCCGCCGCTGGTAGCGAACCTCGTTGGTGAGCGCGTGCTGGTCCGGGTCCAGGTAGTAGTTCGAGTGGTAGACGGTAGGCGTCTGACGGTCGCCGGTGACGAAGAACGCGCACCCGTTCATGGGCGCCGTGAAGAAGAAGTCCGCCTGCGCACCCAGCGTCATCGAGTAGGAATTGTTCGACTGCCACGGCAGGTAGTAGGCGCGGAGCGCAGCGACCTCATGGCCGCCGGCCGCCGTAGCGCTGTGAACGCCGGGCTCGGAGGTCATCACCTTCATGGGGCGGATCTCCGCCGCGGCGGTGAGCGTGAAGATCTGGTGATCCTGATCGTTGCTCTCGGCCTGCCAGAGGCTGAAGAGCGGCTTGGTCCGCGTGAGCAAGGCCAGCGGAGCCTGGGCTGTCACCGCGATGGCGTTCTGCCGAAGGAAGGTCGCGCCGTGCTGGAGGTACTCCTGCCCCCGATCGCGCGCCCGGAACGTGCTCAGCTCTCGTGGAAACATGGGCCACCGCCTTTCCAGCGCTCGCTGGAGCTGTGATCCGGGCATTCTGGATCAGGACTCTCACGCAAATCCAGAATCCTCACCTTCTCCTACAAGGGCTCCAGGCAAGTAAAACCCGAGAGCAGAGAGAGGTTCGCAATCTTTCCTTTGTTGCGTGATGATGGGAGCTGCAGCTTTCTCGGATCACGGCCCCTCAGAGGAGTGGCATGCGCAACGGCAGGCAAGACACCGCGACGCTCTCCATCGACCTGTTCTGCATGCGGGGCATCGGCATCCTGTTCGTGGTGGTCGTGCACGTGCTGGGGGTAGACGCGCTCCACGGGGTGAGGAAGCTCTTCCTCACGGACCGGGCTGATCTGCGGGTGGCGGCCGATCTCATCCACAGCTTCAACATGGCCGTGATGCTGATGGGCTCGGGAGTGGCCGTGGCCGCCTTCGGGCGAGCGGACGTGTCGCTGGGCGACTTCCTGCGGAAGAAGGTGAACAGGCTCCTCGTCCCGATGCTGGTGTGGGCGCCCGTGTTGTTCGTCATGCAGGAGGTGCTGCGGAGCAAGCCCCAGGGGCTGCAGGGGTGGTTCCAGGTGCTCCTCCAGCTGCCCATGACGTGGTTCCCGCCGTACTCCATCTTCTGGTTCGTGCACGCGCTGGTGGGGTGCACGCTGCTGGCCTGGCTGTTCCGGAGGTTCGCCGCGCCTGCGCTCGGCCGGTGGGGCGACGCCGTCTACTTCGGGCTCGGCGTCCTCCTGTATCTGGCGGTGAGCGCGTGGGCCGCGAGCACCTCGAGCGCGCTGGCGAGCTACCTCGAGCTCATCCTGTACTGGAATCGCTTCTTCGCCCTGGGGCTGCTCGTCTACCCCTGGCTGGCCCCCGTGAGCCGAGCGATCCAGCGGCAGACGATCGCGCTCCAGGTGATGCTGCCCACGGGCTTCCTGGCGCTCGTCACGCTGGTCTACGCGGTGTTCCCCGCGGAGCAGTACGAGGTGGTGCGCACCATCAACGGGCCGCTGGGCTTCTGCCTGCTGTTCTCGCTGGTCGTCGTCCTGCGCCACCAGGGCTCGGAGTGGGGGGCGCTGTGGAAGTACGTCTGGAGCCGGCTCGTCTTCGTGGGCTCGATCAGCATGGCCATCTACCTGTTCCACCTCTACTTCGTGGTGGCGGCGCGCATCGCGCTGGAGCGGGTGCTCCCGGAGCCACTGGCCGGGGTGCACGTCGCGCTCGGCATCCTGGTGGGGTGTGTGGGCCCCTGGCTGATCTCCGTCGTGTTCAAGGGGCTCCCGTTGTTCCACTGGACCCTCGGGCAGTCCGCGCCCACGCCGAAGCCCCCTGCCATCGAGGAGCCGCCCCGCGATGGGCTGGCCGCGATCTCGTTGACCCCCAAGATGTGAGGGGGGCACCGGCTGCCGGCGGGTTCTCTCGCGGCGAAGCCCCCCGCGGCTGCTCTGCGGGAGGCTTCCCTTGTCGGAGGCTCAGCACCCCGACAGTCCGGCGTGGGCCGTGCGCTCAGTGGTTGTTGCAGAGGTCGCGGTCGTGCAGCGGGTTGATGTGGCCCTCGGCATTGCCTGTCAGCGACTTCGCGTAGATGCCACCATCCCAGCTCCCGTTGTTGAAGGTGATGTGAGCGGA